>JACCDO010737257.1_pt1 | contig 20496 bp, 17 predicted proteins | sample 7446101 | NCBI WGS metagenome assembly JACCDO01 (sample SAMN15323440, study PRJNA562643) | freshwater metagenome | isolation source: river surface water | place: USA:Blue River Watershed | collected 2017-08-16
CTGCGCGATGCCGTGCGCGATTTCGCGCAAGCCGAAATTGCCCCGCGTGCGGCTGAGATTGATCACAACGACCAGTTCCCCATGGACTTGTGGCGCAAGATGGGTGATTTGGGCATCTTGGGCATCACTGCACCGCAAACCTATGGCGGTGCTGAAATGGGTTATTTGGCCCACATGGTCGCCATGGAAGAAATCTCGCGCGCGAGTGCAAGCGTTGGCTTGTCCTATGGTGCGCACTCCAACCTTTGCGTCAATCAAATCAAACGCAATGGCAACGAAGCGCAAAAACAAAAATACCTGCCCAAACTCATCAGTGGTGAGCACGTCGGTGCGCTGGCCATGAGCGAACCCGGTGCCGGCTCTGACGTCATCAGCATGAAGCTGCGTGCGGACGACAAAGGAGGTTACTACGTGCTCAACGGCAACAAGATGTGGATCACCAACGGCCCCGATGCCGACACCTTGGTGGTTTATGCCAAAACCGAGCCCGAGCTGGGTGCACGTGGAGTCACGGCCTTTTTGATTGAAAAAGGCATGAAGGGTTTTTCAATCGCACAAAAGCTGGACAAACTGGGGATGCGTGGCAGCCACACCGGTGAATTGGTTTTTCAAAACGTTGAGGTGCCTGCGGAAAACATTCTGGGTGGTTTGAACAACGGGGCCAGGGTGCTCATGAGCGGTCTGGATTACGAACGCGCTGTGCTCTCTGGTGGCCCCCTGGGTTTGATGCAAGCTGTGATGGACAACGTCATCCCCTACATCCATGACCGCAAGCAGTTTGGTCAATCGATTGGCGAGTTCCAGCTGATTCAGGGCAAGGTCGCTGACATGTACACCGTGCTGCAAGCCGCGCGCAGTTTCGCTTACACCGTGGCCAAAAACCTCGACATGCTGGGCACGGATCACGTTAGGCAAGTTCGCAAAGATTGCGCATCGGTCATTTTGTGGACCGCTGAAAAAGCCACTTGGATGGCCGGTGAGGGAATACAGATTTTTGGTGGCAATGGCTACATCAACGAATATCCCTTGGGTCGTTTGTGGCGCGATGCCAAGCTCTATGAAATCGGAGCAGGCACCTCAGAGATTCGCCGCATGTTGATTGGCCGTGAACTTTTCGCTGAGACTTGCTGAGGCCAGATGAGCAACTCACTGCAACACCTTTTTGACAACAACCGATCCTGGGCTGAGCGCATGGAGCGCGAACAGCCGGGCTACTTTGCCCGCCTCACGGGCCAACAAGCCCCCAAGTATTTGTGGATTGGATGTTCCGATAGCCGAGTGCCTGCCAACCAGATCACGGGCTTGGAGCCGGGTGAGGTTTTCGTTCACCGCAACGTGGCCAATGTGGTGGTGCACTCCGATTTGAACGCCCTCTCAGTGATTCAGTTCGCAGTCGAGTACCTCAAGGTCGAACACATCTTGGTCGTTGGCCACTATGGCTGCGGCGGTGTGCTTGCCACTTTGCGCGGCATGCGGGTGGGCTTGGCCGACAATTGGCTTCGCCATGTTCATGACGTGAAGATGCGTCACCGCAGACGCATTGACCATTTGCCCTTGGCGGTTCAAGAAGATGTGCTTTGCGAAATGAACGTCATTGAACAAGTGGGCAATGTGGCCTTGACCAATGTCATTCAAGATGCATGGCGTCGAGGCCAGTCCATCACCATTCATGGCTGGTGCTACGGCCTGAAGGACGGCCTGGTCAAAGACCTCGGTGTGAGCATGAGCCAGCCCGACGAGGTGATGAATGTCTTTCGAGACGCCATCAAGCGATACCCCAGAGGCCAGTGAGACTCCAGTCTTGGCCGACCGCTGAAATTTCAAACTCAACCTGCTTCAAGAGGACCTCATCATGCAAGATCCCATCGTCATCGTCAGTGCGGCCAGAACCCCCATGGGTAGCTTCCAAGGCGATTTCTCCAGTCTGGCCGCGCACGACCTTGGTGGCGTGGCCATCAAAGCGGCCGTTGATCGCGCTGGCATTTCACCCGATCTCGTCACCGAAGTGCTGTTTGGCAATTGCTTGATGGCAGGACAAGGTCAAGCCCCTGCACGGCAAGCCGCCTTCAAAGGGGGCTTGCCCAAAAGCGCAGGTGCGGTGACCTTGTCCAAGATGTGCGGCTCGGGCATGCGCGCAGCCATGTTCGCCCACGACATGCTGGTGGCGGGCACACACGATGTGCTGGTCGCAGGCGGCATGGAAAGCATGACCAACGCGCCTTACCTCATGCTCAAAGGGCGTGGTGGTTACCGCATTGGCCACGATCGCTTGTTTGATCACATGATGCTGGATGGCCTTGAAGATGCCTACCAAGCTGGCCGCAGCATGGGTACCTTTGGCGAGGACTGTGCGGCCAAGTACAACTTCACGCGCGAGCAACAAGACGCATTCGCCATGGCCAGTGTCCAGCGCGCACAAAACGCCACCACCTCGGGTGCATTTGCCGCAGAGATCGCGCCTGTGACGGTCAAGACCCGCGCAGGCGACACATTGATCGCCACCGATGAAGGTCCCGGCAAGATCAAGATCGACAAAATCCCCACGCTCAAACCCGCCTTCAAAAAAGACGGAACCATCACGGCGGCGGCCAGCTCGTCGATCAACGATGGCGCAGCAGCCTTGGTGATGATGCGCGAGAGCACCGCCAAGAAATCAGGATGCCAGCCCATTGCTCGCATCGTCAGCCACGCCACGCACGCTCAAGAACCCGAGTGGTTCTCAACAGCGCCTGTAGGGGCCAGTCAAAAAGCCCTGGCCAAAGCGGGCTGGCAAGTTGGCGATGTCGATCTGTGGGAGATCAACGAGGCTTTTGCTGTGGTTCCCATGGCGCTCATGAAAGAACTGAACGTGCCGCACGACAAGGTCAACGTCAACGGTGGCGCTTGCGCACTGGGTCATCCTATTGGTGCTTCGGGGGCTCGCATCATGGTGACGCTCATCCATGCGCTCAAGGCGCGTGGCCTCAAAAAAGGCCTGGCCACCTTGTGCATTGGCGGTGGTGAAGGCACCGCCCTGGCCCTCGAACTGGTGTAAGGCACGCGAGTCCGAGTTCTCCCTCAAGGAGCCACACCATGAGCACCGTCCTCCTCATTGGCGCATCACGCGGCATAGGTTTTGAGCTGTCCAAGTCGTTTCTTGACCAAGGCTGGCGAGTCATCGCCACGGCCAGAACCGAAGAAGCGCTGGCGCGTTTGCGCGAAACCGGTTGTGAGGCCCTGCGCTTGGATGTGGCTGATGCCGCCAGCAATTCCAGTTTGGCCTGGATGCTGGACGGTGAAAAAATTCAGCTGGCTGTGTATGTGGCCGGTGTCATGGACCGAGGCGATGCGCCTGAACCCCCCACGCAATCGGCCTTCGATCACGTCATGCACACCAATGTGTTGGGTGCCATGCAGGTGATGGGCCAAATCCTTCCCATGGTGGAGTCGGCTCAAGGCGTGGTGGCTTGTGTGAGTTCGGTCATGGGCAGCCTCGAAGAGACCCGCAGCCCGACGGCTTGGCTTTACCGCGTGAGCAAAGCCGCCTTGAACATGGTGGTGCGCTGTGCCCAGGCCTCGACCCAGCTAGCCACCGTGCTGGCCTTGCATCCCGGTTGGGTGCAAACCGACATGGGCGGTCCTCAGGCCCCATTGACCCCTGAAGCGAGTGCAAAAAGCCTTTGCACCACTTTGATCCGTTTGGTTCAACAACCTAGACCTCAAGACAGAGGCGCTTTTTACAACCACGACGGGAACCCCATTGCATGGTGACGCACACCAAGGAGACCTCATGCTGCTGACCCCCGACCAAGAAATGATTCGCGATTCGGTTCGCGACTTCGCACAAGCCGAACTTTGGCCCCATGCGGCTGAATGGGACAAGACCCACCACTTCCCCAAAGAGGCCCACAAGGGTTTGGCAGCTTTGGGGGCGTATGGCATTTGTGTGCCCGAATCGTTTGGGGGTGCTGGCTTGGACTACCTCACCCTGGCTTTGGTTCTGGAAGAAATTGCGGCCGGAGACGGCGGCGTGAGCACCACCATCAGCGTGACCAACTGCCCGGTCAACGCCATCCTCATGCGTTATGGCAACGAGGCTCAGAAAAAACAATGGCTTATCCCTTTGGCGCAGGGCAACTTGCTGGGCGCTTTTTGTTTGACCGAGCCCCATGTTGGGTCTGATGCGTCGGCCTTGAGGACCACGGCGGTGAAAGAGGGCAACGACTACATCATCAACGGCGTGAAGCAATTCATCACCAGCGGCAAGCACGGTGATGTGGCCATCGTGATTGCGGTCACCGACAAGGGAGCCGGCAAAAAAGGCATGAGTGCTTTTCTCGTGCCCACCTCTGCACAGGGTTATGTGGTGGCGCGTCTTGAAGACAAACTGGGCCAGCACAGCAGCGACACGGCGCAGATCAACTTCGACAACTGCCGCATACCCGCCGATAACCTGATTGGCCAAGAAGGCGAGGGCTACAAGATTGCCCTTTCTGCATTGGAGGGTGGGCGCATCGGCATCGCCGCCCAAAGCATAGGCATGGCCCGCAGTGCCCTCGATGTCGCCTTGGCGTATGCCAAAGAGAGAACCAGCTTTGGGACATCGATCTTCAACCACCAAGCTGTCGGCTTTCGATTGGCCGAGTGCGCCACCCGATTGGAAGCGGCGCGCCAACTCACTTGGCATGCGGCCAGCTTGCGCGATGCAGGGCTGCCTTGCCTCAAAGAAGCTGCGATGGCCAAACTTTTTGCAAGCGAGACCGCTGAAGCCATTTGCTCGGCCGCCATTCAGACCTTGGGCGGATACGGTGTGGTGAGCGACTTCCCGGTGGAGCGCATATACCGCGACGTTCGCGTGTGCCAAATTTACGAAGGCACATCCGATGTTCAGAAGATCATCATTCAACGGGCCCTGGCTTGAACCCACTCAGCCGCGTTCGCGATAAGTGGGCATGCGCAGCTTGAAGGTAAGGGCTGCCACGCGAGTGGCGAAGATCGCCAGCATGGCGATCAAGCTGGCCACCAAGGGGCTAAGCCCTAAGCCCTTTTCAAGCAAGACCAGCATCAAGGCTCCAGCCCACGCCGCCGTGGCATAGAGTTCGCCACGCACAAAGATCAGCGGCACTTCGTTGCACAGCACATCGCGCAACACACCGCCCAGCACGCCTGTGATCACGCCCAAAAGTGAAGCCGCCAGCCAATGGGTTTGGTGGTCCAGCGCAATTTGCGTGCCGCTCACGGTGAACAAAGCCAAGCCAATCGCATCGGGGATCAAAAAAAGTTGGGCAGGCAGTTTGAGTCGACGCACCATCAAAAACACCAGCACCGTGGACACAAAGGCCACAACCAAATAATTGGCGTCCTGAATCCAGAACACGGGCCGCTGCAAGAGCAAATCGCGCACGGTGCCGCCGCCCAGTGCGGCCACGCAGCCCACCATCACCACGCCCACCACATCCATTTGCTTGCGTCCCGCGTCAAGCACACCTGTCAGGGCGTTCACGGCAACAGCGGCCATGCCGAGCGCATAGAGAAATTCAGTCAGTGTGTATGGCATGGGTGGCATTTTGGCAGGACTCACTGAGGCCATCCCCTATCATGTGGGCATGACATGGGAAGCTGTTTTATTTGATTGCGATGGGGTGCTGGTCGACAGCGAGCCCATCACCAACCGGGTTTTGCGCCACATGCTCATCGAGCAGGGTTGGCCCATCAGTGAGGATGAATGCGAGGCGCTGTTCATCGGTCACACGGTTCGCACGCGAAAAGACTTGATCGAAGCCCACACCGGCAAGCCCTTCACCGAAGAATGGCTGCAATCGTTTTACGAGCGCCGAAACCAGGCTTTGCGTGTGGAGCTCCAACCCATCCCCGGCGCTTTGCAAGCCGTCAGGGCAGCGCATGCATGCACTGGGGGGCGCATTGCTTGTGCGTCTGGCGCAGATCGCCCCAAGGTCGAAATGCAGTTGCGCATGGCGGGCATGACCGAGTGGTTTGGCCCTCATGTGTACAGCGGGCATGAAACGCCACGGAGCAAACCTTTCCCCGACGTTTACCTCGCTGCGGCTCAAGCCCTTGCGGTGGACCCCAAGCGTTGCTTGGTGATTGAAGACACCATCACTGGGGTACAGGCGGGGCTTGCCGCTGGCGCCGTGGTTTGGGCTTACACGCCTGAACACAGTCGGCAGCAATTGGCGCAATCCGGTGTGGCGCGCTGCTTCGCCCACATGGATGAACTCCGTCAGGCCTTGTCGCTCATCGCTTGAGTCGGTAAGGCTCTTCGAAATCCAAAAAGTCCTTTTCCTTGAGCGCACCATCCACCCAGGCCTGAACGCCGGGCAGCTCGCACACCCTTTGCACATAGCCACGCGCTGTTTCACTCAAGGGCAGAGCGTAGGTCTTCATGCGCATCACCACCGGTGCGTAAAACGCATCGACCACGCTGAACCGACCGAACAACATCGGCCCACCATGGTGTTTGAGTTGTTCAGACCACATTTGATCGATTCGGGTCACATCGGCGCGCAAGCCGGCCACATCGCGCCATTTGAGTGCGCCGATCTCGGGCAACTGGGCCTCGATGTTCATGGGGCAGTTGGCGCGCAAGTGCCCAAAGCCACTGTGCATTTCTGCGCACAGGCTGCGCGCCCGCGCACGGTCGGCGGCATTCGAGGGCCACAGACCATGATCTGCAAAAGTCTCGGCCACGTACTCGGCGATCGCCAAGGTGTCCCACACCACCAAATCGCCGTGTTGCAACACCGGCACGCGTCCGGCGGGGGTCAGCGAACGCAAGGTGTTTTTGAACTGCGACCCTTCGTCGAATCCGTCAAACCGAACCTTGACCTCTTCGAAAGCGATGCCTGCTTGCTTGAGCAGCACCCAAGGACGCATGGACCAGGACGAGTAATTTTTGTTGCCAATGAACAATTTCATGAAGATTCCTTTTTTGGGCTTAAATGGGCTGAAGTGAGCTGAAGTGGGCCGAAGATTAAGCCCTTTGATGCGAATGTAGCGAATTAACGGGCCTGTGCTCAAGGCGTGATCGCTGGCGCTGCGGGTCTTCGCGCTTCCTCAGGGGTCAGCCCTGTCCAATGCTTGAAGGCGCGCGCAAAACTTTTTTCGTTGGACATGCCCACTGCCGAAGCGATTCGGGCCAGCGGTTGCTGGGTCTTGCGCAGCAAGGTCAGCGCCAGGTCTCGGCGGACACGGTCTTTGATGGCCTGCAGCGATTCGCCCTCTTCTCTGAGTTGTCGGTGCAATGTCCGCTCCGACACATTCAGGTGCGTGGCCAGGGCATCGGCGCGGCGCATGAGTTCGGGTTGCTGCTGCAAGGCCTCGCGCACCCGATCGACCAGGAGTCGATCGCGCCGATAGGGGCGAACCGTGAGCACCAAGGCCCGTTTGAGCATGCGTTGCAAGGCCGCTTCATCGCGCCGGATCGGCAATTGCAGATAACCAGCATCAAAACCCATTCGACTCAGCGGTGCATCAAAACTCACCGGCCCTTCAAACAAAATCGGATAACTCTCCTCATGAGCAGGTGCCGCAAAAGCCAACTCCACACCTCTTAAAGCGATGCGCGAGTCGGTGAGCCAGCAGGCCACGCCCAAGGCATTGCGCAGCAGCGATACCGTACAAAACTCGCGATAAATGCCCAAGTCATGCAGTTGCGGATGCTCGGTCACATTGACCCAAGCGGTGGCTCCCGCGGTCGTCAAAGACAAACTCACATCCGAGCACAGCAAGCCATGATGGCGGCACCATCTCGCCAATGCCAGACCCAGATTCGGCGAGGTCAAACAAGCGCGCACCAGCAGGCCATAACTGCCCCAAGGTAAGCGGCGGCTGAACCAGCCCAGGGCTTCGTCGTCCAACTCTTTCATGGCCGCTTCGGACAGCCATTCCATTTGAAGGGCGGTCACCCTGGCTTGAGGGTCTTTGAGCATGGATGGCGCAATTTGTGCCTGACTCAAGGCACGGTCCGGCATCAATCCCCGGTCTTCATAAGCTTTAACAATCATTTGAATGAAGGCGATGGGGGTTTCAGTGCGCATGGTTCATTGTGGCAGGATTTGCAACCAATCTGACACCCTGCCCCAGGCATTGACCATTAAGCTTTGGTTCACAACGCCCTTTGATACCGGTCCACAAGAGGAATTCATGGCCATCCTGTCTTCTCAACTTCAGGTTCGCAGCGCTGACTTTCAGGCCAATGCCCAAGCCATGCGCAATTTGGTCGGTGACTTGCGTCAACGTTTTGCGCAGGTCGAACAAGGCGGGGGCGAATCGGCTCGCGCCAAACACGTGGCACGTGGCAAGCTCTTGCCCCGAGAGCGTGTCCAGCAACTCATCGATCCTGGTTCTGCCTTTCTTGAACTCTCGCCGCTGGCAGCGCTGGACATGTACGACAACGACGCGCCCAGCGCCGGCGTCATCACAGGCATTGGTCGTGTCAACGGCGTCGAATGCCTCATCGTCTGCAACGACGCCACCGTCAAGGGGGGTACCTACTTCCCGATGACGGTCAAAAAACATTTGCGGGCTCAAGAAATCGCCCAACAAAACCGGTTGCCTTGCATCTACTTGGTGGACTCAGGCGGTGCCAACTTGCCCAACCAGGATGAGGTCTTCCCCGATCGCGATCACTTTGGCCGCATCTTTTTCAACCAGGCCAACATGAGCGCGCAAGGCATTTCTCAGATCGCAGTGGTCATGGGCTCATGCACTGCAGGCGGCGCGTATGTGCCTGCCATGAGCGATGAAACCATCATCGTCAAAAACCAGGGCACCATCTTTTTGGGTGGACCACCGTTGGTCAAAGCGGCAACGGGAGAAGTGGTCACTGCCGAAGACTTGGGCGGAGGCGATGTTCACACGCGGCTTTCGGGCGTGGCCGATCACCTTGCTCACAACGACGGCCATGCCTTGGCTTTGGCGCGCGAGGCCGTGAGCCACCTCAAGCGCAGCAAGTCTTACCCTTGGTCCTTGCAAACGCCGCGCCCCCCGCGATTTGATGCCAACGAATTGCATGGCGTGATTCCCACCGATTCGCGCAAGCCTTTTGATGTGCGTGAAGTGATCGCGCGCATCGTGGACGACTCGGATCTGCACGAATTCAAGCCCCGCTTTGGCACCACCTTGGTGTGTGGCTTTGCTCACATCGAAGGCATGCCGGTGGGCATCATCGCCAACAACGGCATTTTGTTCAGTGAGAGTGCGCTCAAAGGCGCGCATTTCATTGAATTGTGTTGCCAGAGAAAAATCCCTTTGGTCTTTTTGCAGAACATCACCGGTTTCATGGTCGGCCGCAAATACGAAAACGAAGGCATCGCCCGCAATGGGGCCAAGATGGTCACGGCGGTGGCCTGTGCCCAGGTGCCCAAATTCACCATCATCATTGGCGGCAGTTTTGGTGCTGGCAATTACGGCATGTGCGGCCGCGCTTACAGCCCCCGCTTTTTGTGGATGTGGCCCAACGCCCGCATCAGCGTCATGGGCGGCGAGCAGGCTGCCAGTGTGCTGGCCACCGTCAAACGCGATGGCATCGAGGCCAAAGGTGGCACTTGGCGTGCCGATGAAGAAGAGGCTTTCAAGTCGCCCATCCGCGCGCAATATGAACATCAGGGCCATCCTTATTACGCCACTGCCCGCTTGTGGGACGACGGCGTGATCGACCCCGCTGACACGCGTCGAGTCCTCGCACTGGGTTTGAGCGCGTCGCTCAATGCGCCCATACCCGAAACCACCTTCGGCGTTTTCCGCATGTGAGGCGCCAGCCCCCACACCACTCATCCCCCCAGTGAACTTGCTGGGCCCATTGAAAAGTCAGAGGTCAAATTCATCATGAAATCACTTCAACGTGCTCAAGAAGGTGCAGTCTGCACTTTGACCCTCAATCGCCCGCAAATGCGCAATGCGTTTGACAGTGGCTTCATTGCAGAACTCCATGAGGCGGTCAAACAGGTGTCTGTGGATCCCACGGTTCGTGTCGTGGTTTTGGCGGCACAAGGCGAGGCTTTTTGTGCGGGTGCTGACCTCAATTGGATGCGTTCGGTGGCCGACTACACCCGTGATCAAAACGTCACAGATGCCAACGGACTTGCAGGCATGCTTCATGCCCTCTACACCTGTCCCAAACCGACGATTGCACGTGTGCAAGGCGATACCTACGCAGGCGGCATGGGGCTGATTTCTGCTTGCGATGTGGTGGTGAGCGTGGACACAGCGCACTTTTGCCTCTCTGAGGTGAAGCTGGGTTTGATCCCCGCCACCATCAGCCCCTACGTGGTGCGAGCCATGGGTGCGCGTGCTGCCCACCGGTATGCGCTCACTGCAGAGCGATTCAAAGCCGAGCAAGCCCATCAAATCGGTTTGGTCCACGAAGTGGTCAATGCCCAAGGGTTAGACGCGCAAGTGGCCGCTTGGGTGAAAGCATTCTTGTCTGCCAGCCCCGACGCTCTTGCCCGTTGTAAACGCTTGCTCCACGATGTGGCGCACGAACCCATTTCTCCCGCTTTGATTCAGATGACGGCCGAGGCCATTGCCGAAAGCCGCGCCAGTGAGCAAGGCAAGGAAGGTGTTCAAGCCTTTTTGAACAAACGCAAACCCTCGTGGATTGCTTCTTGAATTTCGCCGCCCCCAAACCTCGTGAAGGTGTCTAGACCATGTTTGAAAAAATCCTCATTGCCAACCGTGGCGAAATCGCATGCCGAGTGGCCGCAACGGCTCGACGCATGGGCATTCGCACGGTGGCTGTTTATTCCGATGCCGATGCCCATTCGGCCCATGTTCAAGCCTGCGATGAGTCTGTCTGGATAGGAGAAGCAGCACCTGCACAGAGCTATTTGCTGGGCGAGCGAATTCTTGAGGCGGCCCGACAAACTGGCGCTCAGGCCATCCACCCCGGATATGGTTTTCTGAGCGAAAACCCAGCGTTTGCAAAGGCCTGCATCGACGCAGGCGTGGTGCTGATCGGCCCACCTGCATCGGCCATGCAAGCCATGGGCCTCAAGGCTGAATCCAAGCGACTGATGGCCGCGGCAGGCGTGCCACTGGTTCCGGGCTATCACGGCGAAGACCAATCGCCTGAAGTCTTGCAACGCCAAGCCGATGCCATCGGTTACCCCGTCTTGATCAAAGCCAGTGCTGGAGGCGGGGGCAAAGGCATGCGCATTGTCGACAAAGCTGCGGACTTCTCTGCGGCATTGGCCTCTTGTCAGCGCGAGGGACAAAACAGTTTTGGCAATCCCAATGTCTTGATCGAAAAATACGTGCAGCGCCCGAGGCACATCGAGATTCAGGTGTTTGCCGACACCCAAGGGCAGACGATTCACCTCTTTGAGCGCGATTGCTCGGTCCAGCGCCGTCATCAAAAGGTGTTGGAAGAAGCGCCTGCACCTGGCTTGAGCCAGGCTCTGCGTGAGCGCATGGGTCAAGCGGCGGTGGCTGCAGCGAGGGCTGTGGGCTACGTCGGTGCCGGCACGGTGGAGTTCATTGTTGAACAAACAGACCGTGGCATGGATTTCTTCTTCATGGAAATGAACACCCGCTTGCAAGTCGAGCATCCAGTGACCGAGGCCATCACCGGCTTGGATTTGGTCGAATGGCAATTGCGCGTCGCAGCGGGCGAGCCCTTGCCCTTGTCGCAGGATCAGGTTCGCATGATGGGGCATGCCATCGAGGCGCGCATTTGCGCCGAAAGCCCGGAGCGCGATTTCCTGCCCGCCACGGGCAGCTTGCAAGTTTTGCGGGTGCCACCGGCCAGCCGGTTTGTGCCGGGTGCAGTGCGCTGGGACAGTGGGGTTCGTGAAGGCGATGCCATCACGCCGCACTATGACCCCATGATCGCCAAACTGATTGTTCATGGGCGAGACCGCCATGAGGCCTTGCGCCGACTCGATCTCGCATTGCGCGAGCTGAATGTGGTGGGTTTGGACACCAACATCGACGCCTTGCGTCGCATTGCGCAAAGCCCATCGTTTGCCCATGCCAATCTCGACACCGGCCTCATTGCCCGTGAGCGCGAACACATTCTTGCCGGCATGGCAGAGGATGCCATTGACCGTGCGACCCTGAGCGTGTTGGCGGTTTCTCAGGCCTTGCAACACAACGAGGCGGGTGCTGACATCTGGTCGCGCAACGATGGCTGGCAAGCTTGGGGCCAGCGTAAATCGGAAATTCGGTTCGAGGTGGCGGGTCGCGATCCCATTGCTGTGCAATGGCGTCACGCTTTTGACGGACAAGTCTGGGCGAGCTGTTCAACGCGCGTTGCCCAAGACCAACCATTGCGGGCCCAACCCGTCAATGCCCATGACCGCTTTGGCGAATGGGCCTTTGAATGGGGGCGTTTGCGCTGGCAAGCCTCGGTTCATGCCATGAGGCCGCTGGCCGATGCGGGCCATGCTCAGGCCTGGATGGTCAAGATGGAAGAAGGCAGCTGCAAACTCTTGGCTTTGCCCAGCTGGACCTTGCCCGAAGTCGCTGGCGGTGGAGGCGGTGGTCTGAATTCACCCATGCCCGGCAAAGTGGTGTCGTTCGCCGTCAAGGCGGGCGATGTCGTCAAGGCGGGTCAAGCCTTGGCTGTGGTTGAAGCCATGAAGATGGAACACACCCTGCATGCGCCCCACGACGGCAAAGTGGCAGAGTTGTTTTTCGCTGCGGGTGATCCGGTGGCTGAAGGCGACCCCTTACTGAAATTGGAGAAGGTGTAATCCAATTGCTGGGCATGCATCAAGCGGGTTTCACTTGCGCTAGCATGGTGCGCCTTGCCGTTGTGATCGCATGGAGGCAGTAACTTCAGGCGAGCTGTTTGCAACTTCATTCCTTGCATCCCATTCAGGAGCTCCCATGAAATTCGAAACTCTGGCTGTTCACGCTGGTTACACCCCAGACCCCACCACCAAAGCCATGGCTGTCCCCATTTATCAAACCGTGGCCTATGCGTTTGACAGCGCCCAGCACGGCGCAGATTTATTTGACCTCAAGGTGGCGGGCAACATTTACACCCGGATCATGAATCCCACGCAAAACGTCCTTGAGACGCGCGTGGCCGCACTCGAAGGCGGTGTCGCGGCTTTGGCGCTGGCGTCGGGGCAGGCTGCCATCACCTATGCCATTCAAACCATTGCCGAAGCGGGCGACAACATCGTGTCGGCCAGCGCACTCTATGGCGGCACTTACAACCTCTTTGCCCATACCTTGCCTCAATATGGCATTGAAGTCCGCTTTGCGGACGCACGCAATCCACAAAGCTTTGCACCGCTGATTGATGCCAAAACCAAGGCGGTTTATGTGGAATCCATTGGCAACCCTCTGGGTAACGTCACCGACATCGAGGCCATCGCCAAGGTGGCCCATGCCGCTGGTGTGCCGCTGATCGTGGACAACACCGTGCCTAGTCCTTACTTGTGCCGCCCCATCGAACATGGTGCTGACATCGTTGTGCATTCACTCACCAAATACATCGGGGGTCAGGGCAACAGCATCGGCGGCATGATCGTGGATTCGGGCAAGTTTCCTTGGGCCGAACACAAGCAGCGTTTCAAGCGACTGAACGAGCCCGATGTCAGCTACCACGGTGTGGTCTATACCGAAGCCCTGGGGCCTGCTGCCTACATCGGTCGCGCCCGAGTGGTGCCCTTGCGCAACATGGGCGCTGCGATTTCCCCCATGAATGCCTGGCTCATCTTGCAAGGCCTTGAGACCTTGTCTTTGCGCATGGACCGCATCTGCGACAACACCCTGGCAGTGGCTCAGCATTTGCAATTGCACGCCAAGGTCGAGTGGGTGGACTATGCGGGTTTGCCCAGTCATGTGGACCATGCGGTTGCCAAGCGCCTCATGGGAGGTCGCGCATCTGGCTTGCTCACCTTTGGCGTCAAGGGTGGACGTGCCGCAGGCGAGCGCTTCCTCGATGCCTTGCAACTGTTCACCCGCTTGGTCAACATCGGCGACACCAAATCGCTGGCCACACACCCGGCTTCAACCACCCACAGACAACTCAACGCGGCTGAATTGGCCAAGGCGGGTGTCAAAGAAGAAACGGTCCGCTTGTGCGTGGGCATCGAGCACATTGATGACCTCAAGGCAGACCTTGACCAAGCCCTTGCCAAGGTTTGAGTGTCCCTTCAATTTTTTGAAAAACCGACCCAGGAGTTAAACATGGCCATTCCCAAGGTGGTGCACTTGACCGATGTGGGACCGCGAGACGGCTTGCAAAACGAAAAACAAACCATCCCTGCTTCGGTCAAGATCGAACTGGTTCATCGCTTGCAAGATGCTGGACTCAAAGAGATTGAGGCGACCAGTTTTGTCTCTCCCAAGTGGGTGCCTCAGATGGCCGACAACACCGAGGTGATGGCCGGCATTCAACGCCGTGCGGACGTGCGCTACGCCGTGCTCACGCCCAACATGAAAGGTTTAGAGGCGGCCTTGCCTTGCAAGCCCGACGAGATCGTGGTTTTCGGTGCGGCCTCAGAGGCTTTCAGCCAGAAGAACATCAATTGTTCGAGGGCCGAAAGCATTGCTCGCTTTGAGCCTGTGGTTCGCACCGCCTTGGACGCAGGCATTGCTGTGCGCGGTGCGATTTCTGTGGCCATGGGCTGTCCTTATGCGGGCGATGTGCCTGCCAGCGATGTGGAAGCCATGACCCGCATGATGAAAGACATTGGCGTTCCTGTGGTGGTGGTCTGCGACACCATTGGTGTGGGCACGCCCAATAAAACGCAAGCCGCCATGGAGGCCGCACTCAAGCATTACGACATTGATCATGTGGCGGGCCACTTTCACGACACTTATGGCTTGGCGCTGGCCAACACCTTGGCTTCGCTTGAAATGGGCGTGTACCAATACGACGCCGCCGTGGGTGGCTTGGGCGGTTGCCCTTATGCCAAAGGCGCAACAGGCAATGTGGCCACCGAAGACGTGGTTTTCATGCTGCATGGCATGGGCATTGAGACGGGCATCGATCTGGACAAACTGGTGGATGCGGCTCAGTTCATCAGCGAAGCCTTGGGCCGCCCCTTGGGCTCTCGAGTGGGCCGGGCCATCCTCAACAAGCGCGTGGCATGAATCGACACTGGCATCAGCAACTCTCGGCTCGCTGGCAACAGGTGCAGCTCATGGATACCCATGAGCATCCGCCATCGCCATGTCTTTCTGTTTGCGTGATGCACCCTGAATCGAAACTGTGCCAAGGCTGCCTCAGGACGCTTGACGAAATCGGTCGCTGGGGCAGCGCCACGCCAGCCGAACAGCACGCCATTTGGCGCCAATTGGGTCAACGTTTGGAGACGATTCAGCCATGAAACACATCACTTTTTATCTGGACTTCATTTCGCCCTATGCGCATTTGGCTTTCGAGCGTTTGCCGGTTGTGTTGGAAGGCATCAGCCATGAAGTGAAATACAAACCCATCTTGTTGGGTGCGGTGCTGAAGCACCATGGCCAATTGGGTCCCGCCGAAATCAATGGCAAACGGGAGTGGACCTACCGTCAAGTCCTTTGGCTGGCCCATCAACTTGGTATTCCACTTCAGATGCCCCAACACCATCCATTTCCGTCGCTGGACTTGCTGCGCCTGGCAGTGGCCTGCGGGCACGAAGGCATGCCCAGCCGATGGGCGTGCGAACAGATTTTTCGGCATGTGTGGCAAGGAGGGCTGGATGCGGGCGACAAGGCTCGCTTGGCCGAGTTGACCCAGCGCCTCGAACCCGCGCACGACCCCAATTCGTCCGACATCAAAAACCTGTTGCGTCGATTCACTGACGAAGCCATTGCCCACAACGTGTTCGGGGTCCCCACTTTTGAAGTGGACGGCGAGTTCTTCTGGGGGCTGGACGCACTGCCCATGCTGAAGGCGCATTTGCTCGGCGACCCCTGGTTTGATTCGGACGATTGGCGAAGTGCAGCCCAGCTTCAGCCATCGATTTCTCGAATGAATACCAAGTAATTCATCGGTGTTTACCCTGTAACTTCCGTCTTATTCGAATCAGGGTAAGGAATCGGTCAGCAAATTTCGAGAGAGTGCCCTGGTTGCCATTCAGGCATCTATTTCAAGGAGACTCTCATATGTCAACGACACACGCAGAGCCACGTCCGATGACGGGTGAAGAGAAGAAGGTGATTTTTGCCTCTTCTCTGGGAACCGTCTTTGAGTGGTACGACTTTTACCTGTACGGTTCGCTGGCCGCTTTCATCGCCAAGCACTTCTTCAGTGCTCTGGACCCGAACTCCGCGATGATCTTCTCGCTTCTGGCGTTTGCCGCGGGTTTTCTCGTGCGTCCCTTTGGCGCGCTGGTGTTCGGCCGTTTGGGCGACATGATCGGTCGCAAATACACCTTCTTGGTGACCATCCTGATCATGGGTATTTCAACTTTCATCGTGGGTTTGTTGCCTAGCTATGCCTCCATCGGCATTGCGGCTCCGATCATTCTGATCGGCTTGCGCATGTTGCAAGGTTTAGCCCTGGGTGGTGAATATGGCGGTGCTGCCACCTATGTGGCTGAGCACGCTCCGCACGGCAAGCGCGGCGCCTACACCTCTTGGATTCAAACCACCGCCACGTTGGGCTTGTTCCTGTCGCTGATGGTGATTTTGGGCACCCGCACCGCGATGGGCGAAGCTGACTTCGCTGAATGGGGTTGGCGAATTCCTTTCCTGGTCTCCATTTTGTTGCTGGGCGTGTCGGTTTACATCCGCTTGTCCATGAATGAGTCCCCAGCCTTCACCCGCATGAAGTCTGAGGGCAAAACTTCCAAAGCACCTTTGTCCGAATCTTTCGGCCAATGGAAGAACCTCAAGATCGTGATCTTGGCTCTGTTGGGTCTGACTGCTGGCCAAGCTGTGGTTTGGTACACCGGCCAATTCCAGGCGCTCTTCTTCTTGACGGGCCCCTTGAAGGTGGATGGTGCAACGGCCAACCTGTTGATCGCCGCTTCACTGGTGATTGGTACGCCCTTCTTCGTGGTGTTTGGTGCGCTGTCCGACAAAATCGGCCGCAAGAAAATCATCATGGCTGGTTGCTTGTTGGCCGTGGTGACCTACTTCCCCGTGTTCAAGGCCATCACCAAGGCAGCCAACCCTGATCTGTATGCTGCTCAGGAAAGCTCCAAGGTGACCTTGACCGCCGACCAGAAAGAGTGTTCCTTCCAGTTCAACCCCACTGGTACGGCCAAGTTCACCACCTCTTGCGACGTTGCCAAGCAAAAGCTGGCCGCCAACTCGGTGAGCTATGACAACGTTCCTGGCGCGGCTGGCGCTCCTGCTGTGATCAAGATTGGCGACAAAGAAGTCACCACCGCGATCACCCCCGAGATGATTGCTGAAGCCAAGGCTGCTGCCGAAGCCAAATTGGCTGAACTCAAGGGTGCCGCAACGCCTGACGAGAAAGCCGTCAAGGCAGCAGAAGACAAAGTCAAAGTCTTGTCTGATGAGAAAAAAGCCAAAGACGCTGTGCTGACCGCCAACCTGGCCGCGGCGCTCAAGGACCACGGCTACCCCAGCAAGTCTGACCCTGCCAAGCTGAATAAGCCCATGGTCATTGCATTGCTGACCTGGCTGATGATTCTGGTGACCATGGTGTACGGCCCGATCGCGGCCATGTTGGTGGAACTCTTCCCCACCCGCATCCGTTACACCTCCATGTCTTTGCCCTATCACATTGGTAACGGCTGGTTCGGCGGCCTTCTGCCCACAACCTTCCTCGCCATCGTGATGCAGACTGGCAACATGTACAACGGTTTGTGGTATCCCATCATTGTGGCTGCCATGACCCTCGTCATCGGTACCTTGTTCATCAAGGAAACCAAGGACGTGGACATCTACGCTCACGACTGATTTGTAAGATTTCCGGCAGGGGCCGGAGCTACATTCAAAGCCCTCCATCCGGAGGGCTTTTTTCATTCATTTGGGAGACACCATGATCAAGCTCTTGATCGGTTTTCTGGTTTTTGCGGCCTTGGCCTTGTTTGTGATTTTCAAAGGCGGAGACAACCTCGACATGAGCGGTGAGAAGCATGGTGCCGATGCGGTTCATGCCCCTGCCGACGCCAAGCCTGCGGATGCCAAACCCGCAGAAGCGCCCGCCGCTCCTGCCGCTCCTGCTGCACCAGCTGCACCTGCGGCTGCTCCGGCTAAAGCCCAGTAACTCCACGAGGGGATCTCCCCCTCCATAGAATGTTGGCCTCACCGAGCGAAGAGGCCAGCATGACTCAGGGACGCATCCGCATACGTGGAGCCCGACAACACAATCTCAAAAACCTGAGTCTGGACATTCAGACTGGCCAGCTCACGGTGGTCACTGGTCCCAGCGGTTCGGGCAAGTCCAGCTTGGTTTTCGACACCCTGTATGCCGAAGGGCAACGGCGCTATGTCGAAACCTTCAGTGCCTATGCCCGGCAGTTTCTTGACCGCATGGACAGGCCGCAGGTCGATGCCGTCGAAGGCGTTCCTCCGGCCATTGCCATCGATCAGACCAACCCCGTTCGCAGCTCACGCTCTACCGTGGGCACGATGACGGAACTCAATGACCACCTCAAGTTGCTCTTTGCACGCTGTGCCCACCTGCACGATAAAGCAAGTGGCGAAGAGGTGCGTGAAGACAATCCCCAATCCATTTGGGCCAACTTGACTCAACGCTTGGGCGATCAATCGGCTCGCATCGTCATCACTTTTCCTGTGGCTTTGCCAGCCAATACCACCGAAGACGAAATCGCCCAGTGGCTCAGCGCCAGCGGCTTCACCCGTGTGCACCGCGAACGCACAGAGGGCGAACGCAAATGGTTGGATGTGGTGGCCGATCGCTTGCGGTGGCCTCAAGAGGACGCCACGCGCGCTACAGAGGCATTGGAGATGGCACTCAAACGCGGCGCAGGTCATGTGGACATCCATGTGAGTCAGCAAGAAGACCCTGAGCAAGTGTGGTCCTATTCCAGTGGCTTGCACAATCCTGCAAGCGGTGAGCGCTACAGCGCACCCACACCCTCCATGTTTTCTTTCAACTCACCCATGGGGGCTTGCGAAAGTTGCCGGGGCTTTGGTCGTGTCATCGGTGTCGATTGGGGGCTGGTCATTCCTGACGAACGACTCACTTTGCGAGCCGGTGCCATCAAAACCATTCAGACCCCAGCCTGGAAAGAATGCCAAGACGATTTGATGCGACATGCCGAGGCCGCTGGCATTCCTCGCGACACGCCTTGGAGCAAGCTCAGTGCCGAACATCGGCATTGGGTCATCGAGGGAAGCCCCAACTGGAAAGGCCAATGGAACAAGCAGTGGTATGGGATACGCCGCTTTTTCGGTTATCTGGAGTCCAAGGCCTACAAGATGCACATCCGCGTCTTGCTTTCCAAATACCGCTCCTACACCACTTGCCCAGATTGCAACGGTGCGCGTCTCAAAACCGAAAGCCTGCTGTGGCGAATTGGCCAAGGTGTGGCCGATGCGAACGCACCCGCACGCTTCAGTCCTCAGGGCGTGGCATGGTCCAAGGAAACGCTGGCGCAATTGCCGGGCTTGTGTTTGCACGACCTCATGCTCATGCCCTTGTCCGACCTCAAACAATGGTTCGATGAATTTGCGGCTCAGCCTCAGTCTTGGGGCGATGCGGCCGCTGAGCATCAGGCCATGCAGGTTCTGGTCGATGAAATTCAGACCCGATTGCGCTTTTTGTGCCACGTGGGCTTGGGCTATTTGACGCTGGATCGTCAAAGCCGAACGCTTTCTGGCGGTGAGGTGCAACGCATCAACCTCACCACGGCCTTGGGCACTTCGCTCACCAACACTTTGTTCGTTCTGGATGAACCCAGCATCGGCTTGCATCCGCGAGACATGGACCGCATCAATCAAGCCATGCTCAGACTTCGTGATGCAGGCAACACTTTGGTGGTGGTCGAGCACGACCCCGCTGTGATGTGGGCGGCCGATCGCGTCATCGACATGGGGCCAGGCCCTGGTGAGCGAGGCGGACAAATTGTTTTCGATGGCAGTCCCGATGCCTTGCGCCACGCCGATACGCTCACCGGTCAATACCTGGGTGCGCGCAAACAAGTGGGTTTGGGACTCAAGAGGCTGGTCGGCGACAACACGCCCAGGCTGATTCTTGAAGGTGCGCGGGAGCACAACCTGCGCGGATTGGACATCGAATTCCCGTTGCAACGCATGGTCTGCGTGACGGGCGTGAGTGGATCGGGCAAATCCACACTGATCCAAGACATCCTTGCACCAGCGCTGTTGCGCCACTTCGGTAAATCAACCGAAGCCCCCGGTGCGCATGATCGCTTGTTGGGTGCGGATCATCTGAGCGAGGTTGTTTTTGTCGATCAGTCGCCGATTGGCAAAACCGCCAGATCCAATCCGGTGAGCCATGTCGGCGCATGGGACGCGGTCCGTGCGCTTTTTGCCAACACCGCCATGTCTCGTTTGCGGGCTTACACCGCCAGCAAATTCAGCTTCAACAGCGGCGATGGTCGCTGTCCCACATGCGGTGGTTCAGGTTTTGAGCATGTCGAAATGTCA
>JACCDO012325567.1_pt1 | contig 20491 bp, 15 predicted proteins | sample 7446101 | NCBI WGS metagenome assembly JACCDO01 (sample SAMN15323440, study PRJNA562643) | freshwater metagenome | isolation source: river surface water | place: USA:Blue River Watershed | collected 2017-08-16
TTGCCAACTTCGACAACCCATATTCCAACGCGCTCTGCTGCGCATCCCCCGTTTCAGCTGCAAATCCAATTATGGTGAAATTTGGCTTCTTTAAATCCACTACATTTTTAAGGATGTCTGGGTTTTCAGTTAAAGGAATTGTTTCAAGGCCGCCAGAAGACTTCTTTATCTTTGAATTAGTTGCAGTTGTTGGACGGTAATCCGCAACAGCTGCAACCATAACTAATGCATCAGCTTGAGTAATATATTTCAAAACCGCCAAGAGCAATTCGTCTGCACTTTCAACATTTACAACATCTACACCTGCAGGTGTGGCAAGTGCAGAGTTTGCATTTATCAATGTCACTCGCGCTCCACGAGCCGCTGCTACGGCAGCAATTGCAAAACCCTGCTTCCCGCTAGACCTATTTGAAACGAACCGAACTGGGTCAATTGCTTCTCTGGTTCCGCCAGCAGTCACAACTATGTGTTTTCCGGCAAGATCAGCGAACTCGCCTTCATTGCTCAACGCATGCTCTACCGCAATTGCAATTGAACTTGGTTCACTTAGTCGACCTTTGCCGGTGTCTACACCTGTTAATCTGCCAACTGCAGGTTCTAGAACTACCACACCACGTTTTCGAAGAGTTGCAACATTCTCTTGAGTGGCTGGGTTTTCCCACATTTCAGTATGCATCGCAGGAGCCAAAATTATTGGGCACGTTGCAGTCAAGATTGTTGCAGTTAATAAGTCATCTGCACGACCATGTGTCATCCGCGCTATGAAGTCGGCTGTGGCTGGCACAACCACAATTGCTTTTGCGCTTCTGGCCAAAGTCACATGTGGAACGTTGTGAACTTCAGCCCATGCATCAGTGTGGACTTCATTTCCTGATAGCGCAGCCATAGTCGCTTGGCCAACAAATTGCAAAGCAGAATTTGTGGCAATTACTTCAACGTTGTAACCAGCTTCGCTCAACAAGCGGATGGTTTCGACCCCTTTAAATGCAGCAATGCCACCGGTTACTCCAACAATAATGCTGGAGCCGCCGGTGGCAGTTGACATTAGTTTTCGTCAGCAGGACGGTATTGAAGTTTTCCTGCTTCAAGTTCGCGCAATGCGATAGACATTGGCTTTTCGGTGCGCTCTGCGTCAACCAATGGACCAACGTTTTCAAATGCGCCAGATTCCAATTGACCGTAGTAAGCATTGATTTCACGTGCACGCTTTGCTGCGTAAATCACTAGTTGGTATTTGGTGCCAGCCTTTTCGATTAATTCATCGATTGGTGGATTGGTAATACCTTCTGGACGAGCGGTGGTGCCGGACATTGAACCTCACAAAATTAGGGGCTTTAAGAGCGGGCGAAGTCTAACAACTCTAGGGCTGTGGTCTCGACCTCAAAATTTGTGAGTGAAATATCGAATTCCGACTCTGCCGCTAGCTCCACTTTGGCAACCTCAAGCCTTTGTTCAATCACCTCTGGGCTCTCAGTTCCACGTCCTGTCAGGCGATCCACGAGCGCTTGCCAACTTGGAGGAGATAGGAAAACCAGTACCGCTTCTGGGAAGAGTTGTCGCACCTGCCGAGCGCCTTGCAGCTCTATTTCAAGAATGACGTTTACACCTTCAGAGATTTTCTGTCGTACTGCACCGGCTGGAGTGCCGTAAAGGTTTCCGGCAAATTCAGCCCATTCGAGCATTTCGCCCGCATCAACTGTTTCTTGAAATTGCTGTCGAGAAACAAAAAAGTACTCTCGACCATTTTCTTCATCCGGTCTTTTTTCGCGGGTTGTCATAGAAACTGAAACCCAAACATCTGAGTTGTGGTTTTTTATCCATGTTACAACTGAAGACTTACCCACTCCACTTGGACCGGAAACGACAATTAGTTTTCCACTCATAGCGATGCAGCAATCTCCATCGCTGCTTTTTGAATGTCCGGTGCACCAGTAATAGGCCTGCCAATCACGACAATGTTTGCACCATTTGCGATGGCTTCTTGTGGTGTTGCCACCCTTGACTGATCACCTATATCTGCACCGACTGGTCGAACACCCGGTGTAATTAATGTGACATCACTTGGGACCGATGCACGAATTGCCAAGACTTCGTGTGGTGAGCAAACAATTGCTCTTGCCCCAGCCTCCACTGCCATCTTTGCCATTCGAACCGCAAGCTCTTCTGCAGATTTTTCGAATCCAACTGCAAGTAAATCTGAGGGTGACATTGAAGTGAGAATCGTGACAGCGGTTATTTTGGTATCGGGCAAAGCTGATGCAGCTGCTGAAATCATTGCCGGTCCGCCACTTGCATGCACGGTTAGAAACTCTGGATTGAAACGGGCCACGCTTTGAGATGCGCCTTTAACTGTGTTTGGAATATCGTGAAGTTTTAGGTCTAAGAAAAGTTTGCAATCAGTTTGTTTTACAACATCGATAGCCGCTTGGCCATCGCGAAGAAAAACTTCAAGTCCAACTTTTAAAACTTCAACAGCTGGAGCAGCCGCGGTTGCCCATTCTTTGACTTTTTGCAAGTTAGGTGCGTCGAGTGCAACGGCGATTGGAGCTTTCATGATCTTTCCACCTTATGTGCAATGCCGACAACTTCGCTTAGTGACTCAAAACCGCGAGATTCGATTTCACTGAGTAATTCATCCTGAACTCGCATCGGAGCACTCGGGTCACCAAATGTGGCAGTTCCTACGCTTAAAGCGCTGGCTCCAGCAGCTATGAATTCCAAGGCATCTTTTCCATTTCGAATTCCACCCATTCCAAGGATTGGAAAATCTGGCATCGCCGCATGTATTTGATAAACACATCTAACCGCAACTGGGCGAATTGCCGGACCTGAAAGTCCACCAGTTCTTCCACCTAAAACTGGTCGCAAAGTTTTCTGATCAATCACCATACCAAGCACTGTATTAATTACCGAAACACCATCAGCACCCGCTGCTCGTACCGCTGATGCGATTTCAACAATGTCGGTTACATCTGGGGAAAGCTTTGCAAGCAATGGCATGTCAGCCGTCACGCTTCGGCGGACTGCGGCAACTACATCAGTTGCTGAACCCACATTGCAAGCGAAAACCAATCCACGATTTGCCACATTTGGACATGAAATGTTGATTTCGATTGCTGCAACCGCTGGATGATCTCGAAGTTTTGATGCTAAACGTGCAAACTCTTCAACATTGTTTCCAGCAATAGAAACAACGGTAGTCGCACCACGCTCTTGTAGCCATGCCAAATCTTTTTCAATGAAGGTATCGATGCCGGGACCTTGTAGACCAATTGAATTCAACATACCTGAAGGAGTTTCGGCCATTCGAGGTGTTGGCCTTCCCGAGCGAGCTTCGAGCATGATGCTTTTTGTAACGATGCCACCGATTTTTGTGATGTCAAAGAACTGGTCGAGTTCCTTGCCAGCAGCTGCACATCCGCTTGCGGTTAATACAGGTGCGGAAAGCTTTAGTTTGCCAAGATTGGTTGAAAAGTCCACACTCATTAGTGGCCTCCAACTTTAGGCGCACCTAAACAATCTTCCGGAATTGTTCCAACTTCATCCCATCGAACGCGGTCGCCGCGGAAAATTGGGCCATCGACACATGACCGAACCATTCGGGTAATTCCATCCTCGCCAATCACCGGCAAAACGCAGGTCATACAAACGCCAATTCCGCAAGCCATACTTTCTTCAACAGCGCATTGCGAAACGATGTTTGATTTTGCGGCCAAATTCGCTACCGATTTGAGCATTGGCATAGGTCCGCATGCATAAATTGCTTCGGTCTCACCTTTGGCCATTAGATTTGGCATGACATCTGAAACTCTGCCTTTGGTTCCAGCGCTTCCGTCGTCGGTAGTGATTTCGAAGTAACGAGAAATTCGTTTGGCTTCAAGTACATCAAAAAGCTTGCTGTCAGTTCCAGCGCCGAACACAATGTCAACGTTGCAACCGCGCGCGATCAATTCTTGCGCCAAATAAACCATCGGTGCACTTCCGTACCCACCAGCAACAAGTAAACAATTGGCCGCAGTTTTTGGTAGCGCAAATGGTTTTCCCAGAGGTGCAACCACATCAATGGTTGCCCCTTCATGTTGCGCGACCAGCCACTCGGTGCCTGGTCCATGAGGTGCAACAACAAGTTCCAACGTGGAACCACGGGAAGTTAATTCATTAGCCTTATGAATGCTGAAGGCCCGACGTAAAACCATCGGAGTGTTTGCATCCCCAACTGCAACTGCTGCGAAGTGACCTGGGCGAACACCTTGCGCAATACCTTCGCCAGCCAGAATCAAGTGGTGATAACTACCAACTTTTTTGTTGGAAATTAAACGAGCCTTCACCTGATTGGCCATTAGGACTCCCGCGCCGCTTTGATTGCCTGAGCGTACTCCTGCAACGGATGGACGGTCATTTCGTGGGTCATTGCGGATTCAATTCCTTGTACCGCTGCCCCAAGTCCCGAAACTGTTGTGATTGATGGAACGCCACGTAACACAGCAGCCGTACGAATTTCGTAGCCGTCTTGTCGAGATCCTGTTCCGTGCGGAGTATTGATTACCAATTCGATTTGGTTATCCAAAATCATTTGCACAATGGTTGGTTCGCCATTCGGTCCAGGTCCTTCGGACTGTTTGCGAACCGCAATTGCTTTGACACCGTTACGTTGCAGGACATCAGCCGTTCCGCTTGTGGCATACAACTCAAATCCCAAATCAGCTAGACGTTTGATTGGAAAAATCATTGTGCGCTTATCACGATCTGCCACACTTACGAAGACTTTTCCTTTTGTTGGAAGACCTTCGCTCAAAGCGGCGATTTGCGATTTGGCAAAAGCCACACCAAAAGTCATGTCGATGCCCATGACTTCACCGGTGGATTTCATTTCCGGTCCAAGAACTGTGTCGACGCCTTGGAATCTGCCAAATGGAAGCACTGCTTCCTTAACTGCAACCGGTGCGCCTGGAAGTGAAACTGTTGCATCACCAGTTTTAGGGAGCATGCCAATTTCACGAAGTTCTTTAATTGTTTGCCCCATCGCTAATCGTGCTGCTGCTTTTGCCAGTTGCACTGAAGTTGCTTTTGAGACAAAAGGAACTGTGCGGCTAGCGCGTGGATTTGCTTCTAAAACATAGAGCACGCCAGCTGCAAGGGCGAACTGAATGTTGATCAAGCCGCAAACTCCAACACCTCTTGCGATTGCTTCGGTGCTGACCTTGATTCTCTCGATTTCAGATTGGCCCAAAGTAATTGGCGGCAGACTGCAAGCACTGTCGCCAGAGTGGATACCTGCTTCTTCAATGTGCTCCATAACACCAGCGAGATATAACTCTTTGCCATCATAGAGAGCATCTACGTCGATTTCTAATGCATCATCCAAGAATCTATCCACGAGCACAGGCCTACCTGGCTCAATCAAAGTCGCTTTTTCTAAATAAGTTTCTAAGGCAGTTTCATCGTAAACAATTTCCATGCCCCGACCACCAAGCACATATGAAGGGCGAACCAACACTGGATAGCCAATTTCATCTGCAATTTCTTTTGCCTCGTCAAATGATGTTGCCATTCCAAATTTTGGTGCTGGCAGATTTGCGTCCTGCAAAACTTTTCCAAAAGCTCCGCGATCTTCTGCTAAGTGAATTGCTTCTGGAGATGTGCCAAGAATTGTGACGCCAGCATTTTTGAGGTCTTGCGCAAGACTCAAAGGAGTTTGCCCACCTAGCTGGCAAATCACACCAAGCACCGGCCCGGCTGCGGTCTCGGCAGCAATAACTTCTAGAACATCTTCAAGCGTGAGTGGTTCGAAATACAAGCGATCGGATGTGTCGTAGTCAGTGGAAACTGTTTCAGGGTTGCAGTTGACCATGATGGTTTCAAAACCAGCATCTCGCAAAGTCATGGCCGCGTGCACACATGAATAATCAAATTCAATACCTTGGCCGATGCGGTTTGGTCCGCTGCCCAAAATAATAACCGCTGGTTTTGAGCGAGGCGTTACTTCGGTTTCTTCATCATAAGAGGAATAGTGGTACGGAGTTTTGGCGGCGAACTCCGCTGCACAAGTATCTACTGTCTTATAGACCGGGCGAAGTCCGAGCTTATGTCGAAGTTCACGAATCACGAATTGAGTCGAGTTTCGCAATTGTGCGATTTGAACATCTGAGAATCCGTGACGCTTAGCGCGACGAAGAAGCGGAAGTTCAAGCTCTTTGGCGGCTCTAACTTCATCTGCAAGATTATTGATGATTTGGATTTGTGAAAGGAACCATGGATCAATCTTGGTCGATTCAAAAACCTGCTCAATTGATGCGCCTGCCCACAATGCAAGTTGAACCAAACGCAAGCGACCATCTCTTGGGACTGCCATGCGTTCAAGTAGTTCTTTTACGTCTACTTCTGCTTTGGTTTCTGGCCATGCAAAAACGGCCTCTTTGCGTTCAATTGAACGTAATGCTTTTTGAAGTGCCTCGGTGAAATTTCTACCCATCGACATTGCTTCGCCCACCGACTTCATGTGTGTGGTTAGTCGGTCATCCGCCTGCGGGAATTTCTCAAATGCAAATCTTGGAACCTTAACCACGATGTAATCGAGGGTTGGTTCGAAGGATGCAGGAGTTTCTTTGGTGATGTCATTTGGGATTTCATCCAAGGTGTACCCAATTGCAAGTCTGGCCGCAATCTTCGCGATCGGAAAACCTGTCGCTTTAGATGCAAGGGCTGACGACCGCGAAACGCGTGGATTCATTTCGATAACAATCATGCGACCATCGGCTGGATTGATGGCAAATTGAATATTGCAACCACCAGTATCAACTCCCACCGCACGAATTACTGAAATTCCAACATCTCGCATATGTTGAAACTCGCGGTCGGTCAAAGTCAAAGATGGAGCGACTGTGATGGAGTCACCAGTGTGAACACCCATTGGGTCAATGTTTTCGATTGAGCAAACCACAACGACGTTGTCATTGCGATCTCGCATCAATTCAAGTTCGTACTCTTTCCAACCAAGAATTGATTCTTCAAGCAAAACTTCAGTGGTTGGACTTGCCTGCAAGCCAGCACTCGCAATCGACATCAACTCTTCCTTGTTGTACGCAAAACCTGAACCGGCTCCACCCATTGTGAAAGATGGTCGGACAACGACTGGATATCCAAGCTCATCTACCGCAGCAAAAACTTCTTCGATTGAGTGGCAAATAGCAGAGCGTGCGCTTTCAGCGCCAATTTCAGCGACAATTTTTTTGAATCGTTCACGATTCTCGCCTCTTTCGATCGCTTCAACATCAGCGCCAATTAATTCGACGTTATATTTTTCTAAAACCCCTGCATAGTGCAGAGACATTGCAGTGTTGAGAGCAGTTTGCCCGCCAAGTGTTGGCAACAAAGCATCTGGCTTCTCTTTAGCAATAATCTTTTCGACAATTTCAGGAGTGATAGGTTCAACATAAGTTGCATCAGCAAATTCTGGGTCGGTCATGATTGTTGCTGGATTGCTATTGACCAAAATGACTCGGATGCCTTCGTCTTTCAATATTCGGCAGGCCTGTGTGCCGGAATAATCAAACTCACAGGCTTGTCCAATCACAATTGGACCTGAACCCATTACTAGTACGCTTTTAATATCTGTCCGCTTAGGCATTTCGGGTTCCGTTCATCATTTCGCAAAATCGATCAAATAAATAGGCAGAGTCATGTGGCCCCGCTGCCGCTTCGGGGTGGTACTGAACACTGAACGCTGGAATATCTAGGCATTCAAGACCTTCAACCACATCATCGTTCAAACAGACATGGCTCACAATCACTCGTCCGTATTCTGTCTTGGACTCTTTATCAATTGGTGCTTTAACCGCAAAACCATGGTTATGCGCGGTAACTTCGACTTTTCCGGTTGTGCGATCTTGAACCGGTTGATTTATTCCACGGTGGCCGTATTTCAGTTTGTAAGTCTCAAATCCAAGTGCGCGACCCAAGATTTGATTGCCAAAACAAATTCCAAAAAAGGGTCGCTTTGCATCAAGTACCGCTTTTGCAAGGGAAACTGCGTGATTTGCAGTAGCTGGATCACCCGGTCCATTACTAAAGAAGACACCGTCAGTTCCGATTTTCAAAAGCTCTTGCGCGCTAATGTCACCTGGAACTACATGAACTTCGATTCCACGTTGCGCCATCAGTTCTGGTGTCATGGATTTGATACCAAGATCAACTGCTGCCACAGTGAATTTCTTTTGGCCGACCGCTGGCACTACATAAGTTTTTTCGGTAGTCACGGCCGCTGTGAGGTTGGCTCCTTTCATTTGCGGCGACTTTTTTACAAGCTCTACAAGTTCTGCATCTGATTTTTCAGCATCTGTTCCCGAGAAAAGCCCAACTCGCATCGCGCCGCTTTCACGCAGGTGGCGGGTAATTGCACGAGTATCAACTTCAGCCACTCCTACTACGCCGGCTTTTTTGAGCTCATCATCTAGAGAACTTTCAGACCTCCAGTTAGAAACGATTGGGGAAGGCTCGCGGACCACAAACCCACTCACCCAGATCTTCCGGCTCTCTTCGTCGGTGTGATTCATGCCAGTGTTGCCAATATGAGGAGCGGTCATTATTACTACTTGTTGATGATAAGAAGGGTCGGTCAATGTTTCTTGATAGCCAGACATGCCAGTTGAGAAAACTGCTTCACCGAATGTAGAACCAACTGCACCAAAACCAATCCCACTAAAAACTTTTCCGTCTTCCAAAACTAACTTGGCTTGCGTGCTCATTAACTTCCACTCTTCCTGTTCATGCTTTTTAACTCTAAGAATCTTGCGTGGGCTTCGGTTGTATCAGCTCTGAAGCCACTAGCGATTTCAACACTACCTAATTTCCAAACAATCACTGCAATGCCATTCTTTTCAAATGCTCGGCCAGCGATTGCCCTGTCGGCTCGCACCTCAAGTATTTCGGATTGGGGAATAAAAATTTCACGGACATCATTAAAGTTAATCGCAATTCCCTGTTCCGAGACTGAGACCACTGCTCTACTTGGTGAGCCAAGACCATGCACAACAATTCTTTTAAGCCAGTCATTAGCAAATGAAGATGCTAAATATCTACCAACGAACTTTTCGGATGCGACAAATTTTTCAGGCACCGACACTGGGGCTGGGATTTCTTGTTGTTGAAATTCTTTATTTCTCCATGCATTTCGAATGCTGAAAACTGCCCAAACAATTGTCAACACCATGATTCCAGTCAGAATCAGCCGTTGTGGAATAGCAGTAACTTCAGCCGACTCCATTGCAAAAATCAACATAACTTAAAACCACGCTGCCTTATAAGTGGTCTTTCCGCGAAGCAATGTCATGGCTGTACGCCCAAACATTTCCATTCCATGAAATGGATTGTTATGAGATTTGCTGGCAGTGTCTTCGCGGTCGACAACAACTTTGAAGTCAGGATCAAAGAGCACAAGATTTGCTGGTTTGCCAACCTCAATATCGTTACCGTGATTCTCAATTCGACCAATCTCAGCTGGAGTGTGGCTCATTACTCGAGCAACATCAGCCCACTTAATCTTGCCAGTTTTCACCATTACGGTATTAACGATTGGCAAAGCAGTTTCAAGTCCAACCATTCCAAACGCTGCTGCCGACCATTCACATTCTTTGTCTTCGCTTGGATGGGGTGCGTGGTCGGTTGCGACGATGTCGATTGTTCCATCCGCTAATGCGTCTCTAAGTGCAAGCACATCTTCCATTGTGCGTAGCGGTGGATTTACTTTATAAACTGGATTGTAAGTGCGGGCGGTTTCATCGGTCAGTAATAGATGGTGCGGCGTAACCTCCGCGGTGACAGCAATCCCGCGAGCCTTTGCCCAGCGAATAATTTCGACACTACCAGCGGTGCTCAAGTGGCAAACATGCAAACGAGCTCCAACGTGTTCAGCCAATAACACATCTCTAGCAATGATGGCTTCCTCAGCAACCTTTGGCCATCCGCGAAGTCCAAGCACACTCGAAACTTCGCCTTCATTCATTTGAGCATCTTCAGTGAGCTTTGGCTCTTGTGCGTGTTGGGCAATACAACCGTCAAACGCCTTTACATATTCCAAAGCTCGGCGCATCAAGACTGGATCGTGCACACACTTTCCATCATCACTAAACACACGGACTCGAGCAGCTGAATCAGCCATGGCACCAAGTTCTGAAAGTGCAGTTCCAGCTAAACCTTGTGTAACGGCACCTACCGGAAATACATCGCAATTGCCTGATTCCTGACCTAAGCGATAAATCTGTTCCACCACACCTGCAGTGTCTGCCACTGGAGTGGTGTTTGCCATCGCATGGACTGCGGTGAACCCACCACGAGCTGCCGCAAGAGTTCCAGTTGCAACAGTTTCACTGTCTTCTCGTCCAGGTTCGCGAAGGTGAGTATGTAAATCAACTAATCCCGGCAGAGCAATCAAACCTTTGCCATCAACATCTGCTTTGAGCGAGTTAACTTTTGCAATTTGAGAGATGACGCCATCAGTTATTTCAATATCCACTGCATCGCCACCGAGTGGTCGCACATTCGAAATTACAGTTTTCATTCGCTCACTCCATCATTTCCGCCAAGCATTAGATACAGAACCGCCATCCGAACGCTCACGCCGTTTGAAACTTGTTCGACGATTACTGATCGCTCACCATCGGCAACCGCAGATGAAATTTCAAGTCCTCGGTTCATTGGCCCTGGATGTAAAACTATTCCGTGTGGTGAAAGTAATCTTTCACGTTCAACATCCAAACCGTAACGGCGACTATATTCCTGGGCACTTGGGAAAAATGCTGCATTCATTCGTTCGCGTTGCACGCGCAACATCATTACAGCATCTGCACCTTTTAATGCTCCATCTAAATCGTAAGAAAATTCGCACGGCCAAGATTCGATTCCAAGCGGCAGAAGGGTTGGCGGGGCGACCAGAGTCACGTGCGCACCAAGAGTTTTGAGCAAAAGTACATTGCTTCGAGCAACTCGCGAGTGCAAGATGTCGCCAACAATCACAACTTTTATTCCGTCGAGATTACCCTTGCCGTTTTTCAGATGCTTACGAAGTGTGAAAGCATCAAGCAATGCTTGAGTTGGATGTTCGTGAGTTCCATCTCCGGCATTTACTACTGAACTTTCAATCCAGTTGCTGTTTGCAAGTAAGTGTGGAGCTCCACTTGCGTGATGTCGAATGATCACCGCATCAGCACCCATTGCCTCTAGGGTCAAAGCTGTGTCCTTCAGGCTCTCGCCTTTAGAAACACTTGATCCTTTAGCAGAAAAATTGATTACGTCTGCAGAAAGTCTTTTCGCTGCCGCTTCAAATGAGATTCTGGTGCGAGTTGAGTCTTCGAAGAAAAGATTTACAACTGTTCGCCCACGCAAAGTTGGCAATTTCTTCACGGGTCTATCAGCAATGCGTGCTAGCTCTGCTGCTGTGTCAAGAATTTCTAGAGTTTGATCGAGACTTAAGTCTGCAGCCGAAAGTAAATGTTTCATTGTGCACCACCAATCGTGACGCTATCTTCGCCATCTGCTTCTATTAGTTTTACTGAAACTCGTTCTTCACTAGAGGTCGGTAAATTCTTACCAACATAATCAGCGCGAATTGGAAGTTCGCGGTGTCCACGATCCACTAGCACTGCAAGTTGTACTGCGCGCGGTCTTCCAACTTCATTTAGCGCATCTAATGCAGCCCGAATCGTGCGACCTGAGAAAAGCACATCGTCAATTAAGACAACAAGTTTGCCGTCAATCCCTTCTCCGGGAATTTCAGTTGGCATCAGTGCACGAGTTGGTTGCATCCGAAGATCGTCTCGGTACATTGTTGTATCGAGGGAACCGACGGCAATTTCACGGTTTTGAATTTCACCGAGTTTCTTTGCGATGCGATTGGCTAACAAAACTCCTCTGGTAGGAATTCCGAGCAAAACAACATCAGCAGCACTTTTGGTGCGTTCATCGATTTCATGAGAAATGCGCGAAACAATGCGCGAGATTTCGGTGCTCTCAAGCACCAGATTTGGCGTAGCAGGCATCTGCTTAACCCCTTCCTCGCCTCACAGGACGAGCTTTAAAGGAATGTAGTGGGCAGATACTAACAGCGTTTAGTTGGCTAAGTGGATGACCGACCAATTTGTCAGCCTGTCGATGACCTCATCTACTGAAGTTTGAAATAAGAGGGCCAAAGTCTCAAGGTCGGATGCACGGACAGTGAGCACCCGCCCGTTGTAATCCCCCCGTTTGTCTTGGATCGCCGCAACGAACCGAACTAGCGGGCCAACAGTTTCAGCAGGCAGTTGCCCCATAGCCTCTAAATCAATTACAACTTTGCGGGCCGAGCGTGCACTTTGGTTGCGAACCGAACCTTCTGGGAGCAATTGGCTGACCGGAACGCCGTAAAACCCGGCCAATTCAGCCAATTTGGCGACGGTGATGGCGCGATCTCCACGTTCGTAAGAACCAACGACTACAGCTTTCCATTTGCCATTTGAACGTTGCTCGACCGCCTGCAGGCTTAATCCTTGTTGCTGGCGGATTGTTCGCAAACGCGCACCAAGAGAGAACGAATAGTCGTCCGATTTGGTTAATTCCGCCATAGCCACAACCTTACGGAGAGTAACTATTTAGAGCAATAGGTTTTTAAATACCTGCGCGCTGTGAGCCAATGACGTGTACACGCATACCGTTTGTCGTGCCTGGAATCCCGGGTGGCACACCTGCCACAAGCACGATCTTCTCGCCTACAGTGGCTCGGTTTATATCTAACAAAGCTTTATCGAGCTGCGACACCATTTCGTCTGTGTGTTGAACCGGCTTTACTAAGAAAGTTTCTACGCCCCAGACCAATGCAAGTTGTGAACGGGTGCGTGGAACAGAAGTGAAGGCCAGCAATGGAGTCTTATTTCGATGACGGGAAGTCAATCGAGCTGACAAACCAGTTTCGGTAAACGCGACCAAGAAGGATGCATCAACTGCTTGCGCAACAACTGTTGCTGCATGTGTGACCGCGCGGGCGGTGCTGGTGGTTGGATCTTTTTTAAGTTTAGGTAGGCGGTCGAGCGCTTCATCTTCAACATGTTCAATGATGCGTGCCATCGTTTCAACTACCAAATTTGGATGTTCACCAACCGATGTCTCACCAGAAAGCATCAAAGCATCCGCACCGTCAAGAACTGCGTTTGCAACGTCACTTGCTTCAGCACGAGTTGGACGGGACGCAGTAATCATGGAGTCAAGCATTTGGGTTGCCACAATTACTGGCTTGCCGACAGCGCGGGCCGCTGCAACACAACGTTTTTGAACTAGTGGAACTTGTTCCAATGGAAGCTCGACACCAAGGTCACCACGTGCAACCATGATTGCATCAAATGCATCCACGATTTCTTCCAAGTTTTCTACGGCTTGTGGTTTTTCAATCTTTGCAATCACTGGAAGTCGAATTCCTTCTTCATCCATGATTCGGTGTACATCGCGAATATCGGCTGCATTTCGGACGAATGAAAGTGCAATCATGTCTACACCAGTACGTAGCGCCCAGCGAAGATCGTCAACATCTTTTTCAGATAACGCCGGCACGCTAACTGCTACACCTGGAAGATTGATTCCCTTGTTGTTTGAAATCACGCCCGCTTCAACAACTTCGGTGATGACATCAGTTTTGGTCACTTCAGTTGCGCGTAGTGAAATGCGGCCATCATCAATCAAAATCATGTCGCCTGGTCTAACATCACCTGGCAAGCCTTTAAAGGTAGTTGAGCAACGTTCGTTATCGCCTTCAATATCGTCGATAGTGATGGTGAACTTCTGACCTAGCTTTAGCGTCTCTTTGCCATTCTTGAAACGGCCAGTGCGGATCTTTGGACCTTGAAGGTCTGCGAAAATTCCAATGCCGCGGCCAGTTTCATCAGCAGCCTTACGTACTGCGTTGTAACGGGCTAGGTGTTCGGCGTAGTCACCATGAGAAAGGTTTAGACGTGCCACATCCATGCCTGCAAGAATCAAAGACTTAACTGCCTCTGGTGTTTCAGCTGATGGTCCTAATGTGCAAACAATTTTGGCGCGGCGCACGGTTTTGTCCTTTCGGGACTCTAGTTATTTCTCTTGTTTATACGGTTAGTGGTCTTGCAGAGGGAAGGATAGGGGCTGGGAGTTGAGTTGAACCCGTCAAGTAGCGGTCAACTGCACTAGCGGCGGAACGGCCCTCAGCAATTGCCCAAACAATCAAGCTTTGGCCTCGGCCGGCGTCACCCGCTACGAAAACACCATCCACATTGGTTTTGTAGCCAAGGTCGCGATTGATGTTGCTACGTGGATCTAGTTCTACACCGAATTGTTCAACTAGTGCACCTTGTTCTGGGCCAACAAAGCCCATTGCGAGAAACGCTAATTGCGCCGGAATTTCTTTTCGAGTTCCTGGCACAGGTTCAAACTTTCCATCTCTAATTTCAACTTCGCTGACCGCAAGAGCGCGAAGATTTCCATTTTCATCTTTCAAGAATTCTTCAGTGGTAACTGCATAAACGCGTTCGCCACCTTCTTCGTGGGCAGACGAAACTCGATAAATCATTGGATAAGTCGGCCATGGATTTGCAGATGGTCTTTCATCTGATGGACGTGGCATGATTTCAAGTTGGGTGATGGATTTTGCACCTTGTCGGATCGATGTACCAAGACAATCTGCACCTGTATCGCCGCCACCAAGAATTACCACATCTTTACCTTCAGCAGAGATTGTGGTTTCTTCAAGATCTCCTTCACAAACCCGATTTGCAAGCGGTAAAAATTCCATAGCTTGATAAATGCCCGCAGCATCACGACCCGGCACATTCAAATCTCGCCAAGCAGTTGCACCAATTGCAATCACAACGGCGTCATAACGCGCGATCAAATCCTGCGCCGTGATGTCGGTTCCAACATCAACACCAGTGCGAAACTTCACACCTTCATCTTCCATTTGCTTGATGCGACGATCAAGATGACGCTTTTCCATTTTGAATTCAGGAATTCCGTATCGCAGCAATCCACCTGGACGATCAGCTCGTTCATAAACTGCAACAGTGTGTCCTGCACGTGCAAGTTGTTGAGCAGCTGCTAGACCTGCCGGTCCAGAACCAATAACTGCAACAGTTTTTCCTGAGTGACGAGTTGGTGGTTGTGGGGTAACCCAACCTTCATCCCAAGCGCGGTCAATAATGCTAACTTCGACTTGCTTGATTGTGACTGGATCTTGATTAATTCCAAGAACGCATGCAGTTTCACATGGAGCTGGGCACAACCGGCCGGTGAATTCGGGGAAATTATTGGTTGCATGCAATCGTTCTATCGCTTCTCGCCAATTGTCTTTGTAGGTGAGATCGTTCCATTCTGGAATGAGATTTCCAAGCGGGCAGCCGTTGTGACAAAACGGAATGCCGCAATCCATGCAGCGAGCAGCTTGCGTATTTAGTTTCTCACCATCGAATGGTTCATAAACTTCTTTCCAGTCGCGAATACGAATATCAACCGCACGACGCTTTGGAGTTTCGCGTCCAGCTTTTAGAAAACCCTTCGGATCAGCCACGTGCCGCCTCCATAATCGCTTCAACTACATCTCGGCCTTCAGCTTCAGCTTTCGCCTGCGCTGCCAGAACTCGCTTGTAGTCAGATGGCATAATTTTTGTGAATCGAGAAGCAGCCTTTGACCAATCAGCAAGCAAAGTGTTCGCCACCGTAGATCCGGTCTCTTCAAGATGTTCGCGAATCACTGTTTGTAAAAAGTTATTGTCTTCTTCATTCAATGATTCAAGTTCCACCATTTCAGTATTAACCAATGCTGGATTCAAATCCAGTAGGTAAGCAATTCCGCCAGACATACCGGCTGCAAAGTTGCGACCAGTCTTTCCAAGTACCACCACTCGCCCACCAGTCATATATTCACAACCGTGATCTCCAACACCTTCAACCACAATTGTGGCGCCAGAGTTTCGTACACAACAACGTTCACCGACGATGCCACGGGCAAAAATTTGTCCGCTGGTTGCGCCATAAGCCAAAACATTTCCTGCAATGACATTCTCTTCAGCTTTAAATTTCACATTTTCTGCTGGACGAAGAATTAAACGACCGCCAGACAAACCTTTTCCGACATAGTCATTTGAATCACCAATCAAGCGAATTGTGATGCCACTTGGCAAAAATGCGCCGAGACTTTGTCCAGATGATCCGGTCAAAGTGATATCGATTGTGTTTTCAGGCAAACCTTGTCCGCCGTATCGCTTTGTCAATTCATAACCGAGCATTGTGCCAACGGTTCGGTTTACGTTGCGAACTGGAAGATTGATTGAAACTTTTTCACCTTTTTCCAAGGCAGGCGCTGCCAACTTAATGAACTCATTATCAAGTGCATGAATCAGTCCATGATCTTGAGCCTGAGTGTGATGGCGCTCACCGACAATGTTTGCTGGGGTATGCAAGATTGGAGCTAGATCTAGACCTGATGCTTTCCAATGCTTTACTGCGCGATCAAAATCTAGGACTTCACTAAGTCCAACTGCTTCTTCCAGTGTGCGAAAACCAAGTTCAGCCAAGATTTCACGTACTTCTTGGGCAATGTATTCAAAGAAGTTAACAACGAATTCTGGTTTTCCGCTAAACCGTGCTCGCAACTCTGGAGATTGAGTTGCAACACCAACCGGGCAGGTATCGAGATGGCAGACGCGCATCATGATGCAGCCGCTAACCACTAAAGGCGCGGTTGCAAAACCGAATTCTTCAGCGCCAAGCAGAGCTGCGATTACTACGTCACGACCAGTCTTCAACTGTCCGTCAGTTTGAACTACAACTCGGTCGCGCAAACCATTTATTAGCAATGTTTGTTGCGCTTCTGCCAATCCAAGTTCCCAAGGTCCACCTGCATGTTTCAATGAAGTAAGTGGTGATGCACCTGTTCCGCCATCATGACCTGAAATCAAAATTACATCTGCATGAGCTTTTGCCACACCGGCTGCAACAGTTCCAACACCATTTTCAGCAACCAATTTCACATGAATGCGAGCTTGTGGATTTGAGTTCTTCAAATCGTGAATCAATTGTGCCAAATCTTCAATTGAATAAATGTCGTGGTGAGGTGGTGGTGAAATCAAACCGACACCTGTGGTTGAGTGACGTGTCTTTGCCACCCATGGATAGACCTTGTGGCCCGGAAGCTGTCCACCTTCGCCTGGCTTTGCACCTTGTGCCATCTTGATTTGAATATCGTCAGCATTGACTAGATATTCTGATGTAACGCCAAAACGTCCGGATGCAACTTGCTTGATTGCAGATCGCTTGCTATCTCCGTTTGGAAGTGGTTTGAATCTTTCGGAGTCTTCGCCACCTTCACCAGTGTTTGATTTTGCACCAAGTCGATTCATCGCTACCGCTAGAGTTTCGTGGGCTTCGGCACTTATTGAGCCGTACGACATTGCACCGGTTGAGAATCGCTTAACAATTTCAGAGACAGGTTCAACTTCATCGATTGAAATAGATGGTCGAAGACCAGACTTGAAATTAAATAAGCCGCGCAATGTCATCAATCGTTCTGATTGATCATTTACCCGCTCGGTGTATTGCTTGAACACGTCATAACGACCTTGACGTGTGCTGTGTTGCAGTTTGAAAACTGTTTCAGGATCGAAAAGGTGCGGTTCGCCTTCACGGCGCCATTGATATTCACCGCCAATGGTCAAACTGCGGTGACTTGGTGAAATGCCAGATGGCGGGAATGCAACATCGTGACGTTGCAAAACTTCAGATGCAATTACATCCAACCCAATGCCACCAAGTTTTGAGGTAACACCAGTGAAGTATTTATCCACTAATTCCTGTGACAAACCAATGGCTTCAAAGATTTGTGCGCCGCGGTATGAGTCCACGGTAGAGACACCCATCTTGCTCATTACCTTCAAGACGCCCTTGCCAAGTGCCTTGATGAGATTGCGAGTGGCTTTTTCGGGAGTGGTATCTCCAAGTTCGCAAGTTCGCGCAAGGACTTCAACTGACTCAAGGGCTAGGTATGGGTTTACGGCTGCCGCACCAAAGCCAATTAGCAACGCAACATGGTGAACTTCGCGAACATCGCCCGCTTCAATTAAGAGACCAACAGTTGTACGAGTGCGCTGGCGGACAAGGTGGTGATGTACCGCTGAGCAGAGCAAAAGTGAAGGGATTGGTGCTTGGTCTGCATCTGAATCACGATCACTCAAAATAATAAATCGTGTTCCAGCTCGCAACAAGTGATCCACTTCTCGACAAATTTCTTCAAGCCGTTGCGCAAGTGCATCGCCACCGCCAGAAACGTTGTAGAGACCGGAAATTTTCGCTGCTGCAAAGCCTGGCAGGTTTCCGTCCTTATTGATGTGAAGAATCTTTGCTAAATCATCATTATCAATAACTGGGAATGGCAACACCACTTGGCGGCAGTGTTCCTCGGTCGCTTCTAGCAGATTCAATTCCCGGCCAGTTGCGGTGGAAAGTGAGGTAACAATTTCTTCGCGAATCGCATCAAGTGGTGGATTGGTAACTTGGGCAAATAATTGCGTGAAGTAATCAAACAACAAACGTGGGCGCTTTGAAAGAATTGCAATTGGCGTATCTGTTCCCATAGAACCTAGCGCTTCACCGCCGGTTTTTGCCATTGGCTTCAAAATTACACGAAGCTCTTCTTCGGTGTAACCAAAAGTTTGTTGGCGGCGAATTACCGATGATGCGGTGTGAATAACGTGTTCACGCTCTGGCAATTCTTCAAGATGAATAATTCCCTTTTCAAGCCATTCGCCATAAGGAGCGGCATTGGCTAACTCGCTCTTAATTTCTTCATCTTCAACAATTCGGCCTTTGGCGGTATCAACCAAAAACATACGACCAGGCTGCAAGCGACCTTTGCGGACAATTTTGCTTTGTTCAATCTCAAGAACACCAGATTCAGATGCAAGAACAACGAATCCATCTTCAGTTACCCAAAAACGTCCTGGACGAAGACCATTGCGATCAAGAACTGAGCCAATCAAAGTTCCGTCCGTAAATGAAATGTTGGCTGGACCATCCCATGGTTCCATCAAAGCAGAGTGATATTCGTAGAAAGCGCGGCGAGCTGGATCCATGTTTGGATTGTTTTGCCAAGCTTCTGGAATCATCATCAAAACTGCATGTGGCAAGGAGCGACCGCCCATGTGTAGCAATTCAAGAACTTCATCGAATGAAGCAGAGTCTGATCCACCTTCGCTAACAATTGGGGTGATTCGGGAAATATCTCCTGGAATTACATCGCTAGTTAATGCCGCTTCGCGAGCATGCATCCAGTTTCGGTTTCCTTTTACCGTATTAATTTCACCATTGTGTGCAATCAATCGGTAGGGATGCGCAAGTGGCCATGAAGGGAAAGTGTTAGTTGAGAAACGGGAATGCACAAGTGCAATCGCAGTTTTCATTCTCTCATCAGAAAGATCTGGGAAAAATGGTTCCACCTGTGCGGTAGTTAACATGCCCTTGTAAACCAGAGTTCGGCTAGACAGCGATGGGAAATAAACCGCCGCTTCTTTTTCAGCACGTTTGCGTAAAACAAAGAGTCTGCGTTCGAGATCTATACCGCTAGCTGATGAGCCCACAAAAAACATTTCAAATGCAGGCATAACTGATTTTGCTGTTTGCCCAATCATCGAATCGTTTGTTGGCAGATTTCTCCAGCCAAGAATTTCTAGTCCTTCTTGTCCGGCAATAGATTCGATATGAGTTTTTGCAGCTTCACTCGCGCCAATATCAGTTGGTAAAAATGCAATACCTGCGCCGTAATTTCCAAGGGATGGAAGTTTGAACTCAACAACTGCCCGCAAAAATTCATCTGGCATCTGAAGCAAAATTCCGGCGCCATCGCCCGAATCTGGCTCTGCCCCACTTGCCCCACGATGTTCAAGATTAGTTAGCGCGAGAAGGGCCTTATCAACAAGTTCATGGGATGCAACACCATCAAGCTTGGCAACCCATGCCACACCACATGCGTCATGCTCATTGCTAGGGTCATAAAGACCTTGAGCAGATGGGGTGGAAAGGAAATGTTTGATAGCCATTTTTCTCCCTGTCGTTTCGAATCCATACACGGACGACAGTGGCCGAATAAGTGGCAAAACTTAGCAGCGACGGGCATACGAGCCCAAGGTTGGAACCTGTGACTTAGGCGACTTTGCCCTAAATGTCCAAATCTGAAGCGGTTTTAGCCCTTTGGCTGCGAATAAGCCAGAAAATCGCACTCAGCCCAACCACCAATGAAGTCAACACATTTAAACGCAGACCAAGAATGTGGTTTGCCTCATCGATCCGCAGATTCTCTATCCATACACGACCAAGGCAATAGAGAGCTACATAAAGTGAAAAGACCTGTCCATTTTTAAGGTCAAACTTCTTTCCAGCCCAAACCAAAACCGCCGCCACACCGACACACCAAATGGATTCGTAAAGAAAAGTTGGGTGGAAGGTTGTGAAA
>JACCDO010431500.1_pt1 | contig 20482 bp, 10 predicted proteins | sample 7446101 | NCBI WGS metagenome assembly JACCDO01 (sample SAMN15323440, study PRJNA562643) | freshwater metagenome | isolation source: river surface water | place: USA:Blue River Watershed | collected 2017-08-16
AAAACTTGCGATTCCGCTTTTATTTGTTTCCTTGATGGCGATTTCGGCATATTTAAGCTGTTTAAAAGAAACTTTTATGTGCGTTTTTGGACCAGTCGGAAATCAAACACTCTTCTTGGCTTGTCTCTTGGATCGCACGTGTTGGGCAATGCAGAGATGGGTCTAGAGTATGGATATATAAATGACTAATGTATATATAATGTATATACCCGTACTTTAGCCCTATCTCTGCATTGCCCAACACGTGCGATCTGGAGACAAGCCTAGAGTGCTAATCACTGAGGATATATAGAATGGCTAGTTCGTATGATATCTATGTTTAATAAATAGTGGCATGGGCATTACTAATACATACACCTTCTCTCAGATCCAATTTAGCTTATTTAAAGATATAATCATTATATTCAATTTGATAGACAATGGTTATAGCTCCCACGACTTGGCCTCCAACGCGTCGTCAGAGGATATAAGGGGCATAGATAAGGATCTAATCATGACATATCCACACAATGGGCAATCAGCAGCAATATAACCATCCAACTCATTTTGAAGGTATTCCTGTTGTGCCATTGCTCTTTTATCGTCCTTGGCTCTACGCGAAATGGACCGAATTTGATCATTCAAAATAGTTACGGCTTCTAATTGCTTGTCATCTAAATGCTTGTGAGTGTAAACTCGCTTTAGCATACAATCTTGATGAAAACCATGAGAGCAAGGAAATAGATAAAACTGCCTGTTAAACAGAGCGGATCTGCAGTATTCACAATGCTGAAGTGAAGACACACTGTATCCTCGTTTCTTTATCGCTTCGAGTTCCGTATTTATACCTTCAGCTGATTCTGATAATTCCTCCATTTCTGATTTAAGGTGATCAATACGCCGTCCGCACTCTTCTAAAGTTCCACATATGTCTTCTTTCAACAATTCGATTTCTGTGAAATCGGGTAAGAGTGGAAGTAAATCTTCAATTTTTAAAGCAGAGTCACTTTCCTTAATGAGAAGCAATGCACGCTTTGCGTTAGAATCTATAGCGATGATGTGCTCAGCAATAATTAACCACAATTTCTTTTTCTGACTGATGTCCTGCGGGTTCAACGCAACTTTCTTTGCCAGAGATATATCAACCTTTAAGGCAGCCTCCACTGCTTCATAGTCCATCCCTATTAGAAAATACGCATGCACTATTCCTCGTTGTCTTTTAAAAATCTTGCACTGTCTTAAAATGTAATCATAATTTAATGTTAAGCTTGCGAAGAAACCCTCTAGCTTCATTTGTAACAAGCGCTCGAGATACAAACACAAAGTGGTTTCATCAGGTGTATCGTACTTGGCAAGAAACCATATCAGAGAGTGAAAAGCAATGATTTCAGCTACACTTTCATGCACATTCGTAACATACTCCATAAGATATTTTATCGCAAAGTTAACTTTTGCGCCAGTGCTATCCATATCTAATGTAACTGTGTCGTGGCTCCGTTTGCCGGTAAGATAAGCATCGAGCAGGGTAGAATAGCGCAAAAGAGAAGGCAATATTTTGGATACTTTAATCTTTTTCTTGGAAATCAACATTTTCACGGTGGCTTCTGGTTGAAATTCCATGAGCACAGGTGAGAACTTGTAAATGAGCTCTTCCACTCTCTCGAATCCCGCATTTGTCAAAACATTAATAGCATCAATATAAAAATGCTCAATAATTAAATTCCCTACCATTCGATCATAATCACCTATTATTCGCGCATAAGACAATAGCAACTCTCTATGAATGTCACCACCTCTGCTTGTGATAAGTTTGATCGTCGTTGTCGGATCTAAACTTGCTGTCTTAAGAAATACTTCAAACTGAGCTACTAACTCGCCTCTTTTCTGCATATTATTACTTGACAATCCAGTCATAGTAATTTCATGTAAGAAAATTTCACATAACCATGTGCAAATCATGGTCCGCTGACTCTTGGCACTGTTTGGGAGCATGTCTCTTGCTTCTTGCAAATATATTCTTAACGCAGACAATTCTGGGCCAGTCGTAACGCTGTACAATTTAAAGTTTGCAGATTTTTTCAAATCAATATCAGAACCTGAAACATCTGAACGCAACAATCGAAGTACGACATTCTCAAAAGACGCACCCGATCGCGCAAAATATGCTGCAGCCTGATCAATTTTTCCAGAACGCAAAGCAAACTCAGCCCTAGCGTTCAAAACTTTTTCCTTGTCTTCTTTCTTTTTACAATGCTTGTAAGCTACATCAAATGAAGATTCGTCTCCACTCATTGCTTGTTCTAAATAGATGGACCAAATATGTTTATCTTCGTTCTGAATAGTGAGTTGGAATACGTAAGAATCAGTGTAAAGCCATAGAGTGCCTCGAGTAATATCTCTGACAATTCCAATAGCATTACCATCAGCGACACGAATCATTTCTTCTTGGACAACGGTTCCATTAAGTCTGGATAGGCAGACTAGCCTGTCATACTGCAGGGTCACATAGTGAAATGTGCTAGCTGCAAAGGATTGGGGCGGCTCACTAACTTCATCATATGATTCGCCATAAGGGCTCATATTTGCATCTGCAATAATAACGCTATCATCAGGTGAGTTTGTGTCCACTAGATTAATTGATCCTTGGTAAATGCCAGCCCTACTCATCATAGCGAATGACTGAGCCCGATTCATGTTGTTGAAATTAAAGCATATCAACTCAGCCCGATCTATTTCGCCAGGGACCTCCGTAAATTGTGATCCTTTTGAAGAACTACCAGATGCATACTTTGCAAATACCTGGGAGAACGTTGAACCCCCAAAAAAGTGGTACAATCTCGTAGGTTTAGCTGTTGCAAGCAATATTAAGATGCGGTTCGATCCTTGCGGGGATAAACTCTTCACAACATCGAAATGAAGAGATGTAATAGCTAGTGGTTGTTGCGGATCTAACTGATGAAGTAATTGGCAATTTTTTTCCTTACCTCCACTATCAAATCCCAATTCATAAATGCAGCCAGTAGAAGTGCCTGCCAAGAAAGATCTCGTGGAGCTTTCGGTACCATTTAATCGATCAAAAGCTACACTTTCAATTTTTCCTTGCAATTTTGTAGAAAACTTTTTTGGGCGAGTAGAGCGGCTGTGTAAATAGAAGTTTTCACCATTGCTCAATGTGACTATGACATGATTTCCAGTAGGATCGATAAATATATGTTCGATGCTATCTTCTCGTCGTCGTGATAAATCAACTTCTTCTTCTGCATCATTAGAATCCAGATTACGTCTAACAATCGAACAAGTGGAAGTAGCAGCCACCAAAACATTGTTCCCGATAGCCACTCTGCGGAGTTCTCTATTTCCATCTTGTCCCGTCTTGCTCCAGTCTAGCCGACGCAAATTAAAGATAGATTCGTCTAAACTTATATGTTCTGCACCATTTTGTGCATACTCTGTGAATAGAGACAACATATGTTCCATGTAACTTCACATAATGCATCCAAGCAATATGGGCCTCTCCAACAAAAAGTTCCCACATCTTTGTAAAAAATAGCTACACATCATTTAAGGTATATATATCCATACACATAATTTATTAAACCTAATACATTGATATTTTCTTCGTTTTTTTGGAAGAAATGGAACGCAATCTTGCATTTGTGAATAACTGGGGACTAAAAGATATTATCGTAAAATGCAGCAGCATTTGAGGATAAGTTTGAACGCGAATGCCAAATGCGCACTCGGTCAAGGAACCTTCGGAGTGGAGCATGGTTCATTCCGCAGGTTAGATAGACTCAGCTTCCCTAATAAATGCACCAAATCCATGGCGACTCAGAAAGCTTAAACTTTACAGCTCCGCGTGAAGTGACAGGCTGAAAGGAGCTATACGGCCCGTATATTGTGGATGTGATGGATACGTTCTTAACATGTGAGTCATTGTACCCAGTAATTAAAATTGTCCATCGTCCATACGATCTAAAAGATGTCATTTATGAGAAACAAGTTTGGATGTCTAGAAACCATATGTATGAGCCCTAGCCACATCAAGATGATATTATAGGAAATACATGTCTGTCGCAAATCTTATTTTGCGTCGAGTAAGTTTTTTTACGTGCAGTAATACGTAAACTTAGATGTCATAGACAGACATCGACCACATTCAAAACCATCAAATGTGTTATTACGAACTTTACTAGTCGTAATGAACTAACTTCTTGTTTAACTTATCGCAATCATTACTATCACCATTATTACTGCGTTTTGGGCATCGGTCGCACAATTCGTCTGTAAACATTTAAAATCCAGACATAAAGCCGGCAAGCGTATTAGTGACAGAAGACCTGAAATGTATACGGCGGATTTTGGTCGCACATCCAATTAATTGCCGAAAGAAATGATCCGAGAAGTTGCAATATTGACACATTGCATCTCCAAATCGGTTTTTGAATAAATTTACTACGGCACTTCAATCGACGGTTGGGACTTAGGATGCGTTTTTGCCGAACTTATTGTTCGTCAACCATTATTCTCAAGGATTAGTGTATTAGAACAGATTTTCATTTTTAAAATGTGCATACCACCTGAAGCGATATGGCATAACGTAGCTTCGCTTCCTGCGGATGCGCAGTTTGAACCTCGATAACTGCTAAAACTTAACATCAGATTCGGGTCCAGTATTGGTATGAAAACGACTGACTTTATTCCAAAAAAGAGCGTATACATAAAATCTTTTATATTAGAAATTGTAATGAGAGTTGCTACTTTAGATATCTGTATCAATCTGATGAAATTTTACTGCTATCACTTGAAAGTGTTACACTGCGTGCGTTAAACACTTTAGTAGGAAAGCCACTCAAACGTATTTAGACATTAGAAAGTTAATATTGAGTGCTATAGCATTTAAAGTATAAAATTTTCGATGCTCGTCTTTTTAAATACAAATGAATGACTAATGCATGAACTAAAACGCATAAGAGATGTTACATAAAATTTACCTGGCCTTAGGGTGGTTCGAAAAGTATTTCGTCACATCCTGCACAGAATGAAAGTTTGCAGCATCTTTTGCAGGGACTTCAACACAAAACTCATTCTCTAACAAATTGCACAAATCTTTTTTGATTAATGAATCAAATCCCAAGTCAGAAAATTTTGTGTTTGCCGTGACGCTCGGCGGCACGCATCTAATGTTCTTTAAAACACTTAAAACTCTGGCTGAAACATTCGTTGAGGGAAGCATACCTGCTGCAGTACTGAATCCACGTCTCAACATTTCGATGTTTGTTAAATATTCTGACTTCTTCCTCTTTCTTTTCCTGACTTTTCTCGGCCATTCAAGAGAACACATCGATGTTTCTTCGAAACACTCTTGATCGTCTTGAAAAGAGCAACGATGATAATCGCAATAAGCACTTAGAATATCATAAACGCATTTAAATTAGTATTTTTATTTGTAAATAATTTTTGTGTAATAGAGACAAACGCTTAAGCCTGTTTTTACCAATCGTTCGGAATGACTTATTACTGAGCCTAGACGCGAATGGAGTAAAATATCCCAATTATTTGCTTCCATCCGCTGGTATATACATCATTGCCCCCTACGCTATACCGCCACATGGTGAGACCTTTGTACAAGTGTGAATTTTTGTATTTGCTTGGCAGTCCTGGCTTAACCCAACACAGTTTGGAATTCGCACTTGGTTCCATAATAGCCATGGAAGCAACCACAGATACCCGTCGTATAGTCGCACAGACCACGGCCAGAGCAATCGCGTCCAGATTCATTACCAAAACCCTTCAAGACATCAGCACCAGATGGACATTCAACTGTTACAAAGGTGATGAGTAAAAAGATGTCGTTAGCCTAAGTATTAAATCAGCTAAGTATAGATATAGAATAGTTCGGATAAAACACTTACTTAGTGAGCAGTCAGGACCACGGCGTCCCAAATCACAGACACATCCAACATGTTTTTCCGCATCCCAAGGGGTAGTATACGTAACATCGGTTGCGGGGTTGGGGCCAGCCTCAGCGGCAAGTTGAGATTCCGTGAAGCACACACCAGCATCACTGCATTTATTAGGGCACACAGTACGCTCGCATGCAATACCATCGTAGTTAGGGAAACAGACACATTCGCCCTTTTTTCTATCACAAATACCCTTGTTAGAGCACTCCACAACGGGATGTGCGTCATTAGCATTAACAACTTCACCAACCCAAGCTTTGGACCTATAACAATACGCGATCACGATAAAGTTAGTATTAATTATCGAATAATACACACAACACATCCATTATATTCACACTTAATACATAGAGTGAGCATAAATCAAATATTTCAAAGAAAAACAAGTGCCTTGTCCATATAATGACTAAACAACATTAAGCATAAAGTTATATATATGCATAATATATGCAATATATGTATGAACTTACTTAGGGCAGGTTCTTGCCGAACAATCAGCATTCGTCCATGCAGGCTCGCCATCAATACGATTGTAACATGTGCACTTGTCGTTGTTACCGCAAGATCCGTGGCCATTGCAACCATTAGGGCAGTACGCCGAAGCTAAGGCCACCATAAGGGCCACTACGAGCAACAGTATCATCTGCATGATCGTAAGTTATATATCACGTTTAAGCGCTGAGTTTTTGATTCACACTGAGAAACGAGGCGCGTTGGCGTTGTGGCGTACGACGCACGGGGTCCCACTTGCGCACGGTGATGCCAGAAGAGGTGCAGGAGGAGACAAGGAAAGCGTGTGACTACTGTTCATCTGAATATTAAATCATTCTATCATGCAGAGCCTTTTACAAAATGCCGTCGCAAAATCGGTTCGAATCGCTGGAGAAATCAATTATGCTGTAAATGCAAAAGTGATTCTTTCGCGCCAATACAACATCGCCTCCAGCACTGCGAAGATGCTTTCTCCAATATGTAAAGGGACTGTAAACAGACCGATAAGGACGAGAATAATTCTACAGCAGGTTCGATGTATGGGGGTTACCGAAAAATTAATGAATATAGCATCGTCAAGTATAGAGGGAAACAAAGAGAAGAAGTTCCAGGAAATGCTCAACATGATGATCGCGTCGCCCAAGTGGACACTGCGAAATTGGAAAACTACAATGACTGGTCAATTAGATAGCTGGACTATGTACATACCTGGAGTAAGTAATTCGAACGAAATCAAAGAATTGAAAGGGTTCAAAACAATGCTCGACGCAATGAGCTCTGAGGAGCTGGATAATCCAGGATTAATTAAAGGTCCACAGAGAGAAAGAATAGCGCAATCAACAGGCAAACCTGTGGATGAGGTACAACGGTTGCTATTTTTCTACAAACAGAGTGTAGTCATTGCGACTTGGTTGCAGATAAAGAAAGCTGCAAAGGAAAAGATGCCGACGACTGAAGCAGAGCTCCACTTAATGCAGTCCACAGATCCTAGAATGAAAACAATCGCGGGACAAGTGATGAAAGGGGATTCAAAACATGCGAGGACAGGCAGAGGACGCAAAATACCATTCTAAAGTAAAGTGCCTTACGGAATTCTCAAATTTCCACTCCGTGAGGTTAAATTTTATGTTATGAAAAAATACTCTGTATAAACATGCATATAACGAATTGTGCTCCAATATAAGCAAATTCTTTCGGGCTCTCGAGAATATTATTGTTTATCACCCACCTAGAGTTCCCTGGCAATTTCCCACATACGGTTGATATGAGGGTGGACGTGGCCTTTATTCTAGCATTAAACCGATAAACTGCATCAAGTTTGGCATACTGGTCTAATTTAATTGCAATAATATCTAAAGCCTCGTGAATCTTGGGTGAATAATTGAAACTGTACATTACAGAAGGTATTTGAAGTAATGAGAGCAGCTCGTTTACGGGGCGCACAAATAGGTAAAAATGATCAACAATACAAGCTTTCTACCCAAGAAGACTATAACGGGGAAATTAAAAATATTATGAACTTACTTAAACCATCAGGACCAGGAGGTTTGGACTATAAACATATTGCTCAACAGCAGCAGCAGCAGCTCGAGCGTATTCAACCACAAAAGCAAGAAGACTCCACGCGTAAGCGAAATATAGTCGCACCGACAATATCTATGTCCAAAAATGTGCGTTCGAGTGCACAATCGTCGGATTTCGATGAAGATATTAACGATGAAGATGTAAATGAAACCATGACTTCTTCTCTTGATAGCGCGCCGAGTGGTGAGCTCCTTTTCAATTTCAAATCACAATTGCCGGGAGAACCAGGGACAGATAGTAACGATATTATCAAAGATTTAAAAGGTGATATAATATCTTTACAGCATGCGCTGCAAAACGAACGCACTCGATCCCAGGGTTTAAAGAACGTAGCGGGCTCTCAATTCCGTATAGGAAAACCGGAAACGCGATGCGAGAATTGCACTGAAATAAGCATTCATTTAAAAAAGAGTAAGGAAATAATCAGATCGCTGAAGCTTCAATTAAGTCGCCTGGAAGATAAGTATGTCGGTCTACGAAAATCAAGAACTATAGGTGAAGATATACCCACACAAAGTAATGTTGCTGACGACCGAGAATTGCTTCAGAAACGCAACGATGAATACGAAGTTGAGATAGCTAGATTACGCAAGAATGCTAAAACAGATCAATACACAATCGAATCTCTGCAAAAAATGTTATTAGAGTGGCAACTGAAGGATGAAAATAATAGGCAGTTGATGAAGACTCAAAATGAAAATAATGAGCGCTTAGCTACTGCATACGAAGAGCAACAAAAACTTATCGAAAAGATTAAGATTGATTTAGGGCAGTACCAAATTCAGCTCGAGGCAGCAGAACTGAAGTTAAATCGTCCGAAGTCTAATGACGACGAGAAAGAGAGGGAATTGTTTATCTTGGGTCTCAAGCAACGCTTGACAGATTCAGAAGTCGAGCGGGATCTACTCTTAGCGCAGATCGCGCAACTACAGAGGGATCTGGACGATTCTTTGTTTAAACTCGCGACGACAGAAAACGGGAGACTTGCAGCTTTGCATGCAGAGCGAGATGCAACACTTGCTCGTGATAACACAATTAGAGATAACGTCGCCTTGCAAAATGCGAACAAAGCCTTGAAGGATGATGCAATTAAAAACGAAAAAGTTAGAGCACAATTATCTGTAGACTTGCATACAGAAAAGGGAAAATTTGTGGAGCTTGCTAATGAGAATGTTTCGCTAATGCAAGACATCACGCGACTAAGAGACCTTATCAAAGCTTTGGAGGATGGTAAGGCGACAACTCAACATGCGCTAGAAAAGGCAATTGCACAGTCTGTACGGCTTTGCGTTGTGGCTCCAACAGTAAATGTTCATGTGTCCGATAAGAAAATGAAATTTAAAGGAGGGCTTCAGGAAGGCAAGTTAAAAGATTTTTTGGACTCCGAGATCCTGGATAAGTACAGTATTTTGTTCAAACAAACTGAAGAAAACAGCTCACCAGATGGCTCAACTAATATTCAAGGATGGCTGCAAAAGCTTCTAGCCGAAATGCAGAAAAGCATAGAAATGCATGTTAATAATGCTATGAGTGGTGACGCATCATAACTGATGTTATGCAGTCAACGGGAAAACTACAAAAAAGTAAAAATGAGTGATAAATGTAAATGTAATGTTGATAACTTTTTACAATATTTCAGAAAATATCTAGACATTGTCATTATATGTAACAGATAAGCCAAAGCTTAAACGAGACAAATATATCCAGGGTTTGACTCCCGCATTTTTGAGCGGATCGTCATTAGCAAGCAACCCGAGTCCGCTAGCGTTCGCCAAAGATATGATCGAATTTTTCTTAGCTTTAGAGAACGCAGCCCAAAAGCGCGAGACTAAACGTTTCTGTGAACTTAATGTTGTAGCCCATGCTTGAATGACAATGGATCCACTACCTGCAAGCGAAACATTAGCAGATATCTTTAAGGGATTTTCTGAGGAGATGTCCCTTAGAGTTTTAGTATTATCCAGAGAATTTTGTCGACGAAAGCTTGCGTCATTATGACCCTGATCGACACACATGAGGAGCAAAACCTTTCGGAAGTCCATCGTTGCGGCATCAATAGGACTCAAAAGTGATCCCAAACGACCAGGTGCGTAGATGAACAAAGACTTCTTTGAGTCGGAGGTTTGAACTGACGAAACCCAATCTTGCAAAGTTAGCTGTCCTTTGCCACGATTTACACCCATCCATTTAGTTGCGCCCGCCGCTCCATCGGCAACTAATTGTTTGATATTATCTCGAATAGATTCGCGTTCAAAACCTTCCAACTTACTTCCTACGTCATCACCAAATGGGTCGAACACAGTTTTAAAGCCAGAAGCATCACAAACACGACTGTCAAAGGATGTAAGACGGTGCCCAAACATGTGCAAAGAAAAGTCACGGCAAACTTGCCCGCCGAACAAAGAACATACCGACAAGCCTTCCCACGGCAATTCTTGCAAGCTTGAGTCGATGATGGTCATAAGGCTTAAACTTGCATCGTTTGGACTCAAAGATTTTAAAAATTCTCTGAATTCGGTACCTTCACCAAATATTGGAAATAGTACTTGTTCCATGTCGCTTATCAATGCTCGGAGGCGCTCCTCTAAAGCGCGCTCTGACTTCATCAACTTACTACCAAATGTGGCTTCGAATCCTACAAGGTCTTGTTTGGTTGACACATTTTCGCCAAATACAGCAACAAATTTACCAGCATCTTCTCGCCACTTCCTCTGTTGTTTTACTAACGTTAGAAGAAGTCGTCTATCTGCTTCATTGAGGACTAGTTTAGCCACCTTCCAACTACCTGATGCGGTATAAGGCGTTCCTGATAAACTTTGTGGAATACCAGCACATACGTATAAACAGCTCTGTGTTGGGCACATTTGTATGCATAATAGCGCCGTAGAAGATGGCACCTTTGAAAGTATATTAGCCGGATCTGCAGAGATATCAAGTCTGTTCCAGGCCGGGGAGGTGTTTTGCAGAAATCGCAATTCAACACCTATTTGAGGCTGAGATTCCTTGGAGGGATGTTTTGAATTCTCTAGTTGATCTAAGCGTCTAACAGATGCTGCAATTTCTCCATTAGGATTTAACGTGCCAACCCAATTCTGCAGAAGCCAATCTCTTGCCATGATGCTTTGCATAACGAAGATCCAGCAAACGGAATTAAGAGAACCCTGACCGACTGAGCCAAACGAATCAACTAACGTAGCGCATGCTAGGAATGCTTGATTAAATCTGCGAGCAGCAATAGCGACAGGAACTTGAGCAGCTAATTGAGTGCGAAGCTCCGCGGCATTGGGATCGAGTACAAATGCATTCTCAGACGTTTTAACTTCGCCCTTTCCATCGGTAGCCATTTGGACATCACTCTTCTGTTTTCGCCACGTCGCGTCGAATGCGCCGCCTCCACAAAGACGCATAAGACCAGAATTTGCATGCAGAAGAGCGCCAAAAGTTTCAAAATCTGTATGATCTAATAACTGAGCCGCAGAACTTGCAAGATGGGATCCCTTGATGATATGAGAAACTTTAAAATCGTCTTTTTTGAATGGAATAGGTTGAGTTGTGTCTTTCAAAAACTTTTCTATGACGGTCGGTTCAGTATCAGGTTCAAGAGGCACCACAGTAAGGTGATCACCACACAATCTACCGTAAATCATGTAATGTTCAGCTAGTTGTAACTCCGCAAACGCGGTTGCACGATTGAGTGCCAGAGAGAGCATTCTGGTTTCTGTCAGGACTGCAGTCTCTATAATAGGCTCTGGAGCCTTTCCTTTCTTCGCCTTTGGGTCGGTTACTTCCTCAACAACTTTTTTAGGAGCTACAGTGGGAACATACGATAACTGATCTAGCGATATTCGCGACATCAAACCTCGGCGAATATCAACGGCCACTTCCATTGACCTCATTTCAGTCATATAATTCTTTAAAAACCAATCTCTGTATTCCTCTGTTGAATTAGATGGCAGTGCGACATATTTATTCATCTTTAACAAAATAGATAGTAACGCGCGAGACTTAACCTCCAATATTGTCGCAACAATAGAAGAAGCACGACCACACACTGCTACTGCAAGATCATGTACGCCATCAAGAGATCGCCCGATCTCAACGTATTGAGATCTTGGATCGCCGCCATTGTACGCTTCTTCAATCGCCTCCGCTGCAAGCACGTTCACATAGTGAGCGGAAACCGCAGCCAAAGACTCGACAACTTCTAAACTACTCTCAAATTGGGAGATCGAGCTAATTTTGGAAGTCCCGCCACTTTTAATCCCTTGCCTGCTGCCAATACTGGAGACACTGCGGCTGGCAATTCCATTTGCATCACCCTGACCATGATCTTTGGGCATGGATAAGTTTGCGAATGTAGCAAGCGTCGCAATGGCGTCACGCGCTAGACGCTTTGCTTCGTCAAGCTGACCTAACAAAACATAAGAACTGACAGCTAATTGTACGTGTTTTGCGAGGATGGTGGCATCGCCTGCTTCTCTCATATCTGATCTGGCAGTGAGCACAAGTTTTAATACTTCCGTTGGCTTTCCTGTAACCAAATTAAGTTCTGCGAGGATTGTCGTCACTTGCAATAAAGAGTGCACATCTTGCTTAACCATAAAATCACGATGTATAATGCCCGCAAGCGCTGAGCACTGCGCAACTTGTCCCATGGCCAATAAGACATGGCATATTTCAAGCCCACACAGACCTTCATCAATACCTGATAAAGCTCTTGTCCAGGAAGAAAACCCGAAAACACTTAACTCTTCCGATGCCATTACTTCTCGTTTTGCAATTGTAGCCGGATCAATTAATTTTGACCCAAAAGTTGAAAGAAATGCGGAAAAGTCCATGTTTGTATTTCCCAGTTGTGCGGGGAGATTTGAAACAAGATCACCAAGCCCACATTTCATCATAACGGCTATAGATTTGTAATGAATCATACCAAATACACATTCTCGCTTTTCCGCATCAGGAATAGCACAAAAAATTGCTCGAATCCATCCCAAAATAAACAAAGCATGCTTAGAGAAGCCGAGATGGTCAAGGGTCTTGAGTAACCAGTTCGCATAATGAAGTGTCAGAGGAAGATTCGAGAGCATAGTTTTGTTAGGAATACCTTTCGGTACTTGATCTTCAGCAATTACCATTAGATTCTTGAACGCTTCAGAAGGCAGCCAGCACAGTAAGGCCACTGGGTCATCAACTGGGATTGAGACGTCCGAATAAGCGCTCTCTGGGGCTACAAAAGTGTCGAAAGAAGTTGCATCTCTTTCAACAGGCGTTAGTTTAAAATAGGCATTGCATTTAGCCGAGTGTTTCATGGATGTAGCCCAAAGAGCGAAGAATTGCTCAACAAAATATACTGCCTCGATACAGCGCTCTTGACGTTGCAATTCATCACTGCAAAGCATGGCTAGCATTGTTAAACTGCGAACGCCCTGTTCAAAGTGCTTGATGCTGAGCTCACTGGGTACAGCTACTTCTACATCTTCTTCTTTTAATGAAGCAGTTTTACTTCCTCCTCGCTTGCTACCTTTGGTTCCAGCCCGAGACGCAGATTTCGAGCCGGGCGAAGGTGCAGTTCGTCGACCTGATGCAGATCTACTGGCAGATTTTCTTGACGAGGCACCGCTGCGCGAAGAAGCCTCGCTTCGATCGTCTTCAGGACCACCGTCATGACCGTCACCGCCAATTAATTTTTTCTCTTCAACTTCATACAGACAATCAACAGCAGATTGTACAACCTCAACAATTTCGACGCGAGGAACACCCGCGGATGCCATCCATTGAGCTGTTTCTAGAGTATAATCAACTCTTTCCATATTTTCTTTTAATATTTCAATAGTTTTCTTGTATGCCTCAATTTGCTGTTTGGGATTGGATGAAGCGCGCGCAAGAATTGCATAGACACGGGCTTGTAATGACGCATCTCCTTCCTTCAGCTTCTGAATGGCGTCAAGTACATTTTTGCCTTTCTTGCTGAGAACTACAACACGCCACTTCCACAATGGTTTTTGCAATTTTGATGGCACTTTATCGAATGCCTCAAAAACGAGTTCAGAAGCTTCCTCATAATTTCTACTTAGTGCTTGCTCTTCGATCATGGCAAGGTAAAACTGTTGCCTCAATATGAGCGCATCTTCATTGCTATCTTTGCACGTAAGTAAGGCATTCAGAATATCTCTTTGTAGCAAAAGTAAAGTGGGTCGTACAACAGCAACGTTAACCATATGAGCAGACGAATTCCAAGCGCTAATTGCAGCAGACACCAACAGATCTTCTTTGGCTGCACGAAGCGCATAGCTGCACGAGATACATAAATGCCTTAAGCAAGCTAGACCAAGCTCGTTGAGCAGACTTTCATCCATTCCTACAGGGTCTATTATCTGTTGAATGGCCATACCAAAATATCTCTCGCAGAGACTCATCCAACGCCAAACTCGGGGGCTTAGTTTTTTCTCATCTACTTTTTTCATGCTATCTTCGGCAACAAGAGCCATGCATCGCTCTGCCAAGTCCTGGGCACTATGAATGTCACCTAACACTATTTTGACTCGAGCAAGTCGTGTCCAACACTCTGCTTGCATTTCCATGATCTCATCATATGCTTCTTGGGACATGCCTTCCCAATCTTGAGCGCGCAGCAAATTTCCCAGATCTGTCTTCATAATATCTACGGCTTTATCAATATTTTGAGTAACTTGTTCTTTTGATAGGATTGATAATGGTAACTCTGCTTGAGCCAGCAATGCATACACATTCAGGATGGGATGATCGAATTTCGGAGGCTCCGAAGCCTTACCACCTTTTCCTCCGCCACTAGCGCTAGCGGTTGTAGACAGACGGCTACCAGTTTCACACAACTTCCGCCGATTGTAAACCGAGCCTCTTGCATCAGCTGCTCCTCTGTTAGCTAATTCGGCTCCTTGCAAAAGCTCACCCCGGGCCTCATGAAGGAGGGCTAGACTGTTGATAATCGAATTTTTTAGGCGACTGTCAATTTGGGTTGGCCTTCCAATCGAACTAGGAGTTTGCGGTAAACTTTCTATCATAGCAATACTTGCCTTTAAGAAATTATACACTTCATCCGTTATTTGCTTGTACAATTCATGGCGGAAAGTGGCAAAATGCAAATTCCAGAAATATGTGATACCATTTTGTACTCCAAATTCGTCAGATGTCTTAGATGATAACTCTATACCTTTGGACAAACACAAAACAATTAAACGCTTGCATTCATTCATTTCAACAGTGCAGTATTTTGATTTTATTCCCAAGGTACGTGGATTAGGTATGCTAGGTGCACCGTCTTCAAGAGCCTCTTCATCCAACTCAAGTGCCTTTTCTTGTTCTGAATCAATCCATAAGCTGGCCAAACGCTCGACTAGACTATCTGCAAGTATGAAATGCATGTCAATTTGGCGGTCTATGATATGCTTCATAAACTTGTCCGTAGGATTCCACACCTGATTTAAAACATACTGAGCACAGCGCTGTAAAATGCGGACATTGCGTTGACTGTGCGCGATTTGAGCTAGATTGGCCATTATAATAGATCTACGCTGAATCGCTTCCGTAAACACCGCGAAATTGGTCGTGCGATTAATCATAATACAGCTTTCTATTTCGCTTATCGTGAGATCAACGCCTGGAGGTCCAGTTATTGAACGCTCATGAACTAACAGGTCAAACATGAGTTTTGCACCTTTAATGAGCATATCTGCTTGAAACGATTTAGAATTGCTTTCTTTTATTTGTTGTAAATTCAGCAAAACCTGACTTTCCACATCTTCTGGAGATCCATAGACGTTGACTCGCAAATTCAGAACTTCGACGAAAGGTTTAATTAAGTGATCAAGTCCACGATTCCTATCCAAGCCTGTATCACCTGAAACCAGAGCTGGATCTAGCGTACCATAGTCGCATAAGATGGCTTTGTCACCCTCTTGTTTAGCTTTCGCTACAAAATCTGTTTGCTCTTCGCATTTGGAAATTTCAAAATGAAGGGAAGCGCGCAAAGTTGTTAAGGCCGACGAAACACTACTGAGCGCCTCGGCAGCCAAAGAAAATGCACTATACACATTAGATCTCAGATGAGGTGTGAGCATAGGCAAACCCGTATTCCATATGGCCACACAAATATCTTCGACAAGGGCATTGTCGTCTAGTCTGCTAGTAGCCATGGTCAATGTGCGCTCAAGGATTTTAATAGCTTCTATGCGTCGGCTTACATTAAACCCCTCAATCTGTTTGTCTGTCAACCTTTGACCAATTTCTTTATTGGCAGACTGTTTCATAGAATCTGAAACAATGCGCAAAGATTTGCAGAGATCGAGCTTTACTCGAATAGCAGGCGACACGGCACTTGTTAACTCTGCTTTTTCGATGCATGCTACCGCCAATTTGTCATTATTGAGTTTCCATGCAATTCGGCTTACATCTAAAATAGTTTCCACGACGGTGCTTGATTGGTTCGCTTCGAACAACTCCTTTTTCATAGAAGCGAAAGTGGCCTCAACGTCTTTTTCCGGAATGGCACCGCACATGATGCACTGCATGTTCACTAGAGTTTTTATGCGCAAAGACTGCATTACTAATGATAGACTTTGAACTTTTTTTGCATCTGCTGGGTTGCTGTTAACTCGCTGCATATAAAGACGACAAATGACGTCTTCTTCTTTTGCCCTAACAGCACTTATCGCTTTTAACTTCTCTTCAGCTGCTGCCTTCACTTTCGACGATTGATTTAACTGTTCTTTAAGAGCATCATAGCCCTGCGAAGCTAAGCCTTCAAGAGCTGGCAGTTCGGGCAGCTTTTCTTCTTGTTCTCCTTCAGGCTTATCAGGATCGATTTTAGGAGGTTTGTTGAGCATTTCTTCACGATCTTCAACAGCCCTAATGGCACTGATGATTTTATCTGACTCTGCAGAGCATTTTTTAACGTCGTCACTGACATTTTTTTCTACACTAGTAGTTCCCATAAGCATACTTTCAGCTATACTGATGGCTTTATCAAGAAGATCGCTGGATTCCTTCAATTTCTTGTCATCTTCGTAGCAAAATGCGGCGGCACTTAGAAACTTGATTCTCCAACTCTTATCCACATCGTCAACTTTTTCTAGAGCAGCAGAGCATCGACTCATTTCTAAGAGAAAGTTGCTAGCACGCGTAGCTCTTAGAAAAGGTGATACAATCTGCCAACAGGCTAACGACGCATTGAATATTAAGAAACTATACCTCGATCCATTTAATTCCGTATTCGTTGCCACATCGAGAGCTTCTATCACATGAACAAGTGCACTCTTGCGCTCTTTAATGCTAGCAAGTCCATTTGTCTTTTTAGCTTCAAAATCGATTATCAGTCCGAAGAGAATTTTCGCGCGGCAGTAAAATTGATCTTTTTGTGGTTTCTCATCGAAATATGATTGCACGACTTCTCTAGCTATTTCCGAAAATCCGGTCATAAATGCAACTTCACAAATAGAAACGACAAGTTCCGGGTGATCATGATACCGACGCTTTTGCGTATGTACAGCAGTGTTCATGTAGCAAAAGTGGTCATAACACTTCTGAAAGCGTCTACCCGCTTCAGCCTTAATTGAATCAACACGAGCCTTTTCGGCAGATTTTGCCGAATCAACTAATTGTCGCACTTCAGATAATTCATTGAGAAGCCATTTCAGAGCTGATGCCATTATGCAATGCAAACCTAACTACCCGACCAAGAGACTGTATGTAGTGCACTAAAGGTGAAAATAGCTCGGAAAAAATCGACACTCTAGGAGAAGTACGTTATTGAAATACAGAGATAGCACGTATTGTAGTTTCAGAGTACGTGGAAGATGTAGGATAGCCTCTAATTGTTAAAGACATTGTGGGAGCTCCAGATGTGGGCTACCAATAACGTCCAGGTCGACTCGTCCTGATCGGCACCAGCGCAATAAGATTCGCAGGATTGTCGTGAGATTATTACATATACCTTACAATTTTAAGGCCCTTTCATCACATAATTTTGAGGGTCTCTTTGTTTTGAGAGCATAGGATGGCTGATAACGAGGATAGTGCTGTCCAGGACTTTTTGGAAATTCTTGAGGAACATCGCAAGAATTGTGAAAGACAAGGCAAATATGTTGAGGCGGAGATCGCTAAAAATCGTTTAGATGAATTAAAACTACACGAGGAAAACCGTAGGAGAGAGGCTATGCGAAGCCGACAGATTGCCGAGCGTTTGGGGGTAGAAGAAGCACATATGTTGGAATTCCAGCAATTTAATTTAATATGGGATCGCAAGATGTCCGAGTATGAATCACACGCAGAGGAGCTCGGCATGGCTATGAAAGAAAGGCATGCAGCAGAACTTAGAGACTATCAACGCAGACTGATGGGCCGTCAAATTCGCCCAAAATACTCAAAGGACTTGTTGAACCTCCGTAAGATTCAAGAGACTCTGGCGAAACAAAAAGATTATGCCGAAGCTCATAAAATTAAGCTTAAGGGTGACGCACTCGAAGCATGGGAGTTGGAGAAGTGGCACAGCCAACGGCAACAAGATCTGCTTCAGAAAGAAGCTAAATTCAAACATGTAAAGCAACAAGAATTGATTGCTCTTCAGAAGCGCGTACAAACTGGAAGAGAGGAACAGAAAAAGCAAAGACATCAGGACTTGGAAAGGTTACTGCAGCGTTACCAGAATGTGAAAGCTGAGCTTGAGGCTCAGCAAAATCTTGAACGAATTCGCATGGAAAAACTTGTGCAATCGGGGGCCTTAACATCAACAAAAAAGAAGAAGCCAACCACTGCAGAAAATTAATTTGTTTATAAACATAGACCGCAACCTTGTGCATATACTGTTTATACAATATAATCAACATAGTTTCCTCTACTTTTTCCACTGAAGGCATCTGGCTTTCCAACACTTCCACCAGGTGTCATGTTATCAATAAGAATTAAAGTGGTTAAGCCTGTATAAAAGGACCTTGCCCCTGTCGTTACCAACAGCAAAGTACGCCCCGCCTGGAGAAAATGCCGAACAATGTACTTTCCTTAAAGGGGTACTCTCGGTTGGCCAGTTATCAAAGATCTTCCTCGATGGGACATGCAGCATTCGCAATTGATCATTCAGCTCAGAAGAAGAAAAAGACATAACTTGGTACGACGGATGAAATACCAAGTTGCTTATCTTTGTGGTCAAGTTTAGCGCTGTGCGGAGAGCTATGGGTTGCTCGGTCCCAGCTGGAATGTCACCATCATACAATGTTATCGCGCCAGACTCGGAACCAACGGCGAGAAAGCCACTCGAAGAGGACGTGCTCGGACATACAGCTAAAGAGGATACACACGTCCCATCTTCGTTCTTAAAACGAGATAAACAACGACCATTCATACGTAAATCCCACTTATATACATCCGCGTCGAGGCCGCTTGAAAAGAGGGTGTTCTCATCTACAAATGCAGCAGAGCGAGCAGCCGTATTCATCTTTAAATCACACTGCCACGTCTTTTGCTTACCACAAGCTAAGTGAATATACCCGCTCGTTCCAAGAAAAGCGATGCGAGATCCATTAGGAGAAACGAACATGTTCTCATAGCTTTTCAGGCTCTTACCCATCAGACCGGGAACTTTAGACACTTTTCCAGATTCAGTGTCATAGGCATAGAAATAAGGCTTGCGGCCGCTCAATAAAACTTCTGAGGAAGTCCCAAGAAATGCTGCTTCCGATATGGGCAAGTCATTAAAACGGACAGACAGCACCTTTTCATTCTTCTCTCCATCTATGTTGAAAAAACGCAGACATCTATCGTATCCTCCCGCCATCAATAAGGACCCATTCGAATGAAATTTTACCGAGGTAATCATCATATTTGAGGGATCCACAGAGTTGGCGTCAACTAATCTTTGTATGTCTAAACGACCTGCAACAAGTGGACCAGAATGATTGGCTTCTGCGTTAATCAATTTTCCCGCGTTTCGTAGTATTGTGTTAGCATCTTCTTCTTTCTTGTCATCATCTCCGACCGCAGCCCACTCCAGCCGTTGTGTTTGAAATCGATCGTGTAATAAGGATGACAACTCCGAACCAGATACCTTACTGTCTTTTTCTAACAACTTACCCTCAGAATTAGGTTTCTGAAGTTTGCGTAAGCGATCGCTATGCTTCAAATCTACGACTAAATTATCATCATCATCGTCACTCCAAACAGCGCCTTGGTTGCTCGTTTTCGATAGCTTGCTATCGCCTTTGTTACCAACCAGATCAAGCTGCATACTGACGTGCACTTCATCATCATCGTCGTCATCATCAGAAGTAGATCTATGAGTTGGTTCCTGCGCCGACGCAACTTTGGCAGCGCGTGCACTTGCAGAATTAGTGAGAATGCTCTTACCGAAGACTGAATCATGAAGTGCTTGTTCTTGCTTAGATATTTTGCGTGCGCGTTTGGTCCCAGAGCTCATGATTATCGCCTCTCAGAAA
>JACCDO010703938.1_pt1 | contig 20478 bp, 24 predicted proteins | sample 7446101 | NCBI WGS metagenome assembly JACCDO01 (sample SAMN15323440, study PRJNA562643) | freshwater metagenome | isolation source: river surface water | place: USA:Blue River Watershed | collected 2017-08-16
ATAAACATTAAATATTGAATTAATCCATTTTTCTGAAGGATATTTTGTGAATTTACCTGAGTTAAAGTCTCTATCAATTTTTAAAATTGAACTTGTTACTTGTTTTAGTGATAATATTCCTAAAGTATTACTCAATATACTTTTACCCATTGATGACAACATCTGGGTAAACTTATTGTAGACATTAAATATTGAATTAATCCACTTTTCTGAAGGATATTTTACAAAACCACCCTTGCTGAAGTCCTGATCTATTTGTGATATGGACTTTGTTATCTTTGATATAGACATCATGCCTAAGGTATTAGATATGATATTTGAACCAATATTAGATAATAATTTTGAGAAATTCAAATAGACATTATTTATTGAGCTAATCCACTTCTCATTTGGATATTTAGTAAACTTACCCTTATTTAAATCTAAATCTATTTTTAGTATAGATTCGGTAATTTTATTTATAGACAATAATCCTATAGTATTTGATAAAATATTTTTACCAACAGATGATAGTATTTGTGAAAACTTAGAATAAACATTTGTTATTGAGTTTACCCACTTTTCGTTAGGATATTTAGTAAATTTACCCTTACTTAAATCTAAATCTATTTTCAATATAGACTCTGTTACCTTATTAAGTAACGGTACTCCTATCATCACACTTAAAATAGATCCTGATAATTTCTTTAAAAGTCCAACAAAAGTTGTAAAAACTGATGAAACATTTTTAACCCATGCGTCTTTTGGATAATTCTGAAATCTACCTGATTCGAATATTTTATCAATAGATAAAATCGTTTTAGATAATTTTTCCAACTGTGTCATTCCAATAGATGAGAAAAGACCCAATCCTTTTATGACTCCTGTAAATGAGGTTAAAGTTGTTATAATAGAACTAAGCCATTCTTTAGCTGGAAATTTAGTGTAACTACCTGCAGATATTTTTAAAGAAACATTCTTTACCTCTTCGGCAATTTCTGTTAGACTTTTAGATTTAGATGATCCAGTAGTAGCAGATTTAGATCCAAATAGTCCACTAACAAAGTTTAATCCCGATGCAATAACACCTCCAGCAGCAGAAGCGATATTAGATATAACTCCACCTCCTCCACCACCAGCCGCTTTAAAAGCGGATAACACTGATAGCACATTCGAAGACCAAGCAGAAGAAGGAAATTTAGTATAATTACCCTTTGATAGGATTCTATCAACATCAACTATAGTCTGTGCAGTTCCTGTTAGTCCAGCTCCAAACAAGTCACCTATCTTGTTACCAATTGATGATAAAATACTATTATTCTTCATCAAAGAAATAACATTAGATAAAGCAGAAGCCATGCCTTTATTCCAAGCCGTACTTGGAATTTTCTTATACTCACCCTTTGATAACTTTTTATCTATCTTAACTATTATTCCGGCTATATCATCTAATCCACCACCTAATAAACTACCAAGTCTCTCTTTAACAACTGTCAAGAAACTCTTATCTTTCATAAGCTGCATAAATGTTCTTATAGAATAAGAAACACCATCATTCCACTTGGTTGATGGAAATTTAGTATACTCACCTTTTTTAAGTACATCATCCATTAATTTAATGGTGTAGATAGTGCCTAATAATTTTATAGCACCTAAAACTAAATCTCCGAAACCTAATTCTTTTCTAACTGTTTGTAAAAGTTTAGAAACTCTAGATATAACATGACTAACACCATTAATCCATTTATCAGAAGGCCACTTTTTATATTCACCTTTACTGAATACCTTATCTAATAACCATATTATACCAGCTACAGCCAAAATTGAAACGCCACCTAAAATGATAAGTGGTAGAGCGAATGCGAATAATATAGCAATGGCGGCAAATTTAGCAATTACTAAAATTGAAGGATTTACCCAATCTTTAGTTGGGTATTTATTATACTTTCCTGAATTAAATATCTTATCAATTAACCAAATTGTACCAGCAATTGCTAACATAGATGGTAATCCTAATAATAGTAGAGGTGATACTATTCCAAGTCCAACTGCAATTAACCCAAATGTTCCAATGATTAATACAGTTGGTAAAACCCAGTTCATTGGCGGATATTTATCATACTTTCCAGCATCTAAAATATATGATACTCCAACGATAACACCAGCGACAGCTGCTATCATTCCTAATCCTGCGTAGAAGAAAGGATTAAATACTTGTGTACCTAAAAGAACAGCTCCTATACCAAAGGCAGCTAAACTAGCACCTACACCAAGTGCCCACCCTAAACTTGGATACTTAGTATATTTACCAAGACCAAGTATAAAAGAAGTAGCAACCACAACACCAGCTATTAGTAATATAACACCGAGACCCATATAGAACAATGGATTCATAGCTTGTGTACCTAAAAGGACAGCTCCTATACCAAAAGCACCTAATGTTAGAATAACAGAAAGTGACCATTTAAAACTTGGATATTTTGTATATTTACCTAATGATAATAGTAGTGATGATATCATTATTGTAGCGGCAATTGCTATTATAGCGATTGCTCCTTTTAATATAGTTCCTAATCCAATTCTTCCAACTGTTTTAAATACAGCCGCCATTATTGTTATAGTAAGAGCTAGTGCTATAGTAAATAGAACTAATTGGAATGACTTACCAACATCTATCTTCATTTTACTAACCAAAAATGCTGAGGCGGCTAGTATACCAATTATTAAAATAACTTTTAGTCCTTCTTTTACAATTCCACCAACTGAAAACTTACTTGTAAGATTCATTAAACCTTTAAAAATTGAAACAATTGGAATAAGTAAAGCTGTAAACAACATAACCTTTAAAGTCTGAACTATACTAATCTGTGGCATTTTACTAATTATAAATCCAGCTGCAAAAACAGCGGTAGTAATTGCTATCAATTTAACTCCAGTTTTTACAATATCTTTAACACTCGTATTTTTCAATATCTTAACTATTTGAACAAACAAGAAAGATTGTACAACAAACAATAATGATATAGCAATTGATGTTAAAAACTGGAATAATCCTATTGGTTTAACTTTAGAAAGTGGATAAGATGACAACATTATGGCGACAGACATCGCAGTGAATATCAAAGGCATCATTAGTGCTGCTTTACCAGCATCCATTAAAGTAACTCTTCTAAATGCTGGTAGTATTTTAGCAACAGCATATGATAAAACAACGAATGTAACTGCTATTAATATAGATGTGAACGCTTGAAATAATCCTATAGGTTTAACATTTGCTAAAAAGTATGAAGACTTCATAATCGAATATGAAAGTGCTATCAATAAAATAGGCATCAATAATGCTGCAATACCAGCTACTACAGGATCAATACCTCTAAAAGCAGATATCATTTTCCCTATACCAAATGCTACAACCGCAAATACGGCAGCTATCATTATTGCAGAAAAACCTTGGAATAGACCTATAGGTTTAACATTTGCCAAGAAGAATGATGACTTCATTATCGCATAAGAAACAGCAACTAAAACAATTGGTAATAGAGCTGCCGCGATAACCGCATTAAGTGGATTCAAACCTCTAAATCCTCTTAAAAGTTTACCTAATCCAAAAGCAACTGTGGCAAAAACACCAGCAATCATTATTGATGAAAATGCTTGAAATAGACCTATAGGTTTAACATTTGCTAAAAACTTAGAAGAAAGCATTATAGCATAAGAAACACTTGCTAAAATTACTGGTAAAAATATCACCGCCTTTAACATAGTTAAAAAGTTAACATCTTTCAATCCATTTACTAACTTACCCAAATTTGGAGCAATCATAGCGAATACTCCCGCAATCATTATTGATGAAAATGCTTGAAATAAACCAATTGGTCTAACCTTACTTAAAATGAGTGATGATAATGCGATAGCAGTAGAAAATCCAACTAAAGCTATTATCATATCAGGAACCTTCTTTCTATCGAGATTAACTCTAGCTATTCTTTCAAAGGCTATAGCAATTAAAGGAAGTGCAATAGATAATGCAATAACAGATAAAAAGTCGACTTTACCAACTATCTTTAAAGCTAATCCAATTGCAACAATACCAGTTGCTATTAATAATATAGTAGATAATCCATCTTTAATTTTTGTAGTATCAAAATCTCCAAAAAATGACTTTTTCTTTTCAACTTTCTCGTCTTTTTTGTCCTGTGCTACTTTTTGTGTAGTAGGTTGAGTAGGAACTTGTTTAACTTTATCATCTCTGTCTTTAGAATCCGATCTGTCTTTACTAACTTTAACAGTTGTTTGTTCTTGTGGTAGTTGTTTAACTTTTTTATCTTTAACTTCTTTATCAGACTTCTTTAAAATTTTCAATATTGTATCTTGTTGATCAAGAAGTTTTTTAGTATCTTCTTTTATACTTATTACATTTTTACTAATTTCAACAATTTGTTTATCAAACTCACCCATTTTAAGAGCCATAGCAGTAGCAGACTTTGGCTCTTCTTTTCTACTAAGAACCTCTGCTATTCTATCTAATGACTCTGATAGATTACTTAAACCGGCGATTAACTCTTTATCCATTAAATAACTTTAATTATCAAAGTATATATAAATAATATCATTATTTCTTAATATATAACATGAAAACTATTTAAAAGATATGAGAGTTATGGACTTCAAGAAATTCATATCATATCTCAATTTGTCAGAGTCTCTCAAAGAAATTGAGTTGAATAAAATCTTAGATAAAATATCTAAGAGTATAAACCTGAGCTCAAAAGAAAAGGAATTTTTAGGAAAATATGACAATATTTCAGATGATGATCTAAAAGACTTTAGAATGCTTTCTTTACAATCAACATTTGAAAGAATACAAGAATTAATTGATAGAAATAAAAAAGTTATCTGTAATCTTATTGACAGAGATGGTAAAATAAATACAGAAATTATCTCTTTATATAGTGACTATGAGAATGAAAAGTATATTTTAAAACTAAAGAATAAAGAGGAAATTACATTAAAAGATAATTATCTTTATAATATAATATATAATCTACAAAAAGATAACTACTCACTTGAGGCAGGTGAGGAATTCTTTGAGAAAATACCAGTAAAAAATGAAGATTAAAAACTATAAATCCTTTTTAGAAGCAATATCTGGATGGGAATTAGTCGGACATATGGGACCTAACTATGGTGAACAAGAAAATTCCCCTATGAAAAAAGCCGGTATGACAGATGTTTTATATTCTGATTCATTTAGTAGAATGGTAACATATGATGAATATCAAACTCTCTATAATGACTACCTTAAAAAAGGTGGATCACCACTTCAAGGATTCAATTTAGAAAATTTAGATAAAGTTTTAGGAGTTTTAAATGAAGGTAGAGATTAATGTACATAATTTATAAAGACTAAATTCTATTCTTTAAATTATCCCAAAGAACTTCATATATTATATTTCTCTGATCATATTTAATAATAATCAAATCGATATAATTATCTTCACAGTAATCAGACTTTATTTTAATATTCTGCTTTCTTTCAAAATCAATACAAGTTCTTATTTTTGGTAAATAATAGTCAAATTCAATACTATGCAATTTATACTTTTTTAAATACTCAACATCATATTTATTTAAAAAATCTTCAATATCAATTGTAATTAATTTTTCAACATCTCTAATCTTATCTCTGTATATTGAATACTTATTTTTTCTAAACTCTGGTGCCATACCATCTAAATGTGAGTATGCTCTTTGCTCATATATAACACCATCATAAATTATTTTAACCAAACCAAATGATCCAGTATATTCAGTTAGTGAATAATCATATTTATCCCCCCATATTTTTTTTGATTCGATAATAAACTCTTCTGTGGTCTTTCTTTTGGTATTTTTCTCAGGACAACGACCTATTAGATGTTTTGAAACTGTTTGAGAGTATAATTCTCCATTAATTTCAATATTAATTTTATCTGATAATTTTATTTTATGGGGTAAGTCTATATAATTGTACTTATACCCGTGAGTTTCACGAGCTCTTTCTAAAAATTCTATTTTTTTCATAGATTATATAGTAATAAATCAATACCCCCTTCCAGAATTTATATAATTTTTTCTGGAAGGGGATAATAATTATAATATATAATCTATAAAAAATAATTTTAAAAATGGCTAAACAAACGGGAAAAGAAGTTAAGAAATTTGAATTTAGCAAGGTTGGCTCTATATTAGATAATATAGCTAAATCTGTTCCAATTCAAATAGAAAAAGAAATTAAAGAAAAAACATTTATTACAACTGGTGTTTATTTATTAGACGCAGCATTGTCAGGAAGATTGTTAAATGGTGGTATCGCAACAAATAGAATCACGGCGTTCGCTGGTGAATCAGGTGCTGGTAAATCATTTTTAGCATATTCCGTATCGAGACATGCGCAAAAAGCTGGATATTCAGTTATCTATATTGACACTGAACAAGCAGTTGATTTAGAAGATCTTCCTAAATTCGGAATAGATAACTCACTAGAAAAATTCAGATTAATTCGTTCTAATAAAGTTGAGGATGTGAATATTACATTAACTCAATTAGTTGAAGAATTAAAAGAACAAAAATTAGCAGGATTTGAATTGCCTAAACTTTTAATAGTATTGGACTCTTTAGGTCAAATGGCATCTAATAAAGAAAAGGCAGACTTGTTAAAAGGTGATATTAAACAAGATATGACTAAGGCGAAAGCACTTGGATCTATGTTTAGAAGTATTAACACAGACTTAGGATATTTAGATATTCCAATGTTAGTTTGTAATCACACTTATCTAACTTTAGACCTATTTCCAGCCGAAAAGTTGAAGGGTGGCAATGGTCTTCTTTATTCAGCATCAGTTATTGGATTCATGAGTAAGTCAAAATTAAAAACTGGTGAAGAAGATGATATGGATTTAGGACAATCAGGTATCACAGTTTTATTTAAAACATCAAAAAATAGATTAGCCAAACCTAAGAAAATTAGATTTGATATTTCTTTCGCACACGGCATGAATCCATATACAGGATTAGATGCGTTCTGTCGTCCAGAATATTTTGAAAAAATTGGTATTGCTCAAGGTAAAATGGATGTTGATAAGAAAACAGGAGAAATGACATTCACACCTGGTGGAAATCGTTGGTATGTTAGTCACTTAGATAAATCTTTCACAACTAAACAATTATTTACACCAGAAATATTTACAATGGATGTACTTAAAAAAATGGAACCAATTGTTAATGATTATTTTAGATTCAAATCTTTAGATGAAATTGAACAAGTTGAAAAGCAATTTAATGAGATTGTTGGTTCTGATGAAGAAGTTGAGATTCCAGATAGTGAATCATTTGACGCAGGTGATTTTTTTAACTAAAATAATATAAAATTATGACATTTAATATACAAAATCTTTTAAGGCAAAAAAGTTTAGAATCTAAACATGATATTGACTTACTATATAGAGCAGGTATGAAAAATGTCATAGATAATATTGAATATTATTTTGATAAGCCATATACTTGTGAATCCGTTCTAAGAGAACTTTTTGAAAGAGGTGTCAATAAATTTATTGAAAAAGAAAAACCCAATCGATAAGATTGGGTTTTTAATTTTTTTGTATTTAACGCAATTAAACTCTAATCTTGAGTGTTTCAAGAATTCCTTTGATTGCATTAATAGAGAAAATACCATTAGAAACAAGACCAGTAATAATACCAATCAATAGACCACCTTTCCAGTCCATATCTTGGAATATACCTATATTCAACCAAGAGGCAAAAATTCCTAATAAAATAGCAACTACCCAAGATTGAAGTCTAGCCCATTTACCATCAGCCTTTGTAAATCGTGAAGCGTATTCACTTAAAACGATAACAGCACCTGAAAGTGTAAAAATGGTATTAAACAATGACATTACATCCATCTTAATTTATTATTTTTTATCTATATTTAAAAGTACCACCAATATTATTCAATCGAGGAACACTCAGTTGATTAGGATTACCAACAGTATAAACATTAATACTTTTGATTTGATCGGGGTATCTTGTAAAATAGTCAATTAGAATTTGTTTCTTTTCTTCAGTTTCAATATCATCTTCTATATTAAAAAACTGAACCAATCTAAAAAGATTATCATTAACAAACTCTTTAGCCTTTAAGAGATTTTTTTGATTATAGAGTGACCAATCGTCTATATAATTCATTTTTTATATATTACTTTTTTATTTCATATAATATCCATATATTTGTACTATGAGAATAGAACATCAAAATATCTACTTCGCAAGTGATTACCACGTAGGTCATCACAATGTTATTAGATTTGACGGAAGACCTTTTGATAGTGTCGAAGAAATGCACCAAACTCTTATTGAAAATTGGAACTCAGTAGTTCAAGATGAGGATATAGTATTTTACTTAGGTGACTTTGCTTTTAAAGATAGGGGAGAAGCTGAATGGTTTAGAAAACAACTAAAAGGTAGAATTTATTTCATCATGGGTAACCACGATAGAATAAGAAATATATCTAAATTAGAATTTGAAAAAGTTTTTGGAGATGATACAGCTCTTGGTGGAGCTACAATTTCAGTAAAAGACGAAGATGCAAATCGTGGGTATCAAGATATAATTTTATGTCACTATCCAATACTTTCATGGAACAAATCACATCACGGTTCTTGGCACATTCACGGACACTGCCATCAATCAATCACTAAAAATCCCGAAATGGATTGGTACTATAAAAGAAAAGTTATAGATATCGGAACAAACGGATGGAACTACACACCACTTTCATACTCAGAACTTAAAAAAGTTATGAGTGAAAGAATAATATCACCAGTTGACCACCACGAATAATATGAAAGTATATTGTATTAACAATAAAGATGTTTCACTATCAGTTACAGTTGGTAATTGGTACGAAGTCACAGTTGGTGAGAAAATACCAGATGAAACTTCATATTTGATAACAAATGAACATGGTCGAAAAAGAAGAATTTCAAAATCTAAATTCTTAACAGTAGAACAAATTAGAGAACAAAAATTAAAAATATTAGGAATATGAACTCACTAAACAAATCCTCAGAAATTTTACTTGCTGAAATGACATCAGAAGATATCATCAGAAAAGAACTTAATGATGTTACAATTTATTTCGACTACCAAGAAGATGATTCAGAAACTGAATTATCAATCATAACGATTTCAAAAAATCACGGAGAAAGATTTCTTTTTCATAAAATAAAAGCTGGTAGCAAAATTTCCTGTTTAAGTAAGATGATTGATTATATCAAGTCAGATTATAAGTTGAACCATCAAAATTATGAAATAATCTGGAGAAAAAAAGGAGACGCAAATGATAACACTTCTTGGTTTCACGGAAAATCTTTCTTAGATATTGTAGATAAGTTTTACTTCATGAAAGACCCAGCAGATGTAATAATTTACGAAGTAAAGATGAAGCCAATGGCGTGAAATAATCTCTAATAGGGTATCATGATGTTACATGATTACATCATCTGTACTATTAGATAATCTTTATCACCACTAATTTTTCTTGAATATAATAGTGAGCAAACTACATCTTTTAGTTTATCAACAGTTAGACTTTCGGAAAATTTATTTTTAAATTGTTCTTCTGAAATAAAGTCTCCAATTTTCACATCGAATTTTGAAAGACCTAAATCTAAAGATATTGTTTTACTAAACATTTGATTATATGCGTAATCAATGATATTTTCTTTTACTATAGATAATTCATCATTATTGTAAATAACAACAGGTGTATCAACATCATGTACCCAGAAAGTATGTTTGTCTGGAGAAATAGGATCTATTTGACTCAAAGATAAATCAAAGAAATCTGCTAATATCTTTTCGTGATTTATAGTGGCTTTTTCAATTCCTTTATATAGACATTGCTTTAAATCTAAAACTTTAAATTCTTCAGATTCTAATAATTTGAAACTTTCAAATGTTATAACACCATCTTTATATAACTCAACTCTGTGTTCAATAACGTCTGATACTACTCTATCGATTCTATTAATATCTTTAAGACCCTTTTTTTCCAAGAAGTTAACAAGTCTAGATTTATTACCAAGTAAATAATTTTTTAAATTAGTTGGCTTTATTTTCCATTTGTCAATATATTCATCAACATATTGATTTACAATATTATAGTATTTATTCAAGTCTTCAGAGTTATTAATCATAGAGGTATATATTAAAAATAATTTTTTACTTTTAAAAACAAAGTTGTATTATAGTAATATATAAAAATAAAAATACTGACAAAAAATGAAAAAAATTATTTTCACAATGGCAATTTTATCAGTTTTGTTTTCTGCTTGTAGCTTAGAAGGTCGTAAAAACGGTGAGACTACTACAGACTCAACAGCGGTTTCAGTGGATTCTACTACGGTAGAAACAGTAGAAACTGACTCAACAGTAGTTGATTCTGTTCAGAACTAACAAAACTAGAAACGATAAGAAAAAGACCCGTATATACGGGTCTTTTTCTTTTTATAGACAGATAGTTTAATATATAAGAAAATATAAATTCCTAAATGAATTTATCACAGGCTAAAACATACTATAATAATAAACCAGTAGAATATATTCTTAGAGAAGCTTATAATGATTTAAAAGAAGATAGAGAATTTGTTCCTAGATTTTCACTTAAAAATATTAAAGACTTTCAAGACGTTCCTATAAATGAACCTATTAAATATGATGAAAAGTTGTTTATAAAGGCTATTCAATATGGAATGATCTTCTTAATAAACTATAAAGGTGAAAAAGATAAACACTTTGCGGGACATGAGCGTGTTATATATCCAATGGTTTTAGGAAGGTCATCAAAAGGTAAAACATTAGTAAGAGGTTGGCATTTAAATGGATGGTCTGTCTCTAAAAATAGACATATTAATAAAATATGGAGACTCTTTAGAGCCGATAGAATTTTATCAATGACATTTACTGGTTCTTTTTACAGATTAGCTCCAGTTGGATATAATATGAATGATAAAGGAATGAGAGGAGGTATTATAGCTAAGGCAGATTTTAATGTAATAAGAAGAAATCAACAAAACTTAGTACAACAAAATATTGTTCAAAATAGAGAAGAAGTAACACTGAGTCAAGAAAAGAGACAATTCGTAACAGTAAGAGTTAAAAATACAGATTCTAAATTAGACCTTACCAAACCTCTTGATAACGCCTATATTAATAATTTAAAGAATGTAGAAAATGTAAGGATTTCTTTTTTAAAGAGTATTTATGGAAATCAATATGTTGCCATTTTAGGAGCTATGGGTGAACCGGGAAATACAGTTAAAGTTATTGATGAAAAAGGTAAAAATTTGGGAGTATATAAAGTTTTAGACTCAACAACTGGTCAAGTTCTTAAAAGTATTAAGAAGGTTAAGGGCAATGCTATTTATGACCTATACATTTTCGACAAAAAGATTTAATATATAAATTATGTTAAGATATTTAAAATCACTAAATGAAGAATTAAACATTTCTAAATTATCAGATGAAGAATTTGATAAGTTAGTAAAAAAAGTAATATCTAACTTAGACGAGTATAAATTTTCTATATTAGATAATATTGAATATAATTTGAAAACAAATAAAATTGAATATAAAAAATTCGACAATATAAACATATCACAAATTTTATCTCAATTGAACACTAATTTAGGAAAAGATATAGTAAATCAATTTAATATCGAATCATTTTTAAGAAAAGTAAATCAAATTTTAGATCTTAAAAAAAGAAATACTAAAAAGAAAATAAAAGAAGAATTTTCTAAATATTATTTTTCTTTAGAAGAAAGATTTGATGATGAGTCACCAGACACAACAGAAGATGATCATTTCGATAAAATTGAAGGAGAACATTCTTTACTACCAAGAAAGAAATATGAAGATGAGAAATATGATATTCAAGTTGAATTGATGAAGCTTCAAGAATGGGTGTCTAAAGAAAATCAAAGAGTGGCCATTGTATTTGAGGGAAGAGATTCAGCTGGTAAAGGATCAACAATTAAAAGATTTACAGAATATTTGAATCCTAAACATTTTAAAGTTGTTGCACTTGGTGTGCCAACTGAAGAAGAAAAAAATAATTGGTTTGGAAGATATGAAAAACATTTACCTAAACCAGGTGAAATTGTTTTCTTTGATAGATCTTGGTACAATAGAGCAGTTGTTGAACCAGCCATGGGATATTGTAGTGAAGAACAATATATCGACTTTATAGAAAATGTTGCAGATTGGGAAGAAGATTTAATAAAAGATGGATTAATACTAATTAAGTTTTGGTTTTCTATAACTAAAGAAAAACAACAACTAAGATTTCAATTAAGACAAACATCGCCTTTGAAATATTGGAAGTTTTCAACTAATGATGCTAAAGTAGTAGATAAGTGGGATATTATAACAAAGTATAAAAATCAAATGTTTAATAAAACATCTACAAGATTATCACCTTGGGTTATAATAAATTCAAATGATAAGAAGATAGGTAGATTAAATGCAATGAGATACGCTTTATCAGCAATAGACTATGATGGAAAAGACGTATCGAAATGTCAATATTATCCAGAAGTTGTAAATGTATTAAAATAAAAAAACCTCCAATTAAGGAGGTTTTTATTTATAATTGAACATAGTTCGTACCAGGTATAAATTTCTTAGAGTTATGTTTAGGTAGTAACGTTTTCCAGGTGTGACCAAATGTTTTTTCAAAATGTGGAGCATCTTTAAATGACTTCCAATCTCCACCCCAAATCCATCCATTTCTTTTTAGAATATTAACGACTTCCATCCAGTCTGCTTTTCCATCCTTATCGAAATCAACATTAGTTTCCCAAGAAGCGGATTCGAATTTACCATCATTGTTAGTATCTTTTAATAAAACAATATCTAAGGCTAATCCATAGTTGTGGATAGATTGTCCACCTTTTGCCTTAGTCACAATACCAAGTCTTTTACCTTTGTCGTCAAAAAGTTTTGTTCTACCTTGAGCATATAAGGCATCTTGTTCCGCGAATGTTCTAAGTGTATAAGCAAATCTACATATAGCTCTTCCAGAAAGAGATGGTATTATCTCATTTAAATAAATGTTCTTAACTTCTTCCCTAACAGCAGGGTGTAAAAGTTCAATTCTATCTAGTGTAGGTTTATCACTCATAATTATATTTTTATTTTTATATATCTAACTTTTTTACTTCGTCAAGTATAATTAATATGAATGTTTATACACCTGAAGAAGTAGAAAGAATTAATAAAATTAAAGAAACTAATGATAGATTGGAAGAGTTCTTTAATGGTAAAAGACTTGAATGGTCTAAACAACTTGATCCACTTTTTGAAGTTTTAAAAATTGAAATAACTACACAAACATCAAAGAGAATCATGGAGACTCAGGCTTTATGTCTCACATATCGACAAATGATTACCGAGCAAATATCAACATTTCTTGATAGACGTTCTAAACAAGATGTTAAGTTAAAAAGAATTAAACAAGATAAATTTATTTGGTACGCGACATCATTTGGAGTTAAAACAAATATGGGTGAGAAATCACTTTTAATTGAAGCTCATGTCGCTGAGGAACAGCGAAATGTTGAGTTAATTGAAAATTATATTGAATATTTAAGACAGACTAATAAGAACTTAGAAAGTTTACAGTTTACAATAAAGAATATTATTGACCTATTTAATTATCTTGGTAGATAACTATTTCTTTTTTTTCTTTTTATCCTTCTTTTCTTTACCTTTTTCTTGCTCAGACTTATATCTTTCAATTTCCTTCTCAACTTGATCTTTGGTAACTCCCCATCTATTAGGAGAATGTATAAAATCACTTAATTTTATTAAATAGTCACCCACACATTCTGTACAAGGACCATCACCATCACCATCACAAGTTTTACATTTTACTTGTCCACTGCTATCACACTTTTTACAGCCATCACCTGAACCATCACATTTTGGACAATCTATTTCCCCTTCACCATCACAGTCTGGACACTGTCTATCTTCTACACCAGAACCATTACAAGAAAAACACTCTTCTGCATTTCCCTCAGTATCATTTAAATATTCAACACCTGCGAATGGTACGTTACTTAAATACTTTTTCTTTCTATTTAAACAGTTTAAAGTATCTAAAAAGGGATATTGATCAAAATCAGACTTATCCAAACTTACCATCACTTCACCAAGAATATTTTGTCCTTTGTATTTAAAAACAAGTGAATCTAATGAATCACAGTTTTGTTTATATTTATACATCCATCCTTGTTCATCGGCATAGTTAATAAATTTTATAACATCACTATCGTTTGCAGTATAGATTCTATCCATGAAGTAATCAGCATTACAAGGACTTTTTGATAGTTTCCAGACAAGTGCTCTTCCTAAAACTTCAAGACTACTGTTTAAATAAACTAATAGACTACAAGATTTATTTTTTTCATAAATAGAAAAATATTCTTGACATTCTTCGTGCTTCATACAAGAACTTCCTAAAGTTCCTCTTTCTGAAAAAGCATAATTATCAACATCATAATATTTTGAAATTTTAGATCCATTAACAATTTCAAACTTATGATCCATTTTAACTTTAGAAGCTTTATATAAATTTACAAAGTCTTCGAAATCTTTATCTTTTAGTGTACTGGGATCTACACTTAATGATCTCATCACATCACTATCACCAAGTATTGATTTATTCGTTAATATAGCCTTTGCTAATCTACCAACTTTTATCTCTGTTCTACCTTTTGTACTAAATGGAGATTGATCGTCTGATAATTTAGAGGCTTTTTTATCAGGAAAAAATGTAACAACATCCTCACCATCAGATACATCAATATAGTTTTGAGCCAAATCATCATAAATATATGGTTCTTGTGAAAATAAACTATACAATGCATTCGCTACTGAACTTTTTAATTTTAAACTATCTAACTTTTGCATAAACTCACCACTACAGGTTAGATTATCTTCTAATATTAGTGATATTACTTTACTTTCGGTTAAAAATTCAACATATTTATTTAGCATAAACTTTTTAGTATTTTATTGATATTAAATCTATATATTAAAATAATATGGATAAATATCAACTCAAAGAAGATCTTCAAATTTTAGATAAAACTATTTTACCAAAAGGATCTCAAATTTCATTTGATGATAATAATGAATTAAAAGTATCAACTGAGTATGGTCCAATAACATTCACTCCTGAAATGTTAAAAGATAAGCTAGAAAAAGTAGTTGAGGATTTAAATGTAAAAGTAACAGTCTTAGATGAAGAAGATGAAGATATAATAAAAAACTATCGACTTCAATTAGATGTTAAAGCGTCAAGAAGAAAAGTTAGAGAGATTGAAATTTATTTAAGAAAAACTTTACAAGACATGTTGTAATTTTTTTTATATTTGTGTAAAATTTACAATGGATAAAGAATATTCAATAGGTGCAGTAGTTGGTAGATTTCAAGTTCACGAATTACATGATGCTCATCGATATATCATCGATCAAGTAGTTAATAATCACAAAAAGTCAATTATATTTCTTGGTGTACCTAAAGTAGTTGGTACGAAAAAGAACCCATTAGACTTTGACACAAGAAAAAAGATGATTCAAGCATCTTATCCCAACACTGTTATATTATCTCTACCAGATTTCGGAGATGATATTAAATGGACAGCAGAGTTGGATAGACGAATTAGAGAAGTTTATCCAATTGGCGAGGTTGTTTTATATGGAGGAAGAGACTCTTTCATCCCATACTATAAGAAGGGAAAAGGTCAATTTGACTGTAAAGAGTTAGATCAATACACATTTGTATCTGGAACAGAAGTAAGAAAGATAGTATCAGAAACTGTAAAAGACTCTTCGGACTTTAGAGCAGGTGTTATCTATAATGCATATAATCAATATCCCAAAGTACACCCTTGTGTTGATGTGGCTATATTTAGTGAGGATAAAATTCTTTTAGCAAAAAGACCTTATGAAAATGGATGGAGATTTATAGGTGGATTTGCTCATCCTAGCGACACATCATTCGAGTCAACAGCACTGAGAAAATTGAAACAAGATGCTGGTGAGATAAAGGTATCAGATCTAAAATATATTAGTAGTACTTTAGTACCAGATTGGAGATATCGAGGTGAAGAAGATAAGATTATTAGTGTTTTGTATAAAACAGATTATATAGGAGGTTCAATAGAACCATCAGATGATATATCCGAACTTAAATGGTGGGATATACACGAAATATCACAATCTTGGTTTAACTTAAAGGATGAAGTAGTTGGACCAATTGTTGAAGAACATAAGCCGTTATTAAAAATTTTTTTAAAAAGTATATGAAAGTAAATCATTCCCCAGTAACTTATTCATCGATTGTAGAAATTGGTGAAAGAACATCTTATCTCGAAAAGACAACAGGTGAAACATATTTAAAACTACATCGAGGTGTAATGGATGTTGATATGATTGACTTAAACTCATTTATGAGTGACTTTGACTATAATCAAAAATCGGTTCAACAATATGGTGGTAATGATGGAGATACTAAATTAGTAGAAGTTATTAAAGATAAATTTCATTTAAAAGATCATTATGTAATGACTGTTCCTGGTGGAATGGCAACACTTGATTTAGTTATTAATTCATTATCAGAGGAAAATTTTTGGATACCAAAATATCATTGGGGATCTTGGAATAAAATTCTTAAAATTCATAATAAAAATACTCAAGAATTTGATGACTTTAATATAGGTAATTTTAAAGCCTGTGATCCAATCGCTGGTTTCTCAGGTGTTGTAATGTTGTGTTATCCTTCTAATCCAACAGGATGGGCTCCAGATTTTGAGGAATTAAAGAAGTTTTTAGATCATTCTAAAGAAAAGAATATTACAGTTATTTTAGATTTACCATATTACTATCTCTTCAATGAGATTAATAATCCTATTCATGAATTATTTTATGATAACGTAATTGTACTTTCATCATTTTCTAAATCTATGGGATTATCAGGTCTCAGAATTGGATATATCGCAACGAAAAATCAAGAGTTATATAACTCAATGAAGATTCGATCTCTATATAAGTACAACTCTATTTCAACAATACCACAACAAATAATAACTCGATTACTTACAACAAATAATGGAAAATTAGCATTAGATAATTATAAATGGAAAACTCAAGATAGTATCAAAAAGAATATTCAATATCTAAAAGATAGAGGATTTCTATTTGATGAATATCCATCAACTCCGACAGGACCATTTGCTATTGTAAATATCAATTTTGATATTCTTTTGTTTAATAAAATATCTTCCGTACCTTTACATAAATTTTCACTCAATAGAACAGTGAATACTCAATACTCAAGAATATCTGTGGCAGTACCACATGAGACATTTAAAAACTACTTCGACAAAATAAAACTTTAATATATGGAACCAAATATTCTTCTTTTAACCGATTCTTATAAACCATCACACTGGAAACAAATTCCAAAAGGTACAACCATTCTAAGATCATACTTGGAATCAAGAGGTGGTAAATTTGACAATACTCTTTTCTTTGGATTGCAATATTTAATAAAAGAATACTTACAAGGAAAAGTTGTAACATTAGATAAAATCTATAAGGCTAAACAATTTTGGGATGCACACTTAGGACCAGGTATCTTTAACATTGATGGGTGGATGCACATTTTAGAAAAACACAATGGAAGACTGCCTGTTATAATAAAAGCGGTTCCCGAAGGAAGTGTTGTTCCAACCGGAAATGTTCTTTTAACAATTGAGAATACTGATCCTGAAGTACCTTGGTTAACTAATTATCTTGAGACTTTAATTCTACAAATTTGGTATCCAATAACTGTTGGTACACTATCCAGAGAAGTTAAAAAAGTACTTGTAAAGTATTTAAAAAAGACAACATCTTATAGTTCTGAAGAAATTGCTGGAATTGTAAGCTTTATGTTGCACGATTTCGGATTTAGAGGAGTAAGTTCTGTAGAGAGTGCTGGAATCGGAGCAGCAGCACATATTATTAACTTCAGAGGAACTGATACAGTTAACGGTATTTTAATGGCACAAGAGTACTACAACACCTTAGATATGTTAGCTTTTTCTGTACCAGCCTCTGAGCATTCAACAATTACATCTTGGACTGAACCACTTGAGGTAAAAGCATTTGAAAATATGTTAGATCAGTTCCCAACCGGAATAGTCGCTTGTGTATCTGATTCATTTGATATCATCAGAGCTTGTAGAGATTATTGGGGAACCACTTTGAAAGATAAAATAGTAAACCGTGATGGTAGACTTGTAATTAGACCTGATAGTGGAGATCCTGTTCAAACATTAAAACAAGTTTTTAGAGTTCTTTGGGAAAAATTTGGTGGAACTATTAACGAGAAGGGATTCAAGGTTATTGATCCACATGTTCGTGTAATTCAAGGAGACGGAGTTAATTACGAGTCGATTATTGAAATATTAGAAATGATGATTGAAGAAAGATTCTCAGTTGAGAATATAGCATTTGGTATGGGTGGCGCACTTCTACAGAAGGTAGATAGAGACACACAAAAATTCGCAATCAAGTGTTCTTCTATTGTTGTTAATGGAGAAGAGATTGAGGTTCAAAAAAATCCTATCGAGATTAATGAATTTGGCGAGAGAGTTCAGTCATTTAAAAAGTCAAAAGCTGGTAAGTTAAAATTGATCTACAACAACAGTGATGAATATGAAACAGTTCAACATTGTCAAGATTTTACAGGAGATTTATTAGTTCCTATTTTTGAAAATGGTAAAATTCTAAAAGAATGGACTTTCCAAGAAGTTAGAGAAAGAGCTGAGGTTCCGATTATCATAGAAGAATTAGCCTAATGAATAACTACAGAATATTATCAAAAGAAGAAGCGGATTATTGGTCAAATAAGGTATTTTCACAGTATTATCCCTATAGACACTCTTCTCTACCACAGATCTATAGTTCAGACTCTATTAGAAGAGATATGAACTATAGATTTGTGTTTTCAATTGCTAAAAATAATATTCAAAGGTTTGAAAATCTACTAAATCAATTTTTAAAAGAAGGATGTAGACATACTTTATTTGAAGACAATAATAGGCAGTATGTTCAGAATTTTGAATTTGATGAATTGGAAAAATTTAAAGGAATAGAAATAATAGAGGAACATAAAACTTATGGGGTTGATTTTATTAAATACATCTACGAGTTTAAAAGAACACCACTATTACAAACAATATTTTTTATTCAAACATTAAAAGATGTTATTAACATAATAGGTAATTTCTGGGGATTTGATGAAAATGGAAATGAAACTTGTTCTATTAAATATCCAGTCGGTTCTATAGTATCAACTAAAGATAATAAATCAGACTTTTTCGTAGAGTCTATAAATTTTATTAGAAAAGATACCTTAAATTTTAAAGAATTAAAAAATAGATATACATTTTCAGAAGAATTGATATTATACAATTTATTAGAAATTGTAAATAATAATAATTCACAGGTTTTAGAGTATTCAGATACTCACACAACATCCTCAGATTTTATAATTCCAAATCGAGGACAAAGGTTAGATGAACTATTAAACTAAAAAAGACCCTTTAAGGGTCTTTTTAGATATTTTAGAAATATTAATCTTCACTATCTAAACCGATTGCATAATTCAATTCGTCAAGAATTATAAACTCCTTAATTTCATCTCCGTCTTCATTAGTGAAGAATCCATCTTCTGAATATCCAGTAAGTTGAGGAACATCTTCACGAGCAACAGTGCTGTTATAAGTATCCATAATATCTTCAGGTGAAGCAAACTCTCCAAGTTCCATTCTAACTCCTGAATAGGCTTCCGGTATATGTATTTTATTAGAATTATCTAAGTTTTCATTAAATCTTTTTAAGTATTTCATTATTATTTCTTCTTTTTTCTAGCTTTAGCAGCTTTAGCTTTTGCCCATAAATCAGCATCTGCTTTTCTAGCACCACCAGCACCAGTTATAAATGAGTTTACACGACCCATTCCCCATTGATGTTGAGCAACACCTGGTCTGTGTCCTGCGTTCCAAGCTTGCATTCCTTTTGCAAATACTTTTCTTAAAATACCCATTGGTATTCCAGAGGCTTTAGACTTTTTTCTAAGAGATGCAGTTACTCCAGATTTCTTATTTTCTAAGATATCATCATATAACTCATCATATTCGTCTAAATCTTCAACCATTTCATTGAAGTCATTTTGTAAATCCATATCTTCGTTTTCGAGATATTGTGAAAAGTCTTCTGTTAAGTCTTCGAAATTTAATAAGTGTTTCATATTTTTATTTTTCTTTATTTCCAAACATTCTTTGGTAAGCTTTAGTCGCTGCTGATTTTTTAGTTTTAACTCTTTTACCTACACC
>JACCDO012377782.1_pt1 | contig 20476 bp, 6 predicted proteins | sample 7446101 | NCBI WGS metagenome assembly JACCDO01 (sample SAMN15323440, study PRJNA562643) | freshwater metagenome | isolation source: river surface water | place: USA:Blue River Watershed | collected 2017-08-16
GGAGAATAAATGATTTCGATAGTAAGTTCATCTATCTCACCATTTTCACTGGATGCTCCAATTGCGCATGTTTTAGATGCAGCGTGTGCATTTGCTAATGCAGCATAAACATCACAACCATCACCAGCGGTATCCACCCAGTCAGCATATACATCGCCACTTGAGTATACGACCTCACCGTCAACAGCGATCATATCATCACTAGCATCTTCATTTGCGATGAAAGCACGAACCTTGAACAAATCCCTGCTTTGGGTATGTAAACGGTTATTTCCATACGCGTCTTTGGTTTGAATTGAGAAATTTGACTTGACTCCGGTGATACCATAGATCAATCCTTCGCCGTATGCATTAGTGTATGCCGCTGAAGTATCGAATGGAAGGACAGTGATGATGTATGGGGATCCATTGATGTGACTAGCAGAGCTGCCTTTAATCAACTCACTCACAGTCACCTCCAATGCATTACCAGTGCAGTTAGAGTAATCAATGGTCATCGTTGGAACATCTTCATCCATGGAGTAGAACACAACGTTATACATGCAATTATAAGCATCACAAGAGAATGCCTCAACGGTGACGTTATTCGAAACAACGTTGAGACTATTTAAGTAGGTTTCGATGTCGCTTTCAGTAGTGTATGTGTTACCTAAGTAGATCGCTGGTGTGGTGTTTGAAACTAACAAACCGGCGGTATTAATGGATGACACCGTGATAGTGTAGGTACCACCAAGGTTACCTTCTGATGCGAACTTAATTTGTTGCTTCTCATTCACAAACGGAGTTTGGATATTGAGTTGATAGTAACCGCGAACATTAGGTAAATAGGTAACAAGGTACTTGCCTGTGGTGCAATTAGAGAGTTTGTAAACCTCAAAGCTTTCAGTGGTATCGCCAAGATATGGACGAGCCAATGATACTTTCGTGAAAGACCCACTAGGTAACTCCATGAAGTCAGTCGAAGCATCTTCACTCACTAGCATAGTTTCGGTGACCACACGTATGGTATCTCCTCGTGCAATGCTTCCAGTCACATCACCACTTACATAAATAAATGACTCGCCATAGGTGGCATTAGCTGTACCAATGTGTACCCATGAGTCATCTACATTCACTATTGTGCTACTAACATGTTGAACTGTTGAGTAATTGACATCATTAATACGAGAGAAGCTATTTTCATATCCTGCCCAGTCACTAACACCTAAGATGGTAACATTGAACTCATCTGCGGCGAAATTATAGATATTATTGCCATAAGTATCACGTGCTTGAATGACGAATGAGCACGTATTCATTGCGGTACAATCCGTTAATCCAGATCCCACCGCGGATGACGTGGCATTATCAATATCACCAGGATAAATTTCAACAGTAATAGGACTATTGATTATGTGACGCGCATAGTATAAGTACTCTGATGCGACGACCTTTTTATCGTCACCAATACCAGGACCAGACCAAGCTAACTCAAAGAAGGCTTCATCTCTGGCAGAATAGTAAGTAATACTGATTTCATTCATCGCACCTGCAGTTAAGGTCAACGCATACGTCTCCGTGGCAGACTTCATAGGCACGTTATTGATAACAACGGTACCGTTAATACTGAGCACTACACCATAGTCAGCAGTTACATACAATGTGTATTTACCGTCACTAGGCGCGGATAAGAAACCATTCCACTGAATTGAGAAGAAGTCATTAGGGTATCTACCACTGTATGGCTCGTCATATGGGAGAGCAGAAACGTCACCCCAACTGAACGATAGAGTACTGTCTAAGCGAGTACTATCACATCCACAATCACTTAGAGTCAAGTCGCACAAAGTGACAGGACCAAATCTCCAAGCAGTAGAGAAGTTACCCTTCTCCAATCCATCACACCAATATGGGTCGTGATAGGCGGCTTGATGAAGATTTGTCAAGGATGCTAACACTGGTTGCTCTAGATTCTCTGTTTTATAGTACGTACCAAGGAGACCACCTTGGGTCAATAGCTTCACATTCATAGTGTACGAACCAGCAGCTGTTGGATCATATGTAAACGTGTAGACACCATCAGTATAAGGTTCTCTGATGAGTACGTCAACTGGAATAGACACATGAGTATCATCGCCGTCACTATCAGATGCACACTTATCAACGCTACCATCGAAGGTAACCATAAACTGACTCGATGAATCCATTGGACCGGTTAATAAATTACCAAATCTATCACGTAATTGAACGGTGAAGTACTCAGTAACACCTTCCTTGTTCACTTGCGATATGTTATGTGTTGAAGTAGCAGCGTATTCAATGGCTGGTGTGACAAAAATACCATTATATGTATTCGTGGACAATGCAACACCATTAATTTGAAGTGAGATGTCATAGATTCCAGTATAACGAGGAGTATAAACAAATTTATACATGCCTAATGAGTTGGACACACTTTCTCTGGAATCAATACTATCTACCATCTCGGTAACATACGCATCGACACCATCCGGTAACACCACTTGAATAGGTGGTAATGATATGCCTGTTGGGGCAGTAAACTTGACAGAAGTGACCTCGTAATCAGTAGCACCACACAGATTAGGACTGGTTTGAGAAAATAACTCGACGGTGTAATCACTATCCAAGCCCGTTCCATTCTTTCTTAGATTCAATAACGACACGAAATCGGCAACCGATGACGTGGCATTGACTTCCACGGTGTCGTTCATGAATTGAATAATGAAACTGCCACGTTGACTGCTGTTAGAGAGGAACATACAAGATAATTCATGGACTTCGTTCATGGCAATTGTCGTGTTATCAAGAGTGCGGTGAACGAGTTCGATAGAAATAGTCTCGAGATCGTCGTGATTGAGTCTGTTGTTACCACCGTAACCTTTTAATGATTCCTTCACGGCAATGGATGGTTTGGCTTGGTTCAAATAACTGGATGCTGCATACTGAATATTGTCGTCATTGATGTACAATAATGGCTCGTCAACTAGCGATGTTGGACAGGTTTCTACGTTGGAGTAGGAGTCACAGGCACCGTTAAACGAGACAGTCCATATATTAAATATTGATTTGCCTCCGGAGGTGGAATCAACTTGGTACCCATATGTATCTTTGACAACTGTAACGTCACCGATTGAATATAACGCCTCTAATGCATCTTCTACGTCTGCTGCCGACGCGTCATAGCCGAGAGTAGTAGTATTCTCACCTGCAAAGCCAACAGTGAATGTGCCATAATATGGGAACACAGGCGACAAGGCACCATCAGCTTCTGCACTGGAAACACTGACATCTGAGGCGGCGGTTGGATTGGCTGAGGTCGATGTAACCACGGATAGTTGCGGCACGTCTTCTGTTGCATCATAAAATGTTATCAAAGCATTCTCACTGGTTGAACTACACAATGTAGTACCAGATCCAGTGAACTGAACATTAACTGGTCCATAACCTAACAATTCAATAGCAGTTTGGAGATCACTTGCGGTTGATGAAGTTGTTAGTTGAGTAGACGAAGTAGTATCGCCAACACGAACGTACACAGTACCCACACTGCCGGCATTAGTACTACTGCATTTTATAGCTTGAACTTCTGATCTAAACGCTGCGGAACCTTTCACTACCTCTGTCACTTGAATTTTGGTAGTATCCTGGCTGATAATGAGAGGCATGTCACCAGCCATCATATTGAAATGAATGTAGGCGTCGCCAACGGCAACATTTCCAGATAGCGCGTTACCACTTGCATCAGTGATAGTAACTGGGTCGGATTCGCCGTAAGTGTATAAATACGTATTTAAATCACTGATAAGGTCAGCGTAAGTAGTCGATGATAACGTGTAACTCTTGACTACAGATCTAAACTCTAAATTCACCGAACCAGAAACAGTGAGGATTTGCAGCTTTTGAACTTCAGTGATTCTCGAAGGAACATCTGCCTCCACAATCAAATATTGCACCGATCCACGTCGAGTATCTTTAGCTTGAACATAAATCTCGATTGGTTCGCCCGCAATACCGCCTACAAGTCCACTGCCAGTTGCATACGATGAAGTAGCATCAACAGGAGCATTTTCAACGAAAATTGACGATGGACTTCCTGAGATATCGCGACCTTTATTCGTAATATGAACCGAGTACACACCAGTATGCCATAGCGTAAATGATATTGGATACACACCATCGTTTGCGGGACGGCTCCAACTTAGGGTGCTATAGAATGCCGTTGAGGCACCATCATAGGAAGGTTCAAGGATTTGCAGACGTTGGTCTGTCGCATCACCAGATGGAGGCATCGATTGCCAGATATCCAACATGGTTAAAAATTGTATCGACCAAGTGGTAGTAAATGGCGAGGTACCAGTCTCTGATTTCGTGACTTGCACATCTAGTTGATAGTCGTGTAACGATTCCAGTATGGCTTCTAATCCAGTGGCTGAAACGTTGGAAGGTATATCATGTGAAGTCTTGCCACCAAAAGATAAACGGAAATGTCCTGCAGTTGACCACGATGTGGCGGTGATGACATCAATAGCTGATGATACTTCAACTACGTCACCAGTCTCCACTTGTGCAAATTTTACGATGAAATAATCTGATTCACCATCACCATAACCGGCGAAATGGGTAGTACCATCACCTGTGCGCAAATTGCCAAATTGATCTCTGGCTTCTACCACAAATGAATTTTCAATGCCTACCATAGCTTTCTGTAACTGCAATGTACTACCTTCGTCATACGTGGAACTTGGAGCATGAAGATCGTTGTGTGCAACGTACAAAGTTGGTTCATCCAGTGTACAGTATGGTGGTTTCACATAAACTTTGACACCATCGTAGTATCTGGAATAAATTGTAGGAGGTACTGCTGCTATACAAGCATTTATCAACTCATCAATGCCATCTGAGGTGGTTAGTGTAACAGACACAGTGTAGTAGCCTTGTAGTGGTATTGTGTAGTGCACCATGTAGGTACCATCACCGTGATCATCAATATTTGCACGATACACGATGGTAGGATCACTGACACTGGTGAAGGCGACTTTGAAAGCATCACCGCCTTTAATTTGGTTGTTACCAAAGGCGTCTTTCGCTTGAATATAGAAGTAACCATACTCACCACTTACTGCCTCAACGAGATAATCCATGATTTCGTTGTGAGGACTCTCCGCCTCGGATATTTGAGGTACCGTAGGACCTGGTACGACCGTTAAATCAAATGGTGAACACTTGTTCGTGGATCCAAGACCACAATAAATATCATTTGAACCCATTTGAATTCGTAGCGAATAAGAACCAGCAGATAGTGGTAAGTATGTTGCCTTGAATAAGCCACCACCTAGATACTCCACATCGGAGTAGTACGTGGTGCGACCGTCCGAGCCGCCAGTAATGGTTACCAATAGCAGTTCCATTGGGTTCACTAATTCAAAGTCGGTGGTCATGTTATTTCCTTTAGAGTCTTTGGTTTGGATGTAAAATGACGCCGATTTACCTGCTTGTGCATCGGTTAAACCAACACCATAAGCATCAGTATATGGGTAATTAGCTGCGCCTGGAACAACAGTCGTACGGAATGGACTACCCACGATATCTTGCGAATAATAGAATTTGGAGGCTGGAATCGTTTGTTTCTTCACCGAAGTAGAGGAGTACTGCATTGATATCGCAGCCGAGCCAGTTAACTCAACATATTCTAACACCATATCATAGTAAGTACCCGCTTCAAGGTAAACGTGAGCCCTGTTTTCAATGCAACAAACATCTGATGCATTGATTAAAACCGTGTGATTCAACCATAATGTAGCAGCATTGTCCGCAGTTAAATATATGGTGTACATCTCTGACTTATCTACCTTGAACTTACCTTGCCACCTGATACTGACGTAGTCTGACGAGTAATCAGTGAGCAAGCCAGTGGACCAATCAAAGTCAATATTTGGATCTATTCGCTCGATGGAAGGCGATCCATACAACCATTGGTTATCAAAGTATTGCGCAGATAAACCTCCAGAAGTTAACTGTGTTACACGCGTCATGTAGGAACCAGGTACATCCACTATATACTGTGCAGTATAATCAGGTTTACCGGCAACCTTTTCGTACACGTTTAATCTTGGATTTGAATCAGGGAATGATACCGATCCCGTCAAAGAATTGTTCTCGCCGGATACTATTTCATGAATGCTTACTAATGCATCCGATCCAAGAAGTAAGTGATCATCGACACTCAAGTTATCGATAGATCCGATCAATGAACGGAATGTAATAAACCAAGTAAACTGACCGTTAGTATACACCTCACGACTGACTTCAACATGACCCACGGATGACATCGACTCTAATGCCGCAGCTAGTTCATCCGCGGAAATATCATAATTAACATTAATACTTTCATCGGAATAAGAGATAGTGAATTCACCGTGTAATGGGGTTGGGGCACCACCGGTCGTTGAGATTTGTTGGACCTCATACACATAGTCCGATGCTTCCATCATTCTTAAATTACCAACATTTTGAGTAAATGATACAGTCCATTTGAAACCATTACCCATATCTTCACGATCCACACCAACAATGTTCACGGTGGAAAGACTTTCTAAAGCACTTTTGACATCTGCTGCGGAGGCATCAAACAACAAGTCATCGGTATACTGGCCTTCGAATAATATCGTAAAGGTGCCTTGAATAGGGCTTAAACCCTTGACGCTTTCTAAGACAGATACACTTACACTGTTATCAGTAACCGTTAACGTTGGTACATCACCAACGGGTGATATGAATCGCACATTATACGTGGGTGTTAACACCGAGGAACTGTTGGTGACACTGACCTCTACACGGACTTGATTGCCTTTACTATCATAGAATGTTTCTAATGCGGATGCGATGTTGGCCGCACTCACACTTCCTCCTGCAATAGAGACCGCAGTTTGATCTTCAAATGATATCGTAACCGCGTTACTTCCATCTAATTTAAATTGTTGAATTTCACGTACAAAGTTAACATCGCTTGCAACAGTAATCGTTTGTACTTCACAAAGACCTTTCTGTTCCTCGCTTATGATAACGGAAGAATCACTGGACATGAACATAGGTACGTCACCGAGATTAGACAAGAATGTCACGGAAAAATATGTGGTTGATCCATCCGTGGTCTTGGAGACATCAACGGAGTCAATGTTACTGAGTAATTCTAAAGTCTTTTGTAACTCTGCTAGCTCGTCAGTGGCTGCTATGGCACCAGAGGTGAACACCGTGGTACTGTAAGGTGTCAGGTAATCGGTCAACCCTAAGGTGAAACTGGTAACGGAGGAAGGAATTTCAATCGTTTGTACTTCATATTGAACAGGATTGTAGGTTGCAATGCCTTGATCACGATACCAAACTCCATCCAGGTATGACTCGGTTAAGAAGATATCTAGACCGGTAAATCCAGAGGCAGTTGTGGAATCCTTGACCACGGAACCAGAGGCCTTCTTGGGCTCAATAGTAAATTCATTTTGTGTGCCTTTTAAAAATTCTTCAACTTCAACCACACAAGATGCGTCATACGATAAAACCTCGATCAAGTCTGCATCGCCTACCTCGTGGAATACAACTCTCCATGCAACAACGTCCTGTCCAGCGGTGGTGTTCAATACAAAGTCGATACTAATGGTACCAACACCAAATACGGAATTAAATTTCTCTTCGAGTACACTGGAGTCATGACTGTTGGTCACATTGAAAGACTCACCGTCGATGAGGAAGGTGATGTTTTTCTCGCGACAATTGGTCATGGTAACGATCTGTATTTCATCAACTTGATAGGTAATACCTGATATTAAACTAGATCCAGATGCGGTGGTGTATGTTGCACTGGCACCTGCACTAGCGACGACAGTATCTGTTGCCATAGATAATACACCATCATCAATAGCATTGATTGGAACGACCTTGAATGCATACGTCATATCTGGAATTAAATTAGAAATAGTTGTCGCACGAACTTCTGGAATACCTGTGCCATCATACACTAACTGCGATGCAGTACCACTCAGGTACTCTACTATCGTAATGTCGACATTAGAGTCCAGTGAGGTAAGGCGACCCGCCGTGGCATACAGTAAGGGTAAGTCTCCAGGATTGGAGTCAAATGTAATGGACCAAGTATAAGCTCCACGATCAACACCTCCAATTAGATTGGCAGATCTCGTGACACTCAATCGTCCAAGTCCAGGTAAATCTTGAAGGGCGACTTTCATATCAGCTTCGGAGACATCATAAGCCAAGTCAACAGTCATTGATCCATTGAATGACAGAGTGAATGAACCACCGATTGGTTCAGTTCCTGTTACAGTATCAATGACGGTAGATGTAACACCGGATTCAGTAATAAGTAGATCTAGTTGAGACACTGGACCATCAACAGGTGTGAATGTTACAACAAAGGAGTATTCTGAGCCAGCACCAGAGCCACTTAGCGAAGTCAGGACGACAGTAGGACTGGTTCCATCGTTGTCAATACCTGCACTTATCAATAAGCTTCTGATAGCTGTAGCGATGTCACTATCCGATGAAGACCCAACAGTGAGAGTAGTTGAACTGACAACACCTCCCAATGAAAGTTCATAGGTGGTAGATGATTGGGCATTATAGATGTACACGGTTTGTATCGCTTCCGTCTTCTCGTCAACTGAAGTTTGTACGGTTTGAATCTCATTATTCACAGCAATTGGACTAGCAATTGTATTTAAACCAACGCCGGCATACATGTATACTTTGTATCCGGTGATAGGCATAGCACCAGTGCTGTTAGCATATGGCATAGGCCAGGCTAGTCCGATAGCCGTTGACTCGACTGAAGTGACTCTGGGTGTACTTGGTGGTTGGGAATACCAATTAACATCATTGGAATCAACACCTGGATATGTACCAGCTACAACAGTTAAAATAGGACTCGCAGGTGAGTTGCCAACAGAGTTAACCGCTACAACATAGAACCTATAGACGTCACCTTCATCGACAAACGTTTGTTCAAATTCCATTACGTATTCATTCTCATCATCTAACTGAGCGGCAGATACAGTGACGGTGTTCGCGGTGTACGTAGTAGAGCCTGGCGCTGCAACATAAACAACATACGAGGTGATGGCAGAGCCACCATTATCAAGACCCACATTCCATCGAATAGTAATACTGGCGTCACCAGACACCGAACCACTACCTGAATTAGACTTGGAGCTTCTGTATGGCATAGGAGGAGCAAGTGGGGCTTTTGGAGTCCTGACAATCAACACCGAAGGCTCACTGAAGTCACCATAACATGCTTTATCCGTGGCGGTTGAAATGCAGTAATTGATCGCTCTGACTAAAAATCTGTAACTTTTGTTTTCCGTTAAAGGCAACGATGTGGATGAAGATACGGTGAATTCTGTCGTATCAGGTTCATCCGTACCATCAAATACTAATCTGGGATTACCTCCGGCCCAATCATCCATCCATAATTCAAATCCTTGTACCGTCGCACCACCATTTTCTCTTGGATATTCCCATGAAACGGTAATAGACGATGAGGTACTAGAGACTAGCCGCACTGGAGGTGGTGCACCAGGAGGGTTGTAAGAAGGAACTTCGAACTCTGGGACAGTGACTGCAGGGTAACTAAAACCGATTTTGTTATGTGATGACACACGCACATAGTATGGGATACCAGCGGACAAACCTGTGATGGAGTAATAGTATGGTGACTGTCCAGATAAGTCAGTCATATAATCAATACAAAGACCATCAGATGATCCAGAGCAGGTAACGGCAGGACCACTACCATTAACAACTTCGTACACGAATACAGGGATGTTCGTGGTTGAACCAGAGCAAATAACGTCGGAACTATTCGCCGACAACGTTAATACATTGCCGTTATTACAAATGTCTGTACCATTCACGACTTTGCATCCATCAAATGTTATGAGCCATTTATAACCGTCATCGCGAGTATCTCTTGACACGGAAACGGTACCAACACTACTCAACGAATTCAAATACGACTCCATTTCACTTGCACTAGCATCAGCTGGGATACCAGATACTGTCTCGGTAGAACCATCATCAGTTGTGTAAGTCAACGAAAATGTTCCACCTAGTGGACTCGATCCATCGGTATCCGTTGTCACATTGGCGTAGGACACACTGCCACCTAAGCTATCATAAATAGGAACCATCTCCGCAACATCTTCTGAACCAGGTGGGAATGATCCAGGCATACTCAGGAATGTAACAGTCCATGAGTACTCCTGCCACACAGTTGGTCCAGTTCTTTCGACTTTCACAGTACCAATATTTGGCAATGCTTCAAGCCTGGCCTTCACTTGCGTGTTAGCAGCATTGAAATCAATGAGGTCAGTGACATGTCCTCGGTAACTTATCTGAAATCCACCACTTAACTGGTTACCTTGTACGGATGGGTCAGTGACACCACCACGTTCAGCGCTAGTCTCGGTACCGTCGGTCAATATATAAATAGTAGCGTCTGTACCAGTGATCTTGTTATAGTAAGCTACCGATTGAATTGCTTCAACATCGCCACCTAGATCGGCATGAGAGAAGGTAACACGATATAGTTTGCAGTTGGAATTGGCAGGACTATCAGCAGTTACAGTGACACCACCGATAGGTATAGTATCTAGCTGACCTAACTTGGATTGCACGGTTGACGCAGAATCACTCACTGATATGTCCTCGGTGCTGGAACCACGGAATGACAATCGATAGGTTCCGCCTAGATCAGCCTCTCCGACTTGATAATGAGATATATCAATGTAACGAACACCATACAAACTATTGGTGGTTGCTGTCATCAATGGGAGATTGCCAGCCATATCAACCACGTTTAAGAATTCAACTCTGAATGCACCGGTTGCATAAGCAGCTCTTGAGTTACAGGCTTGTGATACACCACCAGTGAATGTTACACTGACACTGTTAATTATCATTAACTGCTGTAATGCCGCTTTGATCTCATCTGCATCGGCGTTATAACTGATAGATTGTGTAGTGTAACCATTGAAGCTTAATCGGAAACTTCCACCGGTTGCGTCACAAACAACCTCTTGAATTTCATTCAAAGCACCCGATGTGAAATTAGTAAAGAGATATATCAATTGAACTTCCTCAATATTATGACTCGTATCCGTTGAAATTATCTGCACTTCATTCGTAACAGCGCAAACAGCATCAACTTCTTGTACTTCGGTAATGAATGCAGTGTTTGCATATTCGATCTTATACATAGTAACATCTTGTCCACCGTCCAGATTAGGTGAGTCGAAGGTCACCCCAATAGAGCCGCCATCAATAGGAGAAAGCACTGGATTCACTGGGAAACCTGGTCGTTGTGATTGAGGGATCGCGTATGGTGTGCTTGAAAACGCGTAAGGGCCTTGGCCGATTGAATTGATTGCAGCAGCTCTTATGTAGTACGCAATTCCTTCATCTAATCCATTGATAGTGACCTCCATATCATTCAAATCAGTGATAATAGTGGATCCTAAAGGCAATCCATTCTCTTGATCCAATGAATTAAATTGTGGTGATATTCCTTTGGTTGCTTGAGCAACAACTGCGGTTACCGCTGTTCCACTCATGGAATTTGTATCCGTTAGTATCATATCGACATCCCCCATTTCAGTTAAAAAGGTTACAGTCCACGTATATCCATCGTTCTCATCGGCATTTGAACGGGAGACGTCCACCTTGCCAATCGTATCTAAACGCTCAAGATTGTTCTTCAATGTCAGGTGATCTACGTCATAGTCCATGTACACCGTTCTAGCGTTACGAAAGGATAACGCAAATTTACCAGATATAGTCTCACTGGTACCTTTCTGCTCCTCTGTTATGGTGATGGTGGTGGTACCAGTGGTGGTCTTCGCGAATGATGATGCATACGTCAAACCAGAGTATCCACTATCACCAACATCGTCATCGAATTGAATCAACTCCATCAACGACAAGTCCCCTGCGTTAGTATCGAAAGTGACCTTCCATGAGCATGCACCGTATCCATCGGCTGTTGCCGTTGTTGGTGTAACGGTAACAGTGCCAATATTAGTTAATTGCTCCAACGCAGCCTTGATGTTGTCCTTTTCACCATCAATAACGGTGGTAACTGTGATGGTATCGTCGCTAGCAGTTGACGATGACCCATAAGTACCAGATGCACCGGTGACAGGATTATATGATTGTACTTCAAGCTCATCCAAATTACCAATTGAACTTACAAGGGAGATTTGCCAGGTGCAAGCGCCATTACATGTACCACCACATAAGGTGGCGTAACCAACGACGTCAACTGTATCAAACACTGAAAACTCTTCTAAAGCAGTCTGGATTGCAGTGGTAGAAGCTGAACAGTCATTCATTCCATCGGGGTTAGCTTGTATCCAATCAGTGACCTCGCTGCCATATCTGATACGAAATGATAGGTAAGTAGATACATCATTATCACCTCCTGACGTGGTAGTGTCCACCGTCGTTGAAGTAATATTTTGCACCTCTGTAACGGCAGAACTACATTCTCCCGATGCAGCTGTGGCAACTTGGATTGATTCTGTCACTTCATCACCATACTTTAATTTCATAAACCTGTATGTTCCTGGAGTCGAGTCAATGGTACCAGTGGCAGTAACAGTAATAAGCTGCACTTCTTTGTCTGTTCCTTGACGCACTTCTTCGATATCTATACTTTTACCAGCACCACTTAAATGAGTTGAATCGGGAATAAATGCAGGTAAATCACCTTCAAATGTACGATTATAATTATTCAAAAAAGTAACGGTCCACGAATAACCCTTCTGACCATCAGGTCCCGTTCGTGAGACAGCAATAGCGCCCGTTGGAATGGTAGACATGCTTTCAAGAGCAGTTTTCATCTCCGCAGGAGATGCATCAAATGCTATTGATGCACTTGTGACACTCTTATAATCAACAGTAAAATATCCACCTAATTCATTGCCATCAATCGAAGTAACACTCATGTACACGTTGGCACCTGCACTAGTGACGCTTAATCCGGACGAGTAAGGCACGATACTTGGAACATTACCGGAATTCAATGCTGAATTGAATGTTACATACCAGTAAAAACCGTGCTGATCATCCATGGCAGAACGTGTTACAACAACCGTATCAATATTCGCTAAAGCTTCTAATGCAGTTTGTAACTCGTATTCAGAAGCATCAGAATTAATACTAGCGGTATATTCACCATCGAAACCAAGTCGAAATGTTCCTTGAATGATATTACCTTCAACAGTTGTACTAATTGACGCTGCTGCAGTGCCTTGTGGTGTTAACTCACTTGAATGAACTTTCATTTCAGGAACATTACCCATAGCTAGTGGAAATGTAACACTATACATAGTTACACCAGTACTAGGAGTGCTCTTTGTGACAGTAACTGTTCCATAATCTTTAATATTACTCATAGCTGATATAATAGATTCTACATCAGTACCATCAGTACTTCCAGATGCAGGAGCAGTAGCTTCAATGTATCCTGAATACTGCAAACTACCACCAGATGCTGAAGTATCTAAATCAATAAAAAATTTACCACCAGTAGCATCTGTTAATTCAATAACTTGTACTTCATTAACTTGATCTGCATATACACGAATAGTTTGAATTTCTGCTACTTCAGTCGCCGTTGTAGTAATTGATTGAATTTCGTTAGGTCCAATATATGTTGATGTAGTAATTTCCTGTATTTCGTGTACACCAGGATCTGTATCCCATTCAACTTTGTAACTACTAATAGCACTTCCACCATCAGATAATGGAGACGATAAAGTAGTAACAATTTCACTATTACTAATAACAGTAAGATCAACGAATGGCGCAGTTGGGACCTCTAACGCCACTATGTTCCCCGTGACACATAGCCATAATAAACTAAATAATATCCACATCCTCGTGGTATCTTCCCTATAACCTAATACACCGCTCGAATATGAGCCTAGCTAGCCAGAGGCTTGCCGGGACGCGTGGGTGGTGCAACGAAGCGGTTCTGCCTCGATGCGACCAATCAGCTGCAGGTGATTTGCAGGGAATCAATTGTTCGGTTTTGAAATGGGGAATTGATTGTTGCGCGTTGGGCGGCCCAACCGGCCGTGGTAGGGATTATGAAGGGATTAGGGATGTGTGGTTATGATGGAGTCATCATAGTGATCACATGGATGGAGAATATGATTGAATATGTCATTGACAGTGCTCCAATCACAGAGAATATATAAAAGTAATAATAAATTTAAGTTCATTAAAAAAAATATTTTTGATCTATTTCTTAGTTTTTTATATATATACTGATAAAAATACTTATAAAGTTGCTGGTGTTTGTTTCTTCTTTCTGTTGATTAAATCTCTTTCTTCAAGAATACTTAATTTAACACCATTACCTTTAGGTAAAGTAATAGCTGCTGTCTCTCCACTACCTATGACGAATACATTTTCTTGTCTAGTAGAAAATGAGTGTCCACTAGCATCACGAATTGATACAATATCGAATGAACCAGGGTGTTTTTCTACGTGTAAAATTGTTCCAACACGACCAGTGTTTCTACCTTTAGTGATCATAGCCATTTTACCTACTTCGAACTTTATAACATCCAACACTTTACCAGTGGCAAGATCAACTTTAACAACATCATCAACCTTGATAACTGGATCTGGGTAACGGATTGTTCTACCATCATGTGTAACAATGAATGGTACTTTCTTATTTGTTAATTGATTCATTTTAACTTTACATAATTTAAATTTCTTTTCCTCATCACTAATTTTATGTAATGCATAACGACCTTTAGTATCATAGATTAAACGATATTGATCGCCAGCTTTTGGGATTTCAACAACATCCATGAAACCAGCAGGGAAGTTAGGATCAGATCGTACTTTACCATCAACTAACACATTACGTTCCTTGCAAATCATTTTGGTCTCTTTACCAGTCAATGCATACTTTAAACGATTACGTAATATCAACATTATTGGTAATGATTCTCTTAATTTGTGTGGACCTTGAGATGGTCTTGGTGCCCAAATACCATCCATCTTGGATAACATCCAATGCTTTGGGACATGGAGACGTTTTAAATGCTTCTTAGGACCACGAGCCTATTAAAGAGGAAGTAAGTAAATGATTGAACCAATTGCTGATGATTTTTATATTCAATGTAATCGCTAGTAGCTGAAGCTGCTGTCTAAAATATCAAGTCAATCCTAATTATTTTTCATCACCACAAATTAATCAATCATTACACGACCAGGTTGTGATGCGCACATAATCATTCGACCACGACAACACAGCTTCAGCCACACGGCAACTCACTTGATGAGTTACTTACCATTTTTGTTCAAATTACTCACTCTTTTTGTTGTATTTTTGGGAGATGAAATCGTGTGGCTAGTGAGAGTAAGGGTTGCGGTATGACCGGGATAGGGAGAAAGAAAGAAAGAAAGAAAGGAAAAAAGAAAGAAAGAAAGGAAGAATGAAAGAAAGAAAGGAAGTAAGTAGAATATGTTTAAGCAAGTCTGAATAAGTGGTTACATAAATAATGATGATAATTGTAATTATTATTAATATTTTTTTTAATAGTATTATTTTGTAAAATAGATAAGTCAATAAAATTAAATTTAACAATTAATATACTTGTAGTATGTGTGTATAAAATTATAAATACAACTTCACTTTTATATCCCAATTTTCTTAAGACTTCAAAAAAATAAAAAAAAAAAATAATAAGATATAATAAAATGGACTCGAATCCGTTTGACAATACGCTGAAACGGTGCAAATACATCGAGAACCGTCTGGACTCGCGCGTACAACGCTACGTATTACTGGTCCAAAAGCTGAATAATCACGTGGGCGATCGCGATGTTGAAGGCGGTAGTAGAGAAGAGCGTGATTTGGGTATTGAAATTGAAAAAGATTTGTATGAAATGAGTGAGTGCATTCAGGGCATGAGCGACTTGGTGAGTGGAAATGGAAAGGAATATAACAAAGAATCAATTATCAAAAAATATCAAGAAATTCAATATGATTATCGTAGTGAGTATAAAAGGGCGTCGTCATCGTTGACTTACAACAATCAATCGGCTCATCAACAGTTATTGGGCAATGCTTATTACAATAATAACAATAAGAAGGGTGATAATGATGCATTGTTGCGGGAGAGGAATAGTATTACCTCGTCTATGTCGAGTATTTATGATGTTATCAATAACGCTGCTGATATAAAGAAAACATTAGCTTCCCAGGTAGATTATACTTACTCGCTTTTTGTGCCAAACATTAGCAACTTACTTGATCCGTAATTCGGCTACAAATTTATTTACTTGTTTATTCATTTTCGTACACATTTATTCATTCATACACTCACTCACTTATATACTCATTAACTCAATCATATACTTACTCACTCACTCACTCACTTACTCACTTATAGAGAGGAATATTAACAAACGCATCCGGCGGTTTGTCGGGACTCTTGTCGAACATACCTTCATTCAACCGCCTGATTGAAGGGATCAATAAAAAGAAATCGAAGGAGTCGCTTTGCATCGCTGCTTTTATTGCGTTGCTGGTCTTCTTCACTATTTGGTGGGTGTTTCTGAGGTAGTTTCTACTGCATTTTGTTTGATTGTATTATTGTAATTATTTCTGTTATTTGTAATCCCCTTCTTGTTAATCCCTGAGTCATAAGAGAGTGAATGAATCACTGAATGAATGAATAACTGAGAAAAATGGTTCGATATTTTCGATTGTTGCAAGCTCGTGAATAAAAGTTAATAATATGAAAATTATTTGGAGTATTTTTTGTTTATTATTGATAATTTCAAGCAGGTATTCTTAATTACATTAAATCATGCTCACTCACTAACTCAATCAACTCACTCAGCAATTCTCTCCACCGAGAGCTGATTGATGGCGCCTTGAATATATATGATGATTCCGCCATTGATATGACCACTGAGAAGCTTTCATTAATTCCCAAATTCGGTGAACTTGCTATGCTTGAGGTGTATCATCTGCGATCGTTTCCATTACAAAATGTGATATCAACAGTAGGTATCATTGAACGTTTTGTACACTCATTGATTTACTCGCTCATTGAAATCATTCATTAGGAACATTTAGTATACAAACTTCTGGATTAGCACTTCGAAATGTGCAATCCAAGGAGCTTATTGTGCTCGAGTACAAACCGATGAATTGGTCTTGCTCATTTCTACCAATCATCGCCACGAACAATAATAGAACCCGACTAATATGGGATAAAAGGGCGATTATATCTTATACTAAGAGTGTGAATACATTGTATTGGCAGCAATCTACTTTCCTAGGTACTTACTCACTCACTCAGTCACTCTCTCACGCACTTACTCTCTTAATCATGCTTGATAGCCCGGATAAATGCTGTGGTGTATGAGAACTACATTGATTGGATTGCTCAGTACTTAATGCAAGATCGTATATTTGTCCCGCATTCAATATGTAGCGGTGGGTTTGATGAGACATCGTGCTTTACAGTTGCTGAGACTTGGGATAATTTTATCGCTGGTACTCACTCACTCACACACACACTCACTCACTCACTCACTCACTCACTCACTCACTCACATACTTAAAGATTCGCTGACTAAATTTTCCCAACTGGCTGTGCAAATGCACGCCATAATTCCTCCCAGAGCCAATGAACTGCAAGTATTGAGCAATAAACCCGATACTATTTCCATTCAAGACAAAGGAGTGTACCGCAATCGCAAGTATGTTCGCATTAACTCCCTGCTTTACTACGTCGCTTATTTCCTCTTTCGACAGGCACAATGTGGCAAGACATTCCAGCGCGGTGAATAACACGGAGGATGCAGTGATCCAATACTTCACGGACTTGTTGTTGTGTATGCAAGCGTACCAACTGGAGGAGTATGCCTCCGCATTGCGGTCGTGCAGTAGTGAGAACACGGCTTATATTCATAGGTTCGTCACCCTCCTCGTACTTACTCACTCACTCATTCACTCACATACTCACCCACTCACTAACAGCAAGAACAATTATTATTACAAGATTTCGCCCATGTACCCCTTTGTGCTGAGTAAAGAAATACTGCAATCCATTCCTACACCGTACACTGCGAAGGGATTAGCGGTGGATAAAACGGATATCGTCATTGGGGTGTGGCTCATAATTTCAATAGTTATTGCGGTCATTAGCGTGTTCTACAAGCTCATGATCCACGAGTATATCTGCGGCAGTCCTCGGGTAGTGAAGCATGTGTCCACAGCCCGTAATTACTACGAGCATACAAGAGAAGTAGATAATAACGAGGAAAAAGGGAGAATAGAAGAGAATGAAGGCGTTGAAATGACAAAAATTGACATTGTAGTGTAATTAATGTACAGTTTATACAGCGTAGCCCTGGCTCTTCCTGCATCCACTCACTACTCACTCACTCATACTATTTTCTTACGGGCGACCACGAAGTAACCTTGTTCGTTGTCTTTCCCGTAACACCATTGATTGCTGCGCATGAGTTGCAGGTCCGTTTGATTGGTGTTAAAGTATGGTTGCAACAGGAAATGCGACAAAAAATGTTCAAATACCTAAAATAAGTGAGTGAGTGAGTGAGTAAATGAGTAAGTGAGTGAGTGAGTAAGTGAGTAAGTAAGTGAGTGAGTGATAATACCGGTCGTTTAAGTTGAATTAAATCTCTGTAAAAATCGGACGGTTTGCAGGTGCTGGATACAGCGATATTGTCAAACCAACGGTCGTGGAATATAAGGAGGCCGCCCTTGGGAATGCAAATGAGTGAGAGAGTGAGTGAGTGAGTAAGGTGATCAGGGGGAATAGGGAATGTGCACATACCGGTTTGATTAAATCATAAAGAGTTTCTAAGAAAGTAAAACCATTTTGAGCATACACCAGTACGTTCATAACAATGAGAGTGTCGTAGTGATGATACAGTCTGCGTGAGTGAGTAAGTGAGTGAGTCAGTACGTAAGAGAGTGAGTGAGTGAGCGAGTACCGCCCATTTTGATAATTTTTGAACGATTCCACAGTGGAATTAACTAATGTTGTATTATAAAACGTCTCATTAACTTCGAATTGACCTAATTAAATAAGCATGTGATTAAAAATTAAATATAACTAAGTGAGTGAGTAAGTGAGTACCAGAAGCATAGGTGCAACGCGATATTGTTTCATACTCACGGAGCATGGGATCCACCAACACAACTGACTTCAGGCTAACGTGCACCCTTTCCATTAGATTACGTAACTGGGTGTATGGACCTGCACCGAACTCAATTACATGACCTGTTAATAACGAATGAGTGAGTGAGTGAGTGAGTGAGTGAGTGAGTGATTACTCTACCTAAATGTACTCCATCTAGATACCGAAACCAATTAAATCCTTCTGCAAATTCGTCTAATCTAGCCGTCAACCAGTTCCTCCTTTTTTGCGGCAACTCTTTCCTGTAAAACCCGATTTGCAACCAGTTCTGGTTGTCGTACCATTCTGCAGGACTCGAGTATGGCACACCTATTTCTGAATTTGACCTGGATTTAAATATGTTTAAGTAAATTAGTTAACAATATGTGAACATATGGGCAAATTACCTACACAAACACTCGCATCGATAATCACTCTGTGTGCGGTTCCAAATCTTTAATAATCCCAACTGATGTATCTCCTTGCAATCACATCCACCAATGCTAAGTATTGGTACTGTGCCTGAATGAGTGATTGAGTGAGCAAGTAAGTAAGTAAGCAAGTAACTCAGTAAATAATTCGTACATAAGTTGGTTGCTGTATCTCGATCAAATCCAACATCGCAAAAGCATTTATTCATGAATGGTACTTCATTTAATCCACACAAAATCGAGGAATTGGAAGGTAACAAGACAAGCGATAAAACAAGGATTGTGAGTAACCAGTTGCTAGGACTCGACATTGCCTTAAAATGTCTCATTCAGTACATGAATCTGTTACTCGCACACTTACACTTAGGATGGTACTGATGCAGTACAAGTCCTAGCTGGGGATATATAACTAATTATTGAAAATATTATAATCCCTATTTTTTCCTGAGGGTCATGTCCACACCCAGAGGTGTAAACTCTATTTTTTTAATAAACAAACGAAACAACTACAGCCGCGCGTCACTCATTCATTTATTAAGTCATAACTACCAAAGATTGCAACAATTGTCGTGCACAGAGTCCACTCCGCCCAACCGGCCCTAGTACGTACAAATCTTAACATACCATAATAGTACCTGTAGAACATTCATTGATTTAAGTAATAAGGATCGAGGAATGGAAATTAAGATTTTTCTGTTGATGGCGGTTATGCTTTCTTTTACAGCTGGTTTGATATGGCCAAGTCGTCCTAGATGTACCGTACGAAGTCTTCGATTGTCAAGCGGCGATCTTCA
>JACCDO011794213.1_pt1 | contig 20466 bp, 13 predicted proteins | sample 7446101 | NCBI WGS metagenome assembly JACCDO01 (sample SAMN15323440, study PRJNA562643) | freshwater metagenome | isolation source: river surface water | place: USA:Blue River Watershed | collected 2017-08-16
ATCGCGCTAAGAATGGAGTCATACTTGTTAATACTGATGTTAAACTAAAGTATTGTATTCTTCGAGATTTTTAACCTCTAGACAGACCGCGACTGTGAGTGTAAACAGATTTTAAAAAATAAAATCTTTAATGTAATAAAATGAATAAAATTATCAATAATGCAAGTGATGCAGGTTTTAATAAAATGGTAAAAGATTATATTGAAGCAAGAGAACAAATGAAAATTGTAGAAGAATACCTTGAATCATGTAAAACACGTATACAAGACCATATGAAAAACAATGACTTAAACTCAATTACTATAGACAATTATAAAGTTGAAAATAAAAAAATAACTACTCAGAGAATGTTAAAAAGCAATGTCCCTGAAGATGTATGGAATAAATACTCTTCGCCAAGCACACATACAAGTTTATATGTTACAAAAGTAGATCCTGACATGAAATCTAGACGCAGTAGGTCAAAATCAAGGCAAAGAAAATAGGGGACCATAGCAGGACACATGTGTCCCTCCAAAAGTGATTTCTTTTAGGGGAGGGAGTATGAGGGAACCGAGTCTTGACGAGGATCAAGGTTCCCTCAAAATGAGCATAGTTAATTGTAAAGTCCAATTTATTCGTCCTCAGTACGCCAATTTAAAAGAATGGATGTTAGATCCTAATAATGTGTACATAGGACGTGCTGGAGTTGTTTTTAGTACAAATCCGGAAACTGGAAACAGGGAACGATTTCCGAAAACAGGACATGTTTTTCAAAATCCATATGTCATCGGTAAAGATGGTACAAGAGAACAAGTTTTACAAAAATATAACACATACATACAGGAAAAATTAAATAAAAACCCTGATTTAGTTAAAGAATTACTACTGTTAAAAAATAAAAATCTTGGTTGCTGGTGTTACCCTGAAATGTGTCATGGAAATATTTTAATTGAATTAATTCAGAAATACACTAAAACTCTAATATGAAATACAGTTTGTCTTTTATATTAAGTATAAAAAAATAGTTACAGACCGCAAGGCGACCGTATGGTCGCCAAAGAGATCAAAACCCACCAACTCTTTGATGGGTTTTGTTCGGATCTGGAGTGTAAACAAATACACTCAGAAATATATACTGTTCGCTCTGATATAGAGCACAAAAAGTAAATGTGTAATATACTTAAATATATTACAGGTAGATCGCAACAGCGATCTGAAGTATAAACAATTTTTGTTTGTGTTTTTGTTCTAACATGGCAAATTCTCGGCTTTGTCGTGTCAGAGTATAAGGATTTTTGCTTTTATGACACCAACTCAACAAATTCTCGGCTTTGTCGTGTTAGTGTTCTTACCTGTAACATATTCAAGATCTAGTGGACCTGTGTAAGAAATGGACATTTTATCAAAGAGTCATTTTCTCATCTGTATTTAGATCCAGAAATGAATCGCGAGATGAGGATAAAAGATATGATTCGTCAATGGTGTCGTCTAAAATATTATCTAAAGATTGTTTATTTTTAACAATTTTAGTAATCTCGTAGAAAATTTCATATAATTCAGAACCATAGCACAATCTCATTTTCTTATGAAATTCTATAATATAATCTTCACTATCTTTTTGTTTCCAAATGTTAATATTTACTCTGAAACCGTTGTCAAATATCACTTTGAATCCAATTTCTTTAAGACTAGGTTTGTCTAAAAACTCAGATACCATAGTTTTATGATCATTGTAAAAGATGTATTTTAAGTTATTAACTTCTAAAATAGTAGTTATAATCTCAAGAATATTTTTTCTTTTTACAACATGATGAGAACAAATACCTCCAAACCAAGATGGTGGTTCGAAGATAATAATATCAGAATAATCGATATTTTTTAACAAAGTCTTAACAGTTAAATCTTTACGAACTGTAAATTTTTGACTTGAAAGAAAGCTTGCTGATAAATCATAAGAATATAATAACTGTTCTCTAATTTGTTGTTTTTCGATATTTTCTGCTATTTTTTTCATACGGTCTTCTGTAAGTTCAAAAGGTTGTATTGGAGGATCACTAGAAGTTTTTGTATTTGCAGGTCTGATTTCAGACCTAGAGCTTTTGGTTCCAAGTATAGAATCTGCGAATTTATAATGATATGGAGCAAAAACAAACTGCATGTTCATGATAGAACTATCAGAATTTGCAGTAGAAGTGAGCCTCTGTGGGCTCGCGCTTAAGGCGTCGTTGGAGGTATTCATCGAAATAAGAGTGGACGCGGAACTCTCATCGGTTGTTGTCTGGAAAAACGGGAGCATTCTTTCGTAAAAGAGTGTTTTTCAAGAGGGTTATTCTATAGATATAGCATTTAAAAAAAATCACTTTTTAACTTTCTTTTAATATTAATTACGAGTTATATTAAACAATCAAAAGAAATTCATTGAGAATTTCAATGAGAAACCTTAAAACATTTTTTCGATATACATCTTAACTTAGAATAACCTCCCGATAATCGCGAATATCTAAGCTGTATCTTAAAAATTAGTCTTTAAGATATAGTTAAAATATCATTTTAGAAAACACAATATTTTGTTCGCAGACACTTTTTTCTCGTTTTTGAGAATGAAATAAAGTATAAAATAAGGGTAATTCCCTCTCGTAAAAAAGAAAAAAATTTTCAAGGGATTCTATACACATTTATTTTTTGTGTGTAAAAAGTTCAAATTTTATAATATAGGAAAAATAGTAACTTTTTATAAATATTTAGAATAGAAACTCTTGATAACTTTTGAGGTAAGAATATAATTTTTAAAATAATATTCTTATCATTAAAATATTATTTTTCCTAATAAATTATCATCCTTGTTTTTGAGTCTAAAAGCAATTATACATATCTAATTTTTAAGTACATTATTAAGGCTAAAATTCAACGAAGAATTTTAGGTTATACACGAAACGATGTCGCATGCGACTGAACTTTTTGCATCTCCTACACTTAGTAATGTAATACCGATTTAAAGGTTTACTTTATATTATAAAATGTCTTTAAAATTTGTATGTGAAATTTGTCTTAAAGAATTTGTAACTAAAGGTAATCTTGTAAAACATCTTAAAACTCCCTGTTCTATTGAAGGAAAAACATATACATGTACTTATTGTGAGACTAATCTTACTAGAAATAATGTACTAGTTAATCATATGAAACAATGTCCTAAAAAAGGTGAATATGAACTTAGGCAAGAATATAATAAAATACAAAAAGAGCACGAAGATCATATTAAGATGTTCGAAGAATATAAATTTCAAAAAGAGCAAGAGATTGCCGTGTTAAAATCAGCTCTTGAGAAATCACAGCAAGAGTATGAATTGTACCGTAAGAATAATGCAAAGGCTATTGAGGCTTTTAAAGAGTGTGTGATAGAGAAAGATAAGAAGTTAGAATTTCTTAGAGGAAAGATAAAGGTGCATGAGATTAGAGAACAAGATTATATGAAACAAGAACGTTCAAAGCAAGTTAATATAACAAATATAAACAATAATAATACTGTAAACAATTTATACATTCAGAATCTTGAACCTATAACAGATGAACTTATTAGAGAGACTGGTAAAAAGGTTGGAATAATGGATCTTAAGGAGGGTGCTCCTGGAATTATGCGCAAGTTTCAACCTGTGTTAAAGAATAAAATTATATGTACAGATGCATCTAGAAATTCATTAATGTATAACTATAATGGTAAACTTAAACGCGATACACGTGGACAAATGATTACAGATAAAATTATGAGTAGTACTGAGCCTCAATATAGAACATATAAAGAGGAAATAGATAATTATTATAGAAATTTAGATTCAGAAGAGATGACTGATGTTGAGCGTGCTAAAAAGGATTATCAATTTGATAATTATAAGGAATATTCTAGAGCTATGAATTCAAAGAATGAGTTTGGTATAAAGAAAGTGTCTAAGAGAGTAACAAAAACAATAGTTAACTTTAGTAAATCTAAGAGTCAATTTGAGGCGCATATAGAAACAAATGCACCGCAAACACAACAACTAGAAAATAATCAGCAGGATGATTTAAATTCTCAACTAGAGGCGTTAGTATCACAGTCTGAGCAACAGCAAGATCCATTTCCAGTAGAACCTACTGGAAGATTTAATAAGGTTGTGTCGAGAAAACAGACACTTTTCGAGGGTAGAGTTTATGAGTTACACTTAGATGCAGAAGGGAGAATAGTTCATAAGTTTCGTATAAGAAGTTCAGGTGAACCGTATTTAACAGATGAAGAAACTGATCCAGAAAGTCGTGATCAGTCTGACTATGAATATGATGAACCAGAACAAACTACAAATATCGAATGGCCTAATATAGAGATCGAAGAATAACTTGCGAAAAGTCGATACCGACTAGCTTACAAGCAAGACCAACTGGTTTACATGTAAAACCGAAAATATAATTTTATTAAATAAAATTACATGTTGTTTTTATAAAGCAATATCGTAGAATTTGTCTAAGTCAACGTTAGTAAGGTCGCAATTAGCACTTCCCGTGTTATCAACTAATATATAACTTGAGTTTTCTTTAGGGAGTAAGAATCGTTTTAACCCGTTTTGTTGAGCATATGTCATCCATTTTTGATTAGACGATTCAAATTCACCGAGAGCTTCTAAAGCTTCGATACGTCTCCAGCATGTGTTTTTTTGGTTTTGAGGATTTAATATAGAGTTACTGTATGTGTCATTAGGATTGCTAATATAAGGCCAATTTGAATTATCTAAACCGTAATCATACGCACCGTAGTAATAAGGCCAACCATAACTATAGCCTGGATTAACAACATCCCATGCCCCCCATCTGCCTGGCCCCCAACGACCATGACGTCCCCATCGACCACCATGACGACCAAAACCACGAGAACCGAAAGATCTACCGAAACCGCGAGAACCAAAAGATCTACCAGAACCAAAAGATCTACCAGAACCACGAGAACCAAAAGATCTACCGCCCGCACCAAAAGATCTACCAGAACCACCTCCGCCTCTATAAAATTCTTCTTTATTATTCATTATGGAAAATATGACTATGAAGGCTAATCCTATGCAAATACCGCAAATAATTTGTTTTTGAGTGTCCATTATTTACTAATATAAACAGATAAAATATTTAAAAAAATGAATAATAAATAATAAACATAGTAACTAATAAACATGGAGATTAATCCTGACAAAATTAGTTTTGCCCTTAAAAAGGAAGACAATGGACGTCTTAAAACATTATTCGAAAAGCCTATATCGACTTCTACAGAAATAGAAGTCCGTATTAAACCTAATTCTGAGCAAGCTTCAAAGTTTTTATATGAAGATCGTCTTAGATATTTTACTCAAACCTATAAGTCACGTATGAGAGAAACTACAGATACTGTGTATAATAAATCTGTTCAAGGTTCTAATTCTACAGTGTATCGTGCTATTGTAAAACCTGATGGTTCTGTTACTTATGAACTTAAGGAAAAAGCCCCACCAGTAGATTTTGAAATCATAACAAAGTATGGAGTATATTCAAGAGATTCTTCAGCTAAGTTTAGATTTTCAAGATCAGAAGAAACTAAGACTAAACCTTTTGAATATCTTACTGGAACTTTTATTAGAAATCGTAAGCGTACTACTTTTACATTTGATATGTTTCAATTTGATTTTACACATACTACTGGTACTGGAATTGAACAATTTGAGATTGAGATTGAATATAATATGAAACATATATTACAACAATTAGGACCAAATCCTGATATTGTAAATATTATAAAATCATTCGGAAGAGAATTTAAAATAAGTATTGCTGGATTATTTCCACATCTTCATTCTATTTATTTAGTTGACGCGTATACTCAATTATATAAACCGCCAAATATAAAATATCCAGTAAGACCTAAAAATCTTAAATTTGAACACTTTGAATCTCTTAAACGTGATGTATTTTTTGTTACTAATAAACTTGACGGTACTGCATACTATTTAAGAGAAATTTTAGGAACTAGAGAATCAGAACTTGCATATATTCTTGTAAATTCTACAGATTTAATAGTTTTAACTAAAGTTATATCAAACACAAAAATACTTAACATCGACTATTTACAAGTTGAATATACTGAAGATCAAATGCATGTATTTGATACATCTGAGTCTATTTTATTTGAGGAAAAACTTAAAAATTTACAAGCAAATAAAACAATTGAAAAACTTCAATCTCTTTTATCTAATACTAGATACACAATTGGTCTTAAAAAGTTTATTAATACAGGAGTTATTGCAAATGATATCACAGAAACTGTGAAATGGATGTATCAACAATATGGCGAAGATCTAGTTGAACTCAATGATGGTATTATATTTCAACCAAATTTGTATTGGGCAAGTCCTAATAAATTATCAAGCGTGTTAAAATGGAAGTTTCCGAGTAAAATATCTATTGATTTTTTAGCACAAATAGAAAAAACAGATCAAAGTAAGGATCAAAACAAAAGGTCTCATACAATTACCTATTTATTACATTCAAAGAAAACAGAAGAAACTACTGAATTATTTAAGATAGGTTCACAGCCAGCAAAATTAGTTTTAGATCCTAGAGGAAAATCAGACGGAATGAATAATACAGCTCTTAATAATAAGATTGTAGAAGTTGTATGGGATTCTATTAAAAAACGTTTTAGAATATTACGTATAAGAAGAGATAAAACAAGAACAGGTGCAAATCATATAAATGTTGCAAATGATACATATTTTGATATGATTAACAAGTTAACACTTCCGTCATTATTGTATTATCTTCAATTAAATCCTAAACAACTTGGAAGATTAAACTGTTTATTAAATTATGATACATGTTTGAATCAAGTATCTTATGAAATGTTAAGCAATATACCTTTAGACAAGTCTATCATTTTTATGTATCCTGGAATAGAACTTAATCAGGAATATTTATCAAGTAGAGATATCTTAGTATTTACAGGAACTCAAAAGATTACTAAAAAATATGATTATATTGTATTATTTGGTAGTTTTGATACTATATCTCAAGAAAAACGTAGTGTTTTAATTAAAGCTATTTCTAAAATATTAAAACCAAATGGTAAAGTATTAGGATGGTTTACAAGTGGTGATGAAATATCTATTCTTAGAAATGCAAAGAAACAAGATGTTTTAGTATATGAAGATTTTTGCTATAAACTTCAATGTTTTCCAAAGAATTATAAACTTACAGTTCTTAATAAACCAATAACTACTTCAGAAGATCATATTTATGTGTATGGAATTGAAATTATTAAAGAATTTGCACAAAATGGTTTACAGGTAGAAAAATATTCTAGAGTTTATGGAGGTTCAATGGAATTATCATATTCTGCATTTAGTTTACAAAAAATGTTAAGAGTATTTGTGTTTACAAAACAAGAAATTATATCAACTAATATACCTCAATATTTAGCCGGAAATACTATATTTAGATATTCTGATTTGAATACAATAGGGCATAAACTTGTTGATTTTATTAAACCTAATATACTTCAACGTATTATAGATAACTTTTCAGTTACTCAGTACTTAAAAATTCCGGAGTTAATAGAAGAAGATGTTAAGCCTTATGTTAAACTTATAATAAATGAATCTGGAAAAATAGACCAGAATAAATTAGACGAGTTTATTAATGACAAGCTTGATAAATTTGTTCAAAAGCATAAACTCAGTACTATTAGTACTAGACCAAATTGGATAAACACATATATAGCAAACTTATTAGGAATTGAAATTATCGATCCATATTCTTTGACTTCTTCAGCTTATGGTAAGAAGGGAAGTTTAGTTATGTATCCAGATGGTGAAGTGCAATTTATAACACTATTTTCAGATGATATACAATATGTAAATTTTATAGAGAAGGTGTTAGTTGATAAATATAGTAATTATATTGATAAAGAGCGAAGAAAATCTCCAAAGGAATCAAATGTATTAATGACAATTGGTATTGAGCAAGAACTTTATCAAATGTCTGGCCAAGTCTATGAGAAACGTAAACAGTAACGGTCTGTAATAAAATTGTGACTTAAAGATTTAAATCACTTAAATCAAGTGGCCAATTGGCAATTTTACTAAGTAAAATTGAAGAATGAAAGGATATTTGTATGTATTATTTAACGATGTGTATAAAATGTATGGTGAACATGTTTATAAATTAGGGAGAACTATAAATGAAATTAATCGTATGAGAAGTTATACAACTCCTTTTAAGGATAAGTCTAAATATTTATATGTTTCTGAACAATTTGATAATTGTGTTCATGCGGAACGTGTGTTATTTTGGTTATTACGTCATCGTAGGATAAAAAAAGAACGTGAATTTTTTGATATAACTTTAGACGGAGCTATAAATATTATAAAGAGATTGGAATCTTTAGATAAAAAAGTGATTTCTATTTTATATGAAAGGATATTACATTCAATCTGTCCTGAACAATTGGTAGAGCGTGTTCTTAATGGAGAAGAGATGTTAGATTCTGAATATGATGAAAAGATAAAAGATCCTTTTGAATATTTAGAACGTTTTCGTTTTAGACCTAAGAATCCAAGTATGTATCCTAACTGGGTACCTCCTGAAGAGTATAATCTTAATAAATTATTATTTCCTAAAACTAACTGTGATAGTGATTCTGATACAGAACTTGAAACAACTAAACAGGTTTCTCAGAACAATATTGAGTCAGAGAATTGTAAAATTAGCACAGACAACGAGGTATGTCAACCAGAGAGCTTTGTCACAGACCCACATCTACACTGTAAAGATGATGTTATTGATTTGTCTGTTGAATTTAAAAATAAGGTATCTATGAATGATAATGTTATTATAGAACTAATACCTGAAGTCGCGAACGAGAGCTTAGTACCAAAGCCGAAAAGAAAATCTTCTACCAAGACTCCTAAGATAAAACGTAGTACTCAACCTACAGACCGCGAGCCTGATGTATCTGTTGTAACAAAATCACTAAAACGTGTAAAACTTAATGATCCAGAAGACAGCACCGATGTGGAATACAGACCACGACAGGGATCTGGAGTGTGTAAGATCGAAGAATTTTAATTTAAAAATTCTATTATATATTGTAAATACAATGAAATGTACTTATAAAAAATCTCAATTAATATTAATGGCCAAAGATCAAGGTCTTATTAATAGTATATTAGATGGTCCAAAATATACTCGTGTGGCATTATGTAAACTTTTGGGATATACTGAAGTTTCAGAAATTAAAGAAATAGATTCTGATCTTATAGATAAATTTTATTCTGAAAATTTTACACATGATCAATGTGTAAATGAATCAAAACCTAGTTTAGAACAAATTGCTCAAGAACTTGATCTTACGGTATCAGGCTCAAAAGATGATATGTGTGATACTTTGATAAATTATAAAGAATATCATGATAGAGAAGAATTAAAAATAAATACAAAGATTCTTAAAGAACATCAGAAACTTGTTGTTGAACATATGATTCATTGCAGAGGGTTGTTAGCTATACATGATGTAGGTACAGGTAAAACATTTGCTGCACTTGGTACAATAGAAAAGATTCTTAAGTATCATCCTGAATATAAAATAGGTATAATTTCTCCAGCGAGTTTATTAGAGCAAACTAAGAAGCAGTTAAAAGACAATAAGCTTCCATTGCATAAGATACAAATGTGGAGTTTTGATGGATTTTTAAATATGTATAAAAGAAATCCTGATGTAAATTTTGAGGGATATTTATTAATAATAGATGAAGCTCATAATTTAACTAAACATATTAATTTTGCTATAGATAAATTAACAGGGAATCGTATATCTGAAGATGCTCAAACTAATTATGCTGTTATGAAAGCGGCAAGTCAGGCTAGTAAAATACTCCTGTTAACAGCTACACCTATAAGAAATGATCCAAGTGAGATTATAAATTTAATTGCAATGGTAGATGGAGTGCCTCCAGAGGAAGTTATATCTCCTATAACATTTAATGAGTATATACTTAATGATCCTTTGAGATTAAAAGAGTATTTGCATGCAAAGATAAGTAGATTTAAGCAGTCATTAACACCAGAATTTCCAGAACAGTTACCAGACGAGTTTGTATATTTAGAAATGAGTCCTGATTACTACAGTAAGTATAAAATTGTAGAAAATCAGAGTTATTCTAGTACAACTCCAGATGTTGTAGAAGCATTAGAAGCTGATAACAAATCAGATGCGTTTTATCTTAAACTACGAATGACATCTGTCACAATAGATGATATTAACAGTCCTAAGGTGCAATGGATATTGAATTTTGTGATTACAGAGATATCTCAGAGTCGTAAAGTCTTAGTTTATACACAATTTAAGAGTAGTGGTATGGAGGTGTTAAAACGTGCATTAAATCAGAAAAAGATACGTTATGTTGAGATTGTTGGTGGATTAACAGCTGAACAGAAACAAAGAAATGTTGACGTGTATAATTCTCGTGAGGTATACTTAATGTTAATATCTATGGCTGGTGCTGAAGGGTTAGATTTAAAGGAAACTCGTCATGTTGTGTTTATGGAATCAAATTGGAATGAGGCGTTAGATCAGCAGATTATAGGTCGTGCAGTGAGAAGAAATTCTCATGCGGCGTTGCCACCGGAAGATCGTAATGTTAAAGTGTGGAGAGTGATGATGATAAAACCGAAAGATGTATTTGACACAATAGAACCTATTGATTTATATATGTATAAGCTTGTATATCATGGTAAAAAACCTCAAGTAGATAAGTTTATGTCTCAAATTGAGAATAGAAGTATAGAATTAGATCCTCCTAACTATTTGGAGATTTCCGACCAAAATCGTCAGACTCTAGTTAAAAAGAAACGTAAAGTCGTAACAAATAAGACAAACTTTACACGTAGCGATTGGTCGTATGATTTATTGAATTCAAAGAATCCGGATATACACTATCAGCAAACAGTAGATCCAACAGGAGAATATTTAGAGATCAATAAACTTCTAGGATTATAACTTATTATAGATGTTGACTTTTATAAAATACATCTGAAAAAAGTAATAGATTTCTCTGAATAAATCTATTACTCTTCACAATTAGATACTTTATTGGAAAGATTTTATTCTATTAGAGAAGGTCTGTTTTGATTCAGAATATACACTTTATATTTTAATATAAAGTTATTATGATCATAGAAAGATTATATATATGAAGAACAAATAATATAAAATGTTATACAGACCGCGACAGATCACGGGGCCTGTGGCCCCGAGGAACCTACTAACTTTCTTGGGTTATGTAAGCTCGTAGAGCTTGCAACCCTAAGAGAAATTGGTAGGTTTTAGTCGGATCTGGAGTGTAGGCATCAAATTAGATAGATATAACCTATATCTCTGGGAGAACATGTGGCCGGTGGCCCTGAGAAACCTACTGAACTTATGTCTTGTATTACAGACCACGAATCGACGCATAGCGTCTCTGGGAGATCACGAGGCCTGCGACCTCGAGGAACCTACCAACTCTTTCATGTCTGTCAACCTTGAAGCGCTTGATGATACTAAATTAGTTGGTAGGTTTTGTTCGTATCTGGAGTGTATAATATTAGTTACTATTCTTAATATATTTATATAATACTTGTTTAGAAGAATGTATATCTTTACATGTTTCTGGTGGATTATCTCTAATTTTTTTATTTAAATCTTTAAATATAAAAAAGTTATTAATATTATTTAAAGCATCTTTTAATTCTTGAGTATTTGCAGGATTTCTTATAGTATTAATAATATTCTGTTGCGGTGTTGATAATCTTCTATTATTAGTAGTATAACATGATTGAAGATTATCAGCAAGAGTATGTCTATCTTTAATATTAGCAATACCTAAATCTAAGTCTTCAGATTGTAAGTCTTCAGGATGTAAGTCTTCAGGATGTAAGTCTTCAGGATGATTTCTATTCTTATATTTTTTATAACCATAATATGATCCAGCTCCCAATCCACCAATTCCGGCTAATATACCGAGAGCTTTACCTTTATTAGCTTTTGTCCAATTATAACCAGCAGAAGCTTTTCTAACTGTCCAGTTTTTAACTGATCGTACTTTATCTCCAAAAGATTTTCTGTTGCTTGATCTTCTGGAGACTTTACGGGAGACTTTACGAGAGACTTTTCTAGTGGATTTTTTTCTAGAAACGCGACGACTAGGCATTTTTGTAACAATACAATATTTTTTTTATTTTTTAAAGAATGTGATGAGATTATTCTCCAGATCGCGAGGCAAGCGGCCCGTCTAGAGCGTATCATTTATTGTCTTTAAAACTGTCTCTTTCTTTAATTAATTTTCTTAATTTAGATTTATATTTATTAATAATATTCTTAGAATTATTAATATAATCAGTAATATCATTACATCCAGAATATTGATTGTTTTCATCATCCAATTGATGATTTATAAAAGTAATCAGATCAGTCAATGTGCGTTCATTTATACCCGAATAATCTGAAATTATAAAAGTTTTAAATATATTTTTACCATTATTGTCACAACTATCTTGAATATTTTGAAACTCTGTTTTCATTGTGTTAATGTTATTAAATATATCCATTTTTAATTCATCTATAAATCTTTCAATATTTTGTTTTCGATATTGTTTATTAGCATAATATCCACCAACAAGAGTTCCAAGTCCTATAATTCCATAACCTATATTTTTCTTAGAAAATTTTTCAGCTGACCATCTTTTAAGTGATCGCAATTTTTCACTAAAGGATTTTCTTTTAGAAGACTTTCTGGAGACTTTTCTTGTGGATTTCTTTCTAGAAACACTATGACGAGTATTTTTACGACTAGGCATTTTGTAACTTATAAATTATTTTTTATTTTTTTATTAAACTCCGCAAGAAGTCTATGTTCAGTTACGAAGTGCATTAAGATTTATCTGAATATTATATTTATCAGTAATTTTAATCTTTCCTAGAGAATAATCATTTCCAGTTAAAATCATGCTAACTAATATTAAGGTATCTATATTGCTTAATTTTTCATCTAAATTTAATATTTTAAAAAGTTTGTACGATGAACCATATTTAAGAAAGAATGTTACAAGAGATCTTAAACTTGCAAATTTTTGCCATTCTATATGATAATCAAGAGTATTACCAGTGATACTATTTAAATATACTAACTTGATTCTATTATTTGCAAAATATTCAGGAAAATGTTTAATACTTTGAATTGGAGATATAATAGAAGAAATACCAAGTAACAATGAATTAAAAAGTTTATAACATAAAGTTCTATATTCACTTGGAATTGTAGAATTAAAACAGGTATGTTCTTGAGTTGAAAAAATTAAATCAGTACTTATAATATAAATATTGGGGTCATTTGGAGATTGTTTAATATATGTTTTTAATAAGTCATATACTTTCGTATTTATAAAATTAGCATTTGAGTTAAATTTAATCATTATACTAATTTCAATATGAGTTATATAATACTGTATTTTAAATTTAGTAACTTCAATATCATAGTCGTTTGGATTTTCAATTGGATTTTCTTTAATAGAAAAGTTATCATTACAATATAGAGTTTTAATAGCATCAAATCCTATATTTTCCATATTTTCAGAAGATGTTCTAATGTACATAAGAACAAGTTTTAACATTTCTAGTAAAGATTGAAATTTATAAATTTTTATAAAACATGATGTTAATATATTAAATACAGGAAGTCCGTCTTTAGTTGATAGTGTAAGGTTTATATTATTAATTGGAACATAAATACCAACAGTTTTTGATTGTATATTTATATTTTTAATAATATCTATACTTACATTAAAACTAGTATATTCAAGATTAGGATATTCATTAAATTTAGTCTTTACATTATTATAATAATTATTAAATTCTTCAATGAGTGTATTATCACTATCTGTTCCAAGAAGTTCTTTAATATAGTCTGGAATTTCTTTTAAAGAGATTCCAGAACGAATTTCAGAACGAATTTGATCGTCTATTGGTATTCTGTGTAAAGTTTTAAATACTTCTTTATTTGCATTAATGCAGTTATTAATATCTGTACAGCGAACTAAAAGAGATGGATTTATTCCAGTATGTTTGAGTAATGCATAAGATATTGCATACCAGTTTTGAATATCAGTTGCTGAATTATTAAGTTTATCAATAAGAGCTGTTGTTTCAGGTATTCCTAATATTTTCTGAATAAAATTAATAGTCTTATGTGGAATATCTTTACGCGCAGTATGTCTTTCATCTAATGTATTTATACTATCTATTAATACAAGATCAAAATCTATTATATTAACTACTGGACATACTATAGTAGATAAGTTATTATTAGATGCTTCATTTGACTCTAGTCTAATTAAAATATTTTGAGATAAATCAACTAAAATATTATCAGGATGTAGATCATTATGCATAAACGATGCGCCTACTTTGTTTATAGCTTGTTTTAATAAATATAATAAATGTACAGATATACCTACAGCCTGTTCTTTTGTTAATCCTCTTATATCTAGACTATTTAGAGGTACTCCTTTACTTTTAGTAGTTATTAAAAATATACCATTTTTATTAGGCATTTCAAATTGCGCAAAAGATGTTAAATATCCAATTGTTTTAAAACAAGGAAATCCTGAAATACCAGATAGTGCGCATATAGTTATAATTTCTCTAATAGCTCTTATATTAGTAATTTGTTTAGTTTCTAGATTATAAGAATCTGGATAAAACTTAAGAATGAGGTTAGTACCTAATTTAGATATAAGTTCAAAAACATACGCACCACTTATACCTCCAGTTAATTTTCTATATTTATACTGTGGAGTTATTTCATCATACACTAAAATATTATTTATAAATGATCTACATTCTTCAAGATCATAATTTGCACATATAGGTTTAGGTACTATTAACCTATTTTGTGCACTCGAAGCTAGTGTTCCTACGTTAAACATATTTTTATTATAAATCTAATATTTTTTTACTCAAAATAAATTTTATACTAAGTATAAAATAAAATATGTTAAATAACAAACTATTTCTTGTATTTGGAATACTTTTATCACTGTACTTTATACCTTATTTAAAACTTAAAAGAGAACTTAAAGATGTTAAAAATGCAACTACAAAGTATCTTTTAGAATCTAAGCGTGATCGTGTATTATTTTTAGCAACAGCTGGTGTATTGATCACATGTTTTAGCGCATTCAGTATTATAACAAGCAACAAGTTAACCAGTACTAATAATTTAATAGAAAGTGACTGCAGTGTTTGTAAAGAAGGTATTAGTTCTACTTTGTAAACATTTTTGCAAAGTTAGGTAATTTAAAATTATCTATGATTTCATCTTGTGTTTCATCATATTCTGTAAATGGTTCACACATTCCTGTTCCTCCTCTAAACATTTTACCTACAAATATAGCATCAGTTACACCATTTGTATTTGATGTCATATCCTTGGTTCTACTTAAATCCCCTAAGTATTTAAGTTGCATTTGAACACTACATCTTGAAAGTGTAGAATAATTAAGTTTACTTGGTATACCATTTTCTTTAACACTCATTGGTATACCTGCAAATGTCATCGTATCGACAAGCAAATTGATATGTTTTGAACCAACTTTACCTTTACCGTATGCAACATTTAATTCGCTAATCATATTAGAACGTGTTGCTTCTATACCTAATACCGAGTTTGTATCATAGATTCCATTTGATACAGTTCGTGTAAAATCAATTTCATTTATATGAAGAATATCGCTAAGCATTCCTCCATCTGTTTGTATAAAAGGTTCATTACCTATTCTATTGATGTATACACGATTAATACCACGAATACCGTTTATTTTTGTTGTTAACACACGTTCAGCAAGTATTCTTAAAAATCTATGTTTAATTTCTTGATTTACTTTTACATAGCTTGCTGAATATCTTATAATAAGTGTAGACTCGCGGTCTGATTCTGAGTGTAATATACTAAGTTCATTTCCCCACTCATTTGTTATACTTGATACTATATCTTGAATACGTCCTAATAGTCTTTTAGTTTCAAGTTTTACAGTATCTAATTCTATTATAATAATATCATTTGAATATCCAGATTGTGTTTCTGTTGTAGTAGAAAATCTTATATTCTTAACTAACTGTTTTAGCTCAGTATACTCAATTTTATTAATTATACTGTTTGATATATATCCATTTTGCGTATGTTCTGAATTAAAGTATATAGTTAACATTGGTGTTAAAATTTTACGAGAAACGTTTATAATTTCTTCTACTCTTGGTACACCGGTATTTGTCGATTTACCACCTCCGCCAGCTGAATGAAATGTATCTCTTTGACATAAACCGGAGTAAAGGTTAAAATTTCTCGTATCTTTAACAGTTAAGTCGTAAACATATTCTTCTCCGGATACTTCTGTAATTTTTGTAATTTTTTCAAATATTATATCTGGAAATCTTGAATTTCTAGGTTCCCATTGTATCTTACCATTTACTTCATTTGGAACACGAGTTTGTTGATTTTTTGATGTTAAACTATTAAATTCTAAAATACCTTTTAAATGTTCTTTAGGAATCCAGTCATGATTAAAAACTGTAAATCCTGATTGAGTTTGCACGCTTATACCACATAAATTAAGGAGTACATCTAAATCATAATCATCACTTTGTACATAAAGTTTATCTTTTTTAATAAAAATAGACTGTCTAGCATTTTTATATAATTGTATTTTAGATTGTATTAAAGGCATACGCACAAGTCCTGTAAATGTTTGACATTTTATAGTTTTAATTAATCCGCATATATGTCCTTTAATAAAATTTTGAGATTTGTTAAAAATGTCACATACTGAGCCAAATGTGGTAAAACCAGTGTTAAAATCATCATCTGTACCAATATTTTCTTGAGGTGTAGCAAGTATTTTAGAAACAGGCAACCAGTCTCCTTCTTTAAGATCAGAACCATTAACATCTACTATGAGTCCATTGACAAGTTTTAAGAAACTTTTTGCTTTAGTTGCAATGACAGATCTACCAGAAGTAGTTTCAACTTTTATTAAAGTATCTGTACCATCTAAATTGACAATAGGATGTCTACTCACACCTTCTATTATACACCATTTGATGTTTCCCTCTGTATCACAAGAGAGAATTTCAGGATTGTCAATAACACTTTCAGTCCATGTTGTACACTTTTCAGCACAATGAAATACTTTATCTGTATTATTACCAATTGTTTTTTCAACAAATTCTCCAATAGTTATCTTTTGAAACTTGTCATTAGTTTTAATTAATAATTCAGTAGATCCTATGACAGAGTTTAATGTCATTTGAGTTAAAGGTTCACCTAGAGATAGAGCTGATAAACAACCGATCATTTCACCAGGATTAAGTAATGCTTTTCTAAAATAGTAGTGAATATTTTCACAGATCCATTCAAAAGCTGTTTGAGATAACATATTTTCAATAATAACAACTTTTGGAGACATATATGATTTAATGTAAGCTGTTAATCTTTTATAAACTATATGATCTAGTTCTACACTAAAATGTGTTTTTTTACACATAAGTGTTATTTGATCAAGTAAACTATCAACTTTTGAAATAACTTCAGTAGGATTAAGATTACTTTTTTGGCCAGATTTTATAAATTTTAATTTAGCTTGAGTAATAAGAGCATCTAATATAAAAGGTGTTTGAACTGTTTTTTCAGTTGTATTTTTTAATTCTAAAATATGACGATATTCTTTTTGACATTGTTCAAGAATTTCAGTTTCAAAGTTCATACAATATTCAGCTACTGGTTGAGTCACTGATTTTGTAATTTCTTGGATGTCCCATATTAAATATTTTAATCTTAATTGATCTTCTGAAATATTAGTTATAGGTATTTTGCGTTCTTGAACCATAGAAATGTCAAAATTATCCCCTCCTGATACAAATTGTATGATATTTGAAGAGTTTAATCTTGTTGATCCATCGTATTCAACTTTTATACCTTCTAAAGATTTTACCATTTGACGTTGAAGAGATCCAGAAGTTGCTGTTTTAAGGCCAGTATCAATAATTTTTTCTCTTTGTTCTGTTGCAATAAAGAATAATTCAATAGGTGTAAGACCTTGAACATATCCGCGTCTTACAAAACCACGAGCTTCAAGTCCAAGATCATATCTTAAGAAATGAGGAATAAGACGATGAGTATATCCAGGTTTTATACGATTACCATCTATTAATAATTGACCAACAATAGCCATTATGTTTTTGAGTTTATCTAGATCACCTTTTGCACCAGATTTTACCTGTGCTACGTAATTATTTTTGATACTAAGTGCATTAATTGCAGAATTTGCATAGTCAACAGCTACTCTTGCAGTATTACATATATCTTGTTCTAGAGACTCTTTTTCTGTTAAACCTGGGAGTAGTTTTATAATTCCTTGTTCAGCGCGTTCTAAAACTTGTTCTACTTTAAGTATAACTTCATCTACAAGATTATTTATTTCTTTTAGATGAGATCTGCTAAGCATAGCATCTTGTATTCCCACACTATGTCCTTTACGTATCATATATTTATTTGTAATACGTTGTATTTTAGTAATAAAATCAGCAGATGCTTTAGGGCCTTTAGATGTTGCAATTGTATGTATGAGTTCGCCTTTACCTGTACCAAGAATTGTTTTTGTTAGTACACCGCTTAATAAGTTACCATTTTCGATAACTACGTTTGGATCCAAATCAAATTTTGAATTACTTTTGTAATATACATTATCACCAAGAGCATATTTTATAAGTTCTCTACCGTAGAATTCTTGTGATTTATTGTCAAAAACTCCGATGTTAAATTCAGTGATTATATTCATAAAATCTTCTCGTGATAATTTAGTATCAGGAAGTGTTAACATAAAACATCCTAATAATGTATCAAGAACTAAAGACATTATAGGGCCACCATTACCTGTACCTATAACAAGATTTGATATGTTAGCAAGTTCCATAAGTTCGGCTTTTGATAATTCCATTTGAGGGAAATGCATGTTAACTTCATCGCCATCATAGTCGGCATTATACGGAGCGTTAGCTGATACATTAAGTCTAAAAGTATTTCCTTCTAGAACTTTAGCACGATGACCCATCATAGAAAATTTATGTAAACTTGGCTGACGATTTAAGAATATAAGATCTCCATCTAATAAGTATCTATGAACTATATGTCCTTGTTGTAAAAATATAGCTTTTTGTGAAGAACCATGTTTAAGATCAATCACTGAACCATCTGGAAGTTCTACGGAACTAGCTCCAGGATAAGTTAAACCTCCTGCATCTACAAGAGTTTGTAGTCTTTTTATATTGAAACTTGTGACACGTTCAGGAGTTGTTAATTTAGAAGCAACAAATTTAGGAATACCTACTTCTCCAAGTTCAAGTGTAATATCAAGACCTACGACAGTACGAGCACTAAAATTAACACGTTTACCCATTAAGCTTGATCGAATAAGACCTTCTTTTTTGAAGAGTAATTCTACCATACTTTTAATAGGTGCGAGATTTCCAGTTGAAGAATCAGACTGGGATTTTTCTGGTTTTGTAAGAGATGATACTAATCTTTGTAGTTTTTTAACAGTTTGTGATAACATATATGGTCTAGTTTTACGAACATCTTGTATACTATTGTTTATGCTTATAATTTCTTGATACCTTGTTGTAAGTTCATTAGCTGATTTGCTAATACCTCCAAATGTTGAATGAGTACGTGTTACAGGAGGGATAACAGGTAAGACTGTCCATATCATATGATTAGGTCTAAGAATACCGAGTGTATCACATTGTTCTTGTGATAGTTTCTTGAATAAGTCAAGAACAGTTTCAGTGTCTATAATTTTAATTGAATCATCTGAATATTTTACACGCATTTCATAGTTTGTATAATTAACTGTATTCGGTTTATAAGCTGCACATTTTTTGCAAGTATTTTGATTAATTTCGGAAATATAAGTATTAAGACGCTTTATCATAGGTAGATTTTTAGGAATATCAGAGTCAAACATTGTTCCACATGAATGACAAATACATTTTAAGACATCGTTAATAATTTTACCTTCTAAGAAGGTAGGATTATAACAAGGATAATTTAATTCAATATATCCATGATGTCCTGGACAAGTTGTAGGTGTACCTTTACATGTTGAACAAAAGTGTTTTTTATCTACTGTACCCATTTTAAGATCAAATAATCCATTTTTAACTGGTTGATCAGGATTTTCTACAGAGTACATGTCAGGAACTAGTACTTCACATCCAGCGGTTTTTTTTATTATCAAAGGATCTACGACTTCAAATCTTATAGATTCAATTTTTGACATTTTATATATATTCTAGATTTTTTCTTAAAACTTACAATTTTTTGAAAAGTATACTTAACTATACTTTTTGTG
>JACCDO010873207.1_pt1 | contig 20463 bp, 13 predicted proteins | sample 7446101 | NCBI WGS metagenome assembly JACCDO01 (sample SAMN15323440, study PRJNA562643) | freshwater metagenome | isolation source: river surface water | place: USA:Blue River Watershed | collected 2017-08-16
CAAAAAGGGCAAAAACAACAAAACAACAGTTTCTGTAGTTCCTGCTGAATTAGTGGCTTAAAAAAAAATTTTTGTAGTTATTAAAAAAGTTTTTACTTTTAGTGCATATTTACTAACCATTAAATCTAAAAAACATGGCAACTGCAAAAAAAGCTGCTAAGAAAGTAGCTCCTAAGAAAGCTGCAAAAAAAGTAGTTAAGAAAGCTGCTCCTAAGAAAGCTGCTAAGAAAGCTGCTCCTAAGAAGGCTGCTAAGAAAGCTGCTCCTAAGAAAGCTGCTAAGAAAGCTGCTCCTAAGAAAGCTGCTAAGAAAGCTGCTCCTAAGAAGGCTGCTAAGAAAGCTGCTCCTAAGAAAGCTGCTGCTAAAAAGAAATAATTATCTTCGGATAATATTGAAAGACCCTCGATTCATCGGGGGTTTTTTTATGCCCCTACTTTCCACTCCTCTAAAGGACTCCTTTGTTTTATTTATATTTGCCTATGCACAATTATGAAATTGCCGAATACTTTAGTTTGCTTGCTAAACTTATGGACATCCATGGAGAAAATGCATTTAAAATAAAATCTTATAGTAACGCAGCATATACCCTAGACCGATTAAACGACCCATTAGAAGATATGACCCCGGCTCAAATAGCAGGCATTAGAGGTATTGGGGAAGCATTGGCGCAGAAAATTGTGGATTTATTAGCTACAAAAAAATTACAAATTCTAGAAGATTATATCTTAAAGACTCCTCCTGGTATATTAGAGATGTTGAAAATTAAAGGACTAGGGCCAAAAAAGATAATAACCATTTGGAAAGAATTAGGTATTGAAAGTATTGGAGAGCTATTATATGCATGTGAAGAGAATCGTTTGATCAACTATAAAGGATTTGGAGCAAAGACACAGCAAAGTATTCAGGATTCCCTAAACTATTACCTTCAAAACCAAGGCAGTTTCTTATATCAACAAGTTCAAGAAACAGTTGCGCAAGTTGAAAATGCGTTAAATATTCAGTTCCCTAATGAACAACATCAAATATCTGGACATTTCAAAAGACAGATGGAAACCTTGGATTTTTTGGACATTGTAACCACAACACCCCATTCTGAATTAAAGAATTGGTTAGTTGAAAAAGGATTTACTTGTAAAGAAGCTGACAACTATTTAAGTTGCAAAGGGCCTGATAATTTTGAATTAAGATGGTATGTTGTAGATAAAAATCAATTTTATATTCAAGATTTTAGTTTGTCGTCTAGTCCAGATTTTTGGACTGCTTGGCAATTACTTCCAAATTTTAACATAGCAGAAGCATTTGAATCTGAATTAGCCATTTTCGAACAGGTAGCCATACCATTTATTCCTTCGGCACAAAGAGAGCTCCCATCCATCATTGAAAAAGCAAAAACAAGGGGATTAAATCAATCAATACAACATTCGGATATCAAAGGCATCATCCATTCACATAGTACCTGGAGTGATGGCATACATACGATTGAACAAATGGCATTAGCTGCAAAAGAACAAGGATTAGAATACTTGGTTATTAGTGACCACTCTAAGTCTGCATTCTATGCCAACGGCTTACATGAAGATAGAATTAGAGCACAACACAAAGAAATTGATCTCTTAAATAAAAAGTTAGCACCTTTTGTAATTTTTAAAAGTATTGAGTCCGATATTTTAAATGACGGTAGTTTAGATTACCCTGATGAAATTTTAGCACTGTTTGATTTAGTAATCGCCTCTGTTCATTCAAATTTGAAAATGACAGAAGAAAAAGCAATGATGCGCTTAATAAATGCGATAGAAAATCCCTACACAAGCATTTTAGGGCATGCTACAGGCAGATTGCTCTTAAGTCGAAAAGGATACCCAATTAATCACGAAACTATAATTGAAGCCTGCGCAGCGCACAATGTAGTCATTGAATTAAATGCACACCCAAGAAGATTAGACATGGACTGGCGCTATATTCATCAAGCAATGGAACAAGATGTGTTGATTTCAATCAATCCTGATGCACATGCCATAGAAGGTTATGAGGATTGTAAATATGGTGTTCTAGTTGCACAAAAAGCAGGATTAACTGCCGCACAAAATTTAAGTAGTTTTAGCTTAGCCGAAATGATGGAGTTTATTAGTTACCAGCAGGCTAAAAGAAACTAAGCTTTAATATAGACAATGTATTCTCCTGGCATTAATTCAAATTGGCTATCCCCATTGAATTCGAAACTTAGCCCCGAAAATAAATTGGTAAACCTGCCATTAAATGCTTCATGTTTAATAGGAACTAGATGAATCTGTTCGGACAGATTTAAAATAATTAATGCAATATTTGATTGATCTTGTTTTATATAAGCCATCACCCCTGCTTCTGTTGGCAAATTAAACACATTGCCAGTTTGTAAAACTGGATATTTCTTTCTTGCAGTTAATAAGGTTTTATAAAAATCATGTAGCGTTGGCTGGAGATTGCTCCATTGAATTTGATCCTTATCAAAGAAGGCCAATCTTTTATGATTGGGTAATTCTTGGCCACTATAAATTAAGGGTTGCCCATTCCATGTGAAAGTAAAAACGGCCCATGCTTTTGCAGCAACACCATACTTCTCATACTCTGTACCATTCCAACTATTTTCGTCATGATTGGATGTGAAAAATAATTTAGAGGCACCATTTGGATATTGTGCATATTGATGCAAGACATTATAAACCTCATGTATCCCATGATGTCCTTTCCCAAACTTTTCAGTGGCATGCATCCAAGACCAAGCATAAGTAGTATCAAATACTCGATGATAAGATAACTCCTCACATTCTGCCAACCAATATAAGGTCTTTGTCTTTTCTAAACTTGTTCTGGCTTCAACCCAAAAATCCAAAGGCACCAAATGTGCCATATCGCATCTAAATCCATCAAGGTTAAACTGCTTTACCCAATACAACATTGCATCTATCAAAGCGGCACGCATAGCAGTATTGGAATAATTTAAATCTACCACATCATCCCAGCCATTACGTTCTGTAAAATGACCCGCTGCATCTTGTGCAAACCAACTTGGGTTTTGTGTCATCCATTCATGATGTCTTCCTGTATGATTGGCCACCCAGTCAATAATTACTTTCATACCTAATGCTTGTGCAGCATCTACTAGGTTTTTAAAATCTGCATCCGTACCAAATTCAGGATTGATTTTTGTGTAACTACTACATGCATAATAACTACCAAGGCTCCCCTTTTTATTAGTTTGACTAATTGCTGTAATGGGCATGAACCATAAAATATCAATGCCCATATCTTTGATTCTTGGGAGATGTGATTGGAACGCTTTAAAGGTACCCTCTTCAGTATATTGACGAATATTCACTTCATAAATAGAAGCTGTATTTGCCCAGCTTACTTGCTTGAATGAATCGATCATAATTGTAGCAATTTTTTATTATCTTGTTGATAAGATGAAACCTAAATTAGACCGCAAATTAAGTCTTTTGCATGCAACTGCCATCAATATGATTGATATGGTAGGCATCGGCCCCTTTGTCGTATTGAGTGTCGTAGCTCAGATCATGGGCGGCCCTTATTTTTTGTACGCATGGATTGCAGGAGCCATTTTATCCTATGTAGATGCGATGGTTTGGAGTCAGTTAGGCGCTGCACTTCCAAAAGCAGGTGGTAGTTTTCATTTTTTAAAAGAAGGCTATGGTGGAAAATGGGGCAAACTAATGAGCTTTTTGTTTGTATGGCAGACAATGATTCAAGCACCTTTAGTAATTGCTTCGGCTGCAATTGGTTTCTCACAATATGCCAATTTCTTTTTTCATTTAAGTTTTCTCCAAGAAAAATTAGTGAGTGGAGCAGTAGTTATCTTAGTCATTAGTTTATTGTACCGTAATATAGAATCCATTGGAAGAATATCTGTTTTATTATGGGTGGGTGTAATTACAACCCTATTGTGGATCATCTTTGGTGGCATTGCACATGGTAATTTCATGGAACCTATTTTACATATCAATGACGGGCTTAAAATTGAATGTGGTTTAGTAGCTGCACTTGGTTTTGCCAGTGTTAAGACTGTCTATAGTTATTTAGGTTATTATAATGTCTGTCATCTAGGAGCAGAAATAAAAGACCCTACAAAGAATATTCCTAGAAGCATGTTTATATCAATCACAGGAATTTCTATACTTTATTTAGCAATGAACGTGAGCGTAGCAAGTGTATTGCCATTTGACACCATTGTAAATAGTAAGTTTGTAGTGAGTGATTATATCAAAACATTATATGGTCAAAATGCGGGTGCTATTGCCACCGTCTTAATTTTGATGGTCACTTTCGCTTCTGTATTTTCAGCAACTTTAGGTTACAGTAGGATCCCCTATGCAGCTGCACAAGACAAATCTTTTTTCTCTTTTTTCGCACAACTGCATCCTAAATTACATTTCCCTCATCGCTCATTATTGGTCTTAGGTGCGATTGCTTTTGTGTTTAGTTTGTTATTTAGATTAAAAGAGGTAATTGATGGTATTCTAGCAATGCGTATTATGATTCAATTTATTGGCCAAGCTATTGGCTTATTAATTCTATATAAAAGAAGAGGTAAAGATTTTTTCCCATGGAAGATGCCCTTCTTCCCTATTCCATTATTCATAGCGATTATTATTTGGGTAGCAATCTTTTATTCTACAGGCCCTAAAATGATGTTAAGTGGATTGATTGTAACTGGTCTTGGCTTAATCGCTTTTGCCCTTGCCACCCGATTTGGATGGATTCACAAAGCTGGTGAGGAACAAGCCCATCAGGATACCAACGATTAATCCAACTTTTACATTCTTGAGCATCCAACCAATGCCAAGTCCAATGATCAAAAGCATAAAGAAACTAATTTTTCTACGTTGCTTCATGGAAGATTAATTTTTTGGAAGAGAGATTAAATTTGCTAATAATTTATAGGCACCTGGATTGCCTGCAGGTAGTTGTCTAAATAACGCCAAACTTACATAGGCAAAATTGCCTTTCCCAAATGGCGCAATCAATAAGCTTCCTTGACTAGGTGTTTCTCCTGTATCGTTCATTTGTAAAGGAGTTTGAAAATGTGTATCGATATTTTCTGCTTGATAAGTACTTCTTTCTTGTACCCAATTATTGAAGTCTTCTGCATTGATTTTATTCGGAATATTCAAAACTGGATGATTGGGAAGTAAAAACCTTACTGCTGCATTTTCTTCTGTCACACGTCTACCTGAATTTATGGTAAATGGATATGGCCCCATTTTGATATTATGAGTGCCCACTTGATTGCTCTTTATATATTGTACAATCAAATTACCTCCTGAGGCTATATAATCGTTCAAAATAGCTTGTTTATCTGATAAGTATGCGTACATATTAAAAGCACGTATACCAACTACAATCGCATCGTATGATTTTAATTTTTCTATTGTAATATCTTCTTCTTTTAAATAGGTTATTTGGGCACCTAATTCAACTAATGCTTCGGGTAATTTATCACCAGCTCCATCTATATAGCCAATATGCTTGGATGTATTTTTTACATCCAGCACAACAATTTTTGGGGATTCGTTCGGAAAATAGGTAATCGTAGGTATATGATCGTATTCGATGGACTTTGAATGAATTGAAAATATTTCAGTTGGTAATTCACTTGCTTTATGAATTACATTTTTGGTTTCAATATTCCCTTTATGATCTTTTGTTTGAGAAGTTAAAATGATGGGTGCGCCAGGCTTTGCTAAATAGACATCCTTACTGTATTTTAATTCAATATCAGGAACCACCGCTATGGGTTGGTAAACATCCCCTTTTGTTGGATCGAGGTATTTATATTGTAAGGGGATTTTAAAACTAAATAGCTGCTTTTCTATTTCCACATTGACTACCCCATCAAATTCTGGATCGTTTTCAGATTTACCAATAAGTACTTGATCATCTACAACAAACATACCTTCTTTCTTTGGTTTTTTTAACCAATAAGGCTGTGTAATATCTTTATTATCTGGAACTTTAAGGATATAACTAAATTCAATATTTCGATTATTTGATAACGACTTATTAAGTAGTGTATCAATGAATGGCAAACGAACAGCTTGCAAAAATGAATTTGTATTGCTTCTTTGATTAAGTAAAAATTGTACTTTAACTTTCTCACCTAGGATAACTTGCTGTTGATTTATCGTAGCTTCTATATAAATACCAGCACTAGATTTTATAATCTCTTGTACTTGATCCAACTTGTAATTTTTCCAATTGGAAGAGGGCAATGCATTTATTTGTTGGTATAATTTTACTAATGAAGGCACTGAAGCAGCAGGGTCATTTATGTTATAGCTACTAATAATGTTTTTTATATTGGCTTGAATAGAAGTTGCTTGTAAACGAGCCCAACTAGTGTTTACCCCTTCCATGATATCCAATTTTGCACTGTCCCCATTTAAATGTTGGAAAAATTCAAAATAAGATCCTCTTCTTCTTGGTCTGCCTTCTCCTTGACTTTTATGCATGGTTCTAGCTTCGGCACCAATCTCCCCATAACTTTTCCCAATAATTGGATTATAACCACCCACTTCTAATTTTAGTTGATTGTCATTTGTCGTATTGACTGTACCGAAATTAAAAGTGTTCCATAAAATGCGTTTTGCCTTCCAGGGTTGTACACCGTATTTAAATTGTTCAGGAAACTGCTTTGGATCGGCAGCTGCGACAAAAGCTTCTTGTGCAATAATGGAGGAGGCTGCATGGTGTCCATGACCCGCTCTAGCATCTCCTGGGAACCTAGTGATAATGACATCGGGTTGAAATTTGCGAATCACCCAAACAACATCACTCAGCACTTTTTGATGGTCCCATATGGTTAAAGCTTCTTTGGCAGATTTACTAAAACCAAACTCATAAGCTGTAGAAAAATATTGTTCCGCACCATCTTGCATCCTGGCTGCCAATAATTCTTGAGTTCTAATTAAACCCAATTCAACACCTTGTTCTTTACCAATTAAATTTTGACCTCCATCCCCTCTTGTTAAACTTAGATAAGCAGTACGATAGTAACGTTCTTTTGTTAGATAAGGTAAAAAAGCATTGTTTTCATCATCAGGATGTGCAGCAATGTATAAAACACTGCCAAGTACTTCCATTTGTTTTAATTGAGTATAAATCTCTGCACTATTCTTTTGTCCATAAATCGCTTCTATGCCTAGAACGATACTCAATAAAAACAATGGAAGTTTCTTCATCTGATTAAAATAAAAATATTGAATATTATTTACCGTGCATGAAAACCGCATTGGTTAAAATTAACTTTCCAGCCTCCCAGAAGTTTCTGAAAATAGGATCATCTGTCATATAAATCAATTTACCTGCGCCAACTTGTTTCATGCCAATTACGACACCTTCTTCCAATGCAGCTTTTGCTTTTACACCAGCAAATCCAGTGATGTAACTATCCTTTTTAAAGCTACCAATATTCCATGCACTATTTGATGGTTCAAATAACACTTTATCTTGCTTTAAATTAAAATACAGTCCATTCGTACCAAAACCTAATGGATGTGTTTCATCCATATAAGTTTTGTAAATAGCTCCAGGGATAGAACTCTTTAAGAACTCTTTTTCTCTATCGGCATACTTTACTAATTGTTGAACAGAAGCTTTCTCTTCTTTTGCCGACTCTTTTAAACGAATCCCCCAATCAGCATTTATAGCTAATGTACTAGCAGCATTTTCTAGCGCAATCAAAACACCCCCCTTTTTAAGGAAAGCTTGTAATTTATCTGTAATTGGTTTTGAATTTAAATCACGGTATTGTCCATCTGGTGCAATTAATACATCATATTTATCTAAATCAATTCTGCTTAACTGTGTGTAGGTTAATTGAGTGATTGGATAGTTTAATTGTTGCTCAAAAAAGCTCCAAACTTCGCCTGCTGATAATGCAGCAACATGTTCACCTGTTAACATAGCCACTTTTGGTGCATGATTGATGATCGCAATATCTGGAGATCCAAAATCTGCTCCTTTTTCTGCGTATCCAGTATTTACTGCAACAGCTTCTATATTTAAACTTGTACAAACAGCTTTCGTAATATCGCTCCAATTGCCATGATTACTTGTTTTTAAAACAACCAATGAACCAATTTCAAAATTTCTTCCATTCATAGTGAAAGCTTTTTCTGCATAACGCACTTTCACATTATTTTTAAGCAATTGAGCCAAGGCCTTACCTGTTGCAAATGAATGGTAAGGTATAATATAACCATAAGCACTAGTTGTAATCGCTGGCGCCTTGTAATTGAATCCTGGTGTAATTGACAAGGGCAACTTTGATGCATAGCCATGAACACCATAAGCATAAGGTAGAGACCATGCTGTAATATCATAAGTATTAGAATCATTTACTTGGGTAATTGGCTCTAATAAAACACGCGCTAAAACACTATGTGCTTGGTTTACATTTACAGCCAATGTATATCCTTCATTTACAAAATCAGCTTCTTTTTTTGTGTAATAATCAAATGCTTTAAACTTTGATTCTGCATTATTTAAAGTTCCGTATTCGATATTATTTTTCTTTAATAAACTAGCTAAAGCTTCTAATTGACTCGCATTTTTTGCAGTCATGACAAAAGTCTTATAGTCAGAAATTGTTCCTTGACGACTGTTGTCATAATACTTTTTAAAATTATCTAACAATTGTGTTTGGTTAGCAGCACAAATTTCAATGGTAGATAAACTTGTAGTAAAATGATGTGTTGCTCTTGCAACTAGTGTTACTGTATCATAGCTGTCATCTACTACGCCCAATCCAGCACCAATTCCACCTTGCTCATAAGTCATGCCAATCGCACCATTGTACATTGGATAAGTATCGCCATAAGATGGATATAGTAAATCAAAGCGTTCTTTTGTAAAGAATAGCCAATTATTCTTATCGAAATATTTTGCATGATTCTTCCCAATTTGATCTTGGAAATTTTTTTGCCATGGTGTTAAAACATCATGTAAAGGCTCAGCAGCAGGTGCGAAATAATAAGGCTCGTTGTATCCTTGTTCATGAAAATCTACATGCACTTGAGGGTACCAACTTTGATATAAAGGAATTCTTTGTTGCGTCTCCAACTGTGTTTGCCAAGCCCAGTCTCTGTTCAAATCAAAATTATAATGATTGGTTCTGCCAGCAGGCCATGGTTCCATATGTTCTCTTGCAGCAGGGTCTGCGTTATAAGTAGTTCCAACTGCATTATTGTACCAGTTTACATAACGATCACGACCATCTGGGTTGATACATGGATCAATCATAACCACCGTATTTTTCAACCATTCTTTGGTTTCAGCATTAGATGGGTCAACCAATGCAAATAAAGTAAGCATTGCTGCCTCAGAAGAAGCTGGCTCGTTACCATGCACATTATAGCTTAACCAAACGATACCTGGTTGATTGATGTCCTTAACAGACCCGTCCACTAATCCAAGATTATGTTTTCTTATTTGCTCTAGATTTTTAATATTTTCAACTGAACCGATTGCAGCAACCATTAAATCTCTACCCTCATTTGTTTTACCATAAGGAATAAGTTTAACCATATCTGATTTAGCTGCAGCGATGGCATTAAAATAACCCACAATTTGATGGTGTCTTGTGAATCGAGTGCCTACTTTATAGCCCAGAAATTGTTCTGGAGAAACTACTTGCGCAAGCAATGAAAACGGCAGGATAAATAAACTTACCCACAAAATTGTTTTAAGGACAGATTTTTGATGCATAATTTGGATATTAATAGGTCTTAAAAATAGGCTTTTTATAGGGCCTAAAAGGCTGTATATACAGATAGTTTTACACAACTGAACACCCGAGTTGTTGATACCTAAATAATTAAGTAATTTACTTGCTCAATCTACCTTCTATGAAACAGAAATTCTTGGTTTTTTGCCTGCTTGGTATCGCAGTATTTCAGTTCGGTTTAACATCAACAGCACAAACCTTCTTTAAGCAACATCCACAAATTAATCCATACCAATATTCAATCGTTAAAGAGCAAGCTTATCAAAAGGCTGCAGTCACATCCGCCCATCCTCTAGCTAGTATGGTAGGAGCAGCCATCATGAAAGATGGAGGAAATGCATACGATGCAGCCATTGCTGTTCAATTTGCTCTTGCAGTTGTTTATCCTGGTGCTGGCAATATTGGTGGAGGCGGGTTTTTACTTTCAAGAAGCAAAGATGGCGTTTTAATGGGGATAGATTATAGAGAAGCGGCACCAAGTAAAGCACATAGAGATATGTATTTAGACGAAAAGGGCAACCCTATAGAAGGCATGTCCCGTTCAGGTGCTTCAGCCTCAGGTGTTCCTGGAAGTGTTGCAGGAATGTTTAGCACCCTTCCTTATGCAAAATTTTCAATGAAAACACTTTTGCAACCAGCATACGAATTAGCAGCTAATGGATTTGTAATTACAGAAAGAGAAGCAAGAGGATTGAATGCAGAAAGAAAAAACTTTACAAAGAATAGTGCTCAAGCATCGGCATTTACAAGAAAAGAAAATTGGAAAGCAGGTGATACTTTATTTCAACCAGAACTGGCAGCAACCATTCAACGTATACAGCTTAAAGGCAAGGCAGGCTTTTACGAAGGAGAAACCGCAGCAATGATTGTGGAAGAAATGAAACATAGTAATGGTTTTATCAGCTTAGAAGATTTAAAAAAATACACTCCTAAATTTAGAAAACCAATTGAATTCGACTATAGAGGTCACCATGTAATTAGCTTTGCACCTCCTTCTAGTGGGGGTATTTTGATTGCTCAAATGATGCAAATGATTGCACCTTATCCGGTTGGTGTAATGGGCGCTAACACATTTGAATCTGTAAGCTTAATGGTAGAAGCCCAAAGAAGGGCTTATGCAGATAGAGCAGAACATATGGGCGATCCTGACTATTGGAAAGTACCTACAAAGACTTTAACCAGCAATAATTATGCACAAGAAAGAATGAAAGATTATCAACAAGGCGTAGCTGGTATTAGTAAAAATATTCAAGCAGGTATTGCAAAAGAAAGTGAGCAAACGACACATTTTAGTATCATTGACGAAGCTGGTAATATGGTTTCGGTAACAACAACATTGAATGATACTTATGGAAATAAAACTATCGTTGGTGGAGCTGGATTTTTGTTGAATAACGAAATGGATGATTTTAGTATAAAACCAGGTGTGCCAAACATGTATGGTGCATTAGGTGGGGATGCGAACTCTATTCAGCCTGGAAAAAGAATGTTAAGTTCAATGACACCTACCCTTGTTACCCTAAATAACAAACCATATATCACAATTGGCACACCTGGAGGCACCACAATTCCAAACCAAGTTTATGAAGGATTAGTAAACATCATTGATCATAAAATGAGTTTAAAGGCAGCAATTGATGCCCCAAGATTTCACCATCAACATTTGCCTGATGTGGTGAGTGTTGAAGCCGACTTCCCAGAAGCAACAGTTAATAAACTGAGAGAAAAAGGATATACAATTACAAAAAGAGGTGCATTTGGAAGAATGGAAGGTGTTATGATTCAAGCAGACGGGAAAAGAGTAGCTGCGGGAGATAAACGTGGAGATGACAGTGTTGCAGGCTATTAATTTCTAATACTATTTAAAACTTTGACCCACTTGCTCAAAAATAAGCTTAGTCTAATTCGTATACTATTAGCCGCGTTGGTAGGATTACTTTTTTTATCCTACTTGCTACTGCTATTGCCTAGTGTACAAGATAAAATTGGACAAAGAATTGCAAGTAATTTGAGCAAAACCCTTGGAACTGATGTGCAATTAGATGGATTAAGTTTTTCCTTGTTCAATAAACTTGATATCAAAAATATACTTGTTAAAGATCAGCAAAAAGACACCTTATTGTTTGCACAAACACTTAAACTTAGAGTGACTGACTTACTATTTTCAAATAATAACCCTGTCATTGGATATATAGGTTTAGAAAAAGCAAGTATCTATCTACACAGGAAAAGTCCAAAATGGAATTATCAATTCATATTAGATCATTTTCAATCAAAAGACAGCAATAACAAAACACAACAATTTGATTTAAAGAAAATTGATTTTACAAATATTCGATTCATACAGGATGATGAATGGATTGGGAGTACAACAAAATTGGAAGCCAAACATGTGCTAGTCAATTTTAACCAGTTTAAAGACAAACAAATTGAAATTGAAAAATTGGTTTTAGATAAGCCATTTTATTACATCTTAGATAAACCAGGATTAGCACCGGTTTCGAAAAAGAAGAAAAAGCCCTCGATTAAAAATCAACTATATTTCAACGAAGGCAACTTAAATATTGTTGCTAAACAAATTGAAATACTCCAAGGAAAAATATGGATTGAATACGGATTTGGCAAGCCTGTACCCTATTTTGATGGGGAACATATTCGCATGAATGATTTAAATGCCAAAATTGAAAATGCAAGTTTTATTGCAGACACCATTCGTGCAAATGTTAATTTATCATTGAAAGAAAGATCTGGTTTTATAATTAAAAAATTAGCAACCCAGTTTAAGATGACGCCCCAGATAATGGAACTAGCGTCATTAGAATTAAAGACAAATAATAGTACAATTGGCAACTATTACGCCATGGAATACAAGGAATTTATTCCTGACTTTAAGGAATATATGCACCAAGTAAACATGAAAGGACGGATTAATAAATCCAGTGTAGCATTCGATGACATTGCTTATTTCGCACCAGAACTGAGAAATATCAATCAAAAAATTACAACTAGTTTCAACTTCAATGGTACCGTAGACGATTTTAAAGCTTCTAATTTATCAGCGCAATATGGTCAATCATTCCTTAGAGGAGATTTGACAATGACTGGAATTCCTGAAATGAAAAATACTTTCATTCAATTGAATCAGTTTGTTGCAAAAACAAATATCCAAGACCTTAGTAATTGGATACCTGAAATTAAAGACCTAAAGGAAATTCCACTAGATGCTTTTGGTAATTTCTATTACAATGGCATACTTAATGGCACCATTTATGATTTTATAGCCAAGGGGAATCTGGCAACAGATATTGGGACTGCCGCAACTTCTATCAGATTACAATTCCCTGCTGATAAAGAACCAATCTATGAAGGCAATTTAACTGCTAAAAGATTTAATGCTGGAAAACTATTGAAAATTCCTTCTTTAGGTCTCTTGAATTTCACAGGAAAAATTGCTGGAAGTTCATTCAATTTAAATAAAATTAAAACGAATATTGACGGTCAAATTGATTCCATTCAATTCAATGGTTATACATATGCTCAATTACAAACAAATGGCGTCCTACAAAAGCAAGCATACAACGGATCAATCAAAATAAAAGATCCAAACATTAACTTCATAAGTAATTTAGAAGTAGACTTTACAAATGCAACACCTAGCTTTAATGCTGTTGGCGATTTAACCAACGCTAATTTGAGTGCTTTGCAATTTTCTAAAAACCAGATTCAACTTACAGGTTTATTGGATGTGAATTTTGCAGGATCAACTATTGATAATTTTATAGGTTTTGCTAAATTTTACAACGGAAAATTAAAAAGTAATGCCACTACAATCAATTTTGACTCTATTGCTGTAAAATCAAGTATTGCTGAAGGTAAAAAAAGAATCACGCTTTCAAGTGACGATATACAAGCAAGCATCATTGGGAAATTTAATATCAATCAATTACCAAATAGTGTTCAATATTTTTTACAGGGTTATTTACCAAATTATATCAAAAATTTAAAAGAGACCCCTGTAAATCAAGACTTCTCTTTTCAAATAAAGACTAATTATTTCGAGCCATATATTCGCATATTTAGAAATGAATTCTCTGGTTTCAACAATATGTCAATCAATGGAAGAATTGATACCGACAAGCAAACTTTGCAATTAAAAGCTCAAATGCCCTATGCACAATGGAATGAATTTGCTATTTCAAACGGCATTATTAATGGCATTGGTAATAAAGATAGTTTAAAGCTAGACCTTACAGGTACTCAATTTAATTTAACAGATAGTTTTAAATTAAGTAACCCCACATTACAGGTAACTACTTCTAAAGATGTTTCCGTCTTTAAATTAAAAGCTGAAAGTAAATCTGCTCTATCTTATCTAACATTTAATGGAAAAATCAACACCTTCACAGATGGCTTAAGCATTAAATGGACGCCCTCCTATTTTATCTTAAATGAAAAACAATGGGATATCCAAAATGGTGGAGAAATTTCAATTAGAAAAAATAATACGTTTGCAAAACAATTCAAGATTACACAAGGATTACAAAAATTAGAATTCCAAAATCACCCTACTGATAAAAACGGATTACAGGTTAAATTAGAAAATGTCATTTTAGGGGACATAACCAATGTGTTTTTCAGTTATCCAAAATTAGAAGGCGTCACCAATGCGACCATCGATTTGAATCAACTAAACGAGGCTTTTTCTTTTAATTTAAAAGGTGCAATTAATCAACTAAGCTTTAATTCCACCCCTTTGGGCAATACAAGTCTTAAAGCATCCTACGATTCCAAAACAGGCATTGTACCTTTTGATTTGAATTGCCCAAATAATGAATACAATTTAACAGCAAAAGGTAGTTATAGTATCAATGATAGTTTAAATCCATTGGATGCTACCTTGACATTAAATCAGTCTAATTTTGGTCTTGTTCAAGAATTTATTGGTGGTGTTCTAACCGATTTAAAAGGTAAAGCATCAGGACAAATTCATTTTGGTGGTCGAATCGAAAACCCCGACTTAAGTGGATTAGCTAGAATTAACAATGCCTCATTCAAGGTTGATTATACAAAAGTGCCTTATTTTATAGATAGTGCGTCTATTGAATTCAATGATCGAGGAATTGATTTTGGCACAATTCAAGTAAAAGACAAATTAAATAGAACAGCTCAATTCAAAGGAAAAATCTTGCATCAAAGATTCAAGCATTTAGTATACGATATGGAGATGCAGAGTCCAAAGATAGAACTTGTAAATATGGACATTATTGATAATAGTTATTTCTATGGACAAGCTGTTGGCAGAGCATCCATGACAATACGTGGTCCAGAAGAAAATATCAAAATGACCATCAATGCGGATGTAAATGACAGCTCACATATCTATTTACCCAATTCAACAAGTAAAGAAACAGGCAAGTCTGAGTTCATTGTGTTTAAAAAAATTGGGAAGTCTGTCATTAGCAATACAGAAATACCCACTTACAATTTAGTAGTAGACTTAGATGTTAGCGCTGACAATAAAACACAAATTGATGTTATTTTAGACGAACTCACTGGTGATGTAATTAAAGCAGTAGGAAATGGGCGGATTAAAATTAGAGCGGGTAATATTGAGCCATTAACAATGCGTGGTAAATATAATATTGAAAGAGGGAAATACGACTTTAACTTCCAATCTTTCATTAGAAAGCCATTTGAATTGATACCAGAGGCTGGTAATTTCATTGAATGGACTGGCAATCCTTATGAAGCAGATATTCATGTAGATGCAAGATACACCGCAGAAAGAGTTAGTTTGAACGAATTAGTAGGTAATGCTAATTTTAGCACTGCTGTTAAATCATACAGGGGCAATGTATTTGTGATTGCCGCATTGAGAAATAAATTAGCTAGACCAGATATTAAATTTACATTGGCCTTCCCTCCTGGCAATCCAATTAGTACGGACAATGAATTTTCTCAGTTTATATCAAGGCTAGAGCGTGATGACAATGAAATTATCAAACAGGTTTCTTTCTTAATTGTTTTTAACTCTTTTGCCCCAGTAGGTTTCAATACTGGCAATACCAATAACGCGTATAGTGTCACCACTATTGGTATCAATTCTATTTCACAATTATTGACTAGAGAAATAAATAAGTCTGTTACAAATTTATTGAATAAAGTTACTGGCGACCAAAGCATGCGTTTTGATATTGGATCTAAAGTCTACAATAGTGGCAATCTATTAGACCCAACAGGATCAGGAATTGCGATCAATTCTAATAAGATAGATCGTCAAAGAGTAAATCTGAAATTAGGAAGAAGCTTTTTCAATGACAAAGTAATTGTCAACCTTGGAGGTGATTTTGATTTTAATTTAAGATCGGCATCAACCATTGAAAATAATAATTTCCAATGGTTACCTGACTTGAATATAGAATTCGTTTTAACAAAAGATAAAAAACTACGAGCAATTATATTTAATAGGAATAGCCTTGATATTATTGGAGGCAGTATGGGCAGAAGAAACCGTCAAGGAGTAAGCATATCTTACAGAAAAGACTTTGAAAACTTTATTTTTTAGGCAAGATCGGTGCTGGCAAATTCTGACAATTTTTGAATCGATACACATAAAATTCCCTTAACAAAACACCTCTTTTTTGTATCCTTATCGTATCCGTCTTACCCATTTTTTCAAAATAGGGCAAGACCAAATTAGTAGGATTATAAGGCAAATTGGATGGTTGAATAAAATAGGCATCCTGCCCTATTTCTAAACCATTTTGCATTTCATTTAACCAAGCGAACTTATGTACATCTTCAATTGCTCCTATAGCTATAACTCCTTTTTGTAATAGCCTAGCAGTATAAAACAATATATGCCCTGCAGGAAACCATTTAGAGACCAAAATTGGCGACTTAGCCTTCATTGTATTCACTTTTACATCCTTTCCAACTAAGTCCTTAAATTCGGCGCTAAACTGTGTCCAGCCCGTTACATCATTGATTGGGTTGTACTCTCCTAAATTTTCGGGTGTTTTGGACCCTAATTGGATTGGAAAAACATGTACCAATAGGACAAATCCAATGACCAAGCATCCTACGAAGCCCATTGCCCATTTGATAAATGTAGGAATTAACAAAATTGAAGTTTCAGACCAATAGATCCCAGCTATTACAAACAAAGCAATATAACCTGGACCAGTCCAATGTGGTAAGGTGGGATTAAATAAAGAAACGCCCCAAAACAAAACGATTAAAGGCACACTAAGCCATAAAAGTAAAGGCAATATAGAGGAAGAAAGTTGCTGATTATTATTTTGAGTTTGAAACAGGGTTTGTAGTTTTTTAAAACGAATCAATGGAATCAAACAGCTTAAATAAACCAATGGATTTTGGTAAAGGACTTCTCCAAGAATTTGTTGCAAAAAACTACCAAGTTGAATACCCGAATGTAAAACGCGTTTTGAGTGAAATTTATAAGTAATAAAGTCATTATCAATATTCCAATAAACAATTGGAAGAATCATTATTACTGTAATCAATGCGGCTAAATAAAGATAAGGCTGTTTAAATGTTTTTATCTGATGGAATAAAATAAAACCGCCGAACCCAGACCATAAATACAAACCATGTACTTTGCTCAATGTAGCTAAACCAATTAAGCAACCTAATCCAAGCCAATTAAGAATGCTAAATAAATGTGGCCTAACAATCCATTTAGACATTAAATAGATGCTCCAAGTAACAAACAAGACTTGAGGACTATCTGGCATAATGAATAAACCGGCTATTATACTTGTATAAATTGAAAAGGTATATAACAAAGCGGCAATCCATCCTGCTCGCTCTGATTTTATTAGAGTTCCAGTTCGAAATATAAACCATGTAGAAATTGCAGCAGCAACAATACTTCCAAGACGCATAGAAAGTGTCGAAACCCAATTTAAATTCAATGTAGATAATTGAATCATCCATCCAACAACTGGAGGATGGTCAAAATGGTTCCAATCTGGTTGAACTGCATACGTAAAATAATAGACTTCATCATTTCCAAGTTCAAGTAAAAAAGACAAAGCCAATTTTACAATGATCGAAAGTACGATTAACCATTTTACTTTTTGGGAATAATCCATCCTTATTGACTGCATGGACCAGGTATTAATGAATTTTAATTATTTATTTGCAGCTTGATCTACAAACCATGCTGTTGCTAAACGGTATCCATTTAAACCTAAACCAACGATTGACCCAGTCGCCTTTGCGGATACATGTGAAATTTTTCTAAAATCTTCTCTAGCATGCACATTACTGATGTGTACTTCGATCACTGGTGTTTGTATAGATGCAATTGCATCGCCAATTGCTACCGATGTATGGGTATATGCTGCAGGATTTAATATGATCCCGTCTTGATTAAACCCATATTGCTGAATTGCATTCACCAACTCCCCTTCTATATTTGACTGATAATAGGTGAAGTTAACTTGGGGGTATGCTTTTTTTAATTGCACTAAAAAGTCTTCAAAGGTTTCAGAACCATAAACACCCGGCTCACGCTTCCCTAATAAATTTAAATTAGGCCCATTGATGATTGTAAGGTTTAGCATAGGTGTGATTTATAATAACAATTAATTTGACTTCATTAAAGCAATAAAATCATCGAATAAATAACGACTATCATGTGGACCAGGCGTTGCTTCTGGGTGATACTGGACACTGAATGCAGGTCGATCTTTTAAACGAATTCCCTCTATTGAATCATCATTCAAATTCACATGTGACACTTCCACATTAGGATGGTTTTTAACTGCATCTGGATCTACTCCAAATCCATGATTTTGAGTAGTAATTTCTGATCTACCAGTAATTATATTCTTAACAGGATGATTTAAGCCTCTATGACCATGGTGCATTTTAAAGGTTGGAATATCATTTGCTCTTGCTAATAATTGATGACCTAAACATATTCCAAATAATGGCTTTTTCTCTGCTAATATTTCTTTGATTGTTTTTACTGCATAATCCATTGGCGCAGGGTCTCCAGGACCATTAGATAAAAAATATCCTGTTGGATTAAACGCTTTTAAAGTTGCGAAATCTGTTTTAGCAGGATGCACCCTTACATGTGCTCCTCTATCGATTAAGCATTGTAAAATATTTTGCTTAACGCCAAAATCTAAAACAGAAACTTTAATTGGAGAATTTACATCTCCCAATTCATATACTTCTTTTGTACTTACTGAACTTGCTAATTCCAAGCCATCCATGCTAGGAACCTTAGCCAGTTGTGCTTTCAAAGCATCTACATCTAAATTATCAGAAGATATAATACAGTTCATTGCACCTGATTGACGAACGTGCGTAACCAATGCTCTCGTATCTAAACCTTCAATCGAAACAATGTTATTTTCAATTAAATAATCATTTAAGTTTCCATCAGCTTGTGCACGACTAAATTTTTCTTCTAAATTCCTTCCTATTAGACCGTGAATTTTTACAGATTTACTTTCAACATCCGTTGCTTTTACACCATAGTTACCAATATGAACATTGCTCATAATGATAATTTGCCCTGTATAACTCGGATCTGTGAATACTTCTTGGTAACCAGTCATTCCTGTATTAAAACAAATCTCGCCTGTAGTCGTTCCAATTTTCCCAAAGGCTTGACCATGAAAAACATTCCCATCGGCTAAAACTAAAATTGCTGGTTGTGTGGTCATATAGTTAGGTGTCTATGTTTATGATTCAAAATTAGGCAAAAAAAAGGCAAGACCAAAGTCTTGCCTTATATGTAAAATGAATTAATTCATTATTCAGCTGATAGAGTTTCTTCAGTAGTTGCAGTTGGCTCAGCTGGAGCTTCTTCTGCTGGTGCAGCAGCTTCCGCAGGTGCAGCTTCTTTCTTAGGAGCGGCTGTTGATTTACTTCTACGTGTCTTTTTAGCTGGTTCAGTAGCAGAAGCTATTGAATTGCCATAAATTTCGTTGAAGTCTACTAATTCAATCATTGCTTTTTCAGCATTGTCACCTGGACGAATGCCTAATTTAATGATACGAGTGTATCCACCTGGACGTGTAGCAATTTTAGGAGCTACTACTGTAAATAATTCTTTAACAGCAGCTTTATCGTTTAAATAGCTAAACACAATTCTGTGATTGTGACTAATTTCCTCTTTAGAACCTGCTTTCTTAGTTTTAGTAATTAATGGCTCAACGTATTTTCTTAAAGCTTTAGCTTTAGCTAAAGTAGTAACGATACGCTTGTGCGTAATAATTTGACAAGCTAAGTTCATCAATAAGGCTTCTCTGTGAGCCTTCTTTCTTCCAAGGTTGTTGTTTTTGTCTCCGTGACGCATGACATTTAAGTTTTATCCTTACACCGTGTCAGGAATTGTAAGGTTTGAGCTTTCGCTCGGTTATAAATAATGACCTACTAAATCCTTGAGGACTATTGTAAATCTAATTTGTCTAATCCTAATTTTCCTAAGTCCATTCCAAAGCTCAATCCTCTTTCGATCAATACTTGCTCGATTTCAGATAAAGACTTTTGACCAAAGTTTCTGAACTTCATTAAATCTTCTTGCTCGTATTGTACCAATTCGCTCAAGCTGTTAATTTTAGCAGCTTTCAAACAATTAAACGCACGAACTGACAAATCTAAATCTTCTAATGGTGTCTTTAATACTTTTCTTAATTG
>JACCDO010934959.1_pt1 | contig 20461 bp, 32 predicted proteins | sample 7446101 | NCBI WGS metagenome assembly JACCDO01 (sample SAMN15323440, study PRJNA562643) | freshwater metagenome | isolation source: river surface water | place: USA:Blue River Watershed | collected 2017-08-16
CGGCTTGCTTCCCATGACTTCCTTAATTTGCTCTCCGGGCTTCCGTAGAGTTTTGATTTCGGACTTATTAGTGTCAAAGCCGAGAATAGTGTTGCCTTTAACTGTGAAACTCTTTGAGTATTCGTCGGCGACATAATGGTGTAACTTTCGTTTACCAGTGTCATATACCCAAGCCTCACTTGCACCATGTAGTTTAGTAGGGTGTACTGATACGAGGTCAAGTTTGTTGACTGCATCTTTGAATTCCTTCAAATACTTTAGTTTTGCTACAATCTTTTCGACTGGTACTGCTTTCTTCTTACGAGGAGCCTTGCTTGCTTTCTTAACTGAAATATATGCGTTCAGGTCGCTAATAGTTTGCTCAATGTATTTGAGAATGTTGCGGACTTGAATCTTACCCAAGAAACTATACGCTTCTTTGATATCATTGTCACTGCCTTCTTGTAAGACTTCGAATTCAGTTTGCTTGCGCTTCCAGAACTCAACAATATATGGAATTTGCTGTGGTACTACGTTGTATTTTGCCACAACATCCATAACTCGTTCACTTGCTTTGCCTGTAGTGATGAATTCGTCAAATAAACCTTCAAGTTCACCGGCTGCCTCACGTGCTTTTTCACGCAAGAGTTCCTGAATGTTAGGGCGATTCGATACAGGCTTTTCTTCTTCTTTTTCGATAAGTTCGGGCTTGTTAGTTGAGATTAGCAAACGACTGATTTCATTCTCAAGTGTTGATTCCTCATGCTCATTCAATACTAGACCACGCAATGTCATACGTGCCAACCAGCACAATGTCATTAAAAATTCTTTTTCATCAACTTTTTTGATTTTTTTAGCTTCATCAAGACGGTTATTGTGTTCTAGGTACTGACACATCAAGTCCTTAGCGTCTTTCTTACCGTAGAATCGATTGTACCACGTAAAGCTACGGGTAAGTGCTAGACTTCGTTCTTCGGGCTGAATACCAAAATAGGGCTCTTCACCCATATATTTTGTCTCTGACGCATCTTTTGGGTTCAATGCTTTTACGAAATGGTCGCTTGTAAGTTTGGGCTTTTTGGTCGCCATGTGTACTCCTATTAACAATAAGTCTATTATATATGAGATTTTATTAATTGTCAAGTCCTAGAAAGGTAATACTTTAGTCATAAATACACTATACTGGAATAACTAATGCCACGTTTATCACTTTACCGTTCAGAAAAAACCAATGATTACAAGTTTCTTGATAGCAGAATCAAGGAAATGTTTACCATTGGAGCTACAGATTTATACATTCACAAATATTTGGGAATTAAAGACCAGGGTGCAACTAGTGATTTAACTATGCCCCGTCAGACAACACCTGACCCTACAAAAATTCAGGATTTGTTGTTCTTAGAAAACAGAGATAGAAAGTATGATCCTGATATTTACAGAATCAGAGGTCACTACAATGTGCAGAACTTAGACTTCGATTTGAGTCAGTTTGGACTATTCTTAAACAACGACATTATCTTTATCACTGTGCATTATAATGACATGATTGACTTGATTGGTCGTAAATTAATGGTGGGTGATGTATTTGAATTACCTCACTTAACTGATTACCATCCATTGAACGAAACTATCCCAACTAGCTTGCGTAGATATTATCAAATCACTGACGCAAACTTTGCTAGTGAAGGGTTTAGTTCAACATGGTACCCCCACTTGTGGCGTATCAAGTGTGAGCCTTTAGTTGATTCACAAGAATACTCAGACATTCTTAGCTCACCAATGAACAAAGACAATTATCTAGGTGACTGGGATAAAACAAAAACTTATGTCCCGGGTTATGTTGTTAAGTATGGTGATAAGAATTACACAAGTCTATCAAATGTTGCCGAAAACATACCAGTTACTGGTCCCATGTTCGCTCAAGGTAATTTATATACTGAAGGTCAAGTTGTAGTTTCTGATGGGACTAGTTACCTTGTATTACAAGATACTGAAATTAGTACACCGTTAAACGATACATTGTATTTTCAACCAATATGGGAGTTAAGCATTAGTGATAGTCTAAAGGACGTTATTAGTCGTTACAATACTAATATTCAAATTAACGATGCTGCCATTGCTGAAGCAGCTAGATTGTTACCTCAGTCTGGATATGATAGAACACAACTATATGTTGTTCCAACAGAGAACAATAAACCAGCATTGCCAGTAGGCGTACTAACAAATGGATTAGCTCCTGTACCCACACGAGGCACAGTTCAATTAATGTACAGTAAGGGTTACGCTAAACCTAGCCCAGCAGTTAAAATTAGTGCAAGCCAAAGAGAAAATCTAAAGCTATTAATGGCTGATGCAGGTAAAGCACTAGAAACATTGTATAGAATTAATTTAGAATTGATTGAGATTGCCCCTACAGCAACAAGTACAGGCAGCGGTCAAGTGTTTAACGATGTTGCGTTAGCAGTTCAAGCGATTGGGTCTCAGCCTCAACCATATGGTACTAGTGATACAATCGCCGCAAGAACAGACCAAGACCCAACTCAACCTAACTTTGACGGAACAATCATTCCAGACATTATGAACTATCGTGCTGACACTGACCCACGATATCATTATGTTGCTAAGGCAAGTCCGTTGGGATTTGGATATAGTGCAGGTTATATGACTGGTGATGGTACTGCACCAAACGGCGAACCAACAGGAGCAGGTATAACGTTTCCAAGTAGTCCGATTGTTGGTGATTACTTCTTACGCACAGACTATTTGCCCCAACAATTATTCCGTTGGGATGGTAAGTTATGGGTCAAGATTAGTGAGAAGGTTCGCACTGGAACAGCATTGGGTGCAGATGACCAATCTATCCGTTCTACATTCATTAATAACACAAACACAACTACATTGAGTGACGGTTCTACTATCCCAGAACGTCAGTCTCTATCAACAATGTTAAAGATTCAAGCAGATTAATATGGCAAATTACTTTTACGACAAACAGATTCGCAGATTCTTAGTACAATTTGCAAGAATTTTTAGTAACTGGGAAGTTACTAAAGGTAAGGATCCTGCAGGCAATGATATCATTGTTCGTGTTCCTATTCAATATGGAGATGCGAGTCGTCAGGCTAGTGCTATTATGGCTAACAATTCAGCAAGTAGTATGGCGTCAGCACCATTGATAACATATTACATCAGCGGATTAGAATACGACCAAAAAAGAACACAAGATCCGTTCTTTGTTGATAAGTTAGCGGTTAGACAGAGAACATATAATGCTGACACTAATCAGTTTGAAACAACACAAGGTCAGGCTTTCACAGTTGAAAGAATTATGCCTGTCCCCTACACATTACGAATTACAGTAGATTTCTGGACTACGAATTACAATCAGAAACTTGAGTTGATTGAACAACTAGGAACATTGTTCAATCCTGCAATGGAAATTCAAAGTACAGATAACTTTATTGACTGGACATCATTGAGTGTTGTTTACCAAGACGGTTTAACATTCAGTAGTCGTAGCATCCCGGTAGGAAACAGCAACCCAATTGATGTGATGAGTTGGAAGTTCTATATGCCCGTGTGGTTAAGTTCTCCAGCTAAAATTAAGAAGTTGGGTGTTATTCATAAAATCATCGCAAGTATCTTTCAGGGTAATGCTCTTACTGATATGCAAGATGATGACTTGTTGTTGGGCACAAGACAAAAGATTACTCCATATGGTTATAAGATTTTGTTTATAGGTAATTCATTGCAAGCAGTTCCAGCAAGCACACCTTTTACTCCCAATAACAATCAAATGGATTTACCGGACAGTCCAAACACAGAAGTATATTGGAGTGCATTCTTAAACGCATACGGTTCTGTTAAGAATGGTATTAGCCAGATTTGGTTGAAGAATGAGCACATGGATAATGAAATTGTAGGTACTATCAGTTTAAATCCAAATGATGACAGATTGTTAATATTTGATGTTGACCCTGACACATTACCACAAAATACATTAGACAGTGTTGATAGTGTCGTTAATCCATTTAGAAAAGCGCCAGGTGAGGGTTTAGACGTTGCAAGTCAAGGACATCGTTACTTAATCGTAGAGAATCTAGGTAGTGGAAGTTCAGCTTGGGGTCAGATTTATAAAATAATCGACGGTCAAAAGACAGAAGTTTCACAAGCAAATGCTAATGACATTATTATGTTTGATGGTACTGATTGGGTAGTTGATTTCGATAGCGAGAACTCACAACTAATTCAATTTGTGACCAACTTAACTACTGGTGTTCAGTATAGATATCTTGGTGGCGCATGGATAAAGAGTTATGAAGGATGGTATGATGCTGGAGATTTTAGCATCGTCATCTAACTCTGATAAATTAGTATATGAACAAAATAGAAAATACTTCTGCCGGGGTATTTTTCTATGCACAAGATACTAATAGATTTTTATTTCTTTTACGCAGTGATGATAAGAATCCAGGTAATTGGGGCATTCCCGGTGGAAAGATAGAAAAAGACGAATCTCTATCAGAAGGCATTGAACGTGAATGTCTAGAAGAAGTTGGCTATTTTCCAATTGACTCAAAACTAGTACCTATTCAAAAGTTTGTAAACAACACGTTCACGTATCATACTTTCTTTTGTGTGATTCCAAATGAGTTCAAGCCATTGTTAAACGAAGAACATTGTGGTTACTGCTGGATAGACCCTGAACATTACCCTAAGCCATTGCATCCGGGTTTGTTTAACACAATAAACTTTGATGTTGTGCAAGATAAACTAAAGTCACTAATAAAAAAAGCCGCATAAAGCGGCTTTTTTGTTGTGCTTAATACTATTAAGCGTTAGAGATTTTAACAGAAACACCTTCTGCGGCTGCTGTCATGTTCCATGGAACTGATTGTCCAGTAGCAAATTGTGTGCCTGTACCACGAGTAACTGTTGCTCTACGAGCAGCAATTTTTGTGATGAAGTATGTACCGCCATCACTATCAACTGCACCGATGGAACCTTCACCGGCAGCGTTAGCTAATGAGTCTTGCAATGTAACAACACCAGTACGAGTACCGTCAGTAACTCTGAAACGCTTTGCGCCAACTTGCTTGATGATATCAACTTCACGTGCAGAACCACCTGTCAAGTAAGCTGTCATACGAATAGCATTTTCTTGGTTACCGGCGTTCATGTTGCTACCATCTTTACCTGAGTTACCATATGAACCACTGTCAGTAGTCAATACAATAGTACCTGCTGGTGCTGTACCGGTTGCACCGTTTGCAGTTGTAACTGTGAATGTTTCTGCGCCGGTGTAGCCAGAACCTTTTTCATTAATAACTGTATTAACAATTTTAAGTTGAATGTCAACTGCAAATGTAGCGGCACCAGTCATACCTGCTGACTTAGTAAGGTTTACAGTTTGTAAATCTGTCAACAATGTAGTTGTGCTACCGGCATTAGTTACAGTAAATGTAGCGTTTGTACCGTTGTTGCCAGATGTAGCAACAGTAACAAGTAAACCAGGAATTGATGCGTATTCGTATGTTTCACCTACTACTAAACCAACTGAACCTGCGCCAGTTGTAACTGCGGCAGCACCGAAATAGTTAGTCCAAGTTGCTTGTACGCCACCTGGTAGTGTTGGTGCCGGTAATGCCAATCCTGCTAGTGGAGCGGATGCGCCACCTGCGGTTGATAACCACGAACCATAGTTAGACCAGTTAATACTAGCAATACCTTCACCGCCGATAGCGTTATCTGATGTGCCTGTGGTACCGATGTTACGGTTACCAAAATATTTTTTATTTAGAGGACGTGCCATTTTATTTTCTCCTTGAAAAATGTGGGTTTTAACCCACTACGCGGTTGGACTTCCGCATAAAACTTACCCTATGTAAGTCGTACTTTATATTTATCAAACTAACGGAGTTAACGTGATAGTATAAACACTTGTAGTTAATGTATTTCTAAAGAATATACCATCAACGTTAGAGAAGATTTCATAAGTGCCCAAGCTAACTGTAGTTGGCATTGTGTCCCATGAACCATCACCCTTAAGAACTTTACTAGTGTCTCCGTCTAAGTTTATAGTAGCAATGTTACCAATGTTTGTTACATTTGATACATCGATACTATTTGCAATAGAAGCATATGATACTTCACCTGTAATATTAGAACCTTGAATGTTAGCAATGTTTCCACCATCGCCTACTAAAATACCAGCTTCTACTTTGTTAGTTACTGTTAAGTTACCCAATGTACCAATATTGCTGATGTTAGGTTGATTACCTGTAGTTAACGAACCATCAACAGTAGTAAACGTAGCGTGGATACCTGTAACGTTAGCGATGTTTGAATTACCAGCTACAGATAATGTACCACCTAGGAACATGTCTTTCCATCGCTTAGTAGAATTACCTAAGCTACTGATGAAATCTCCATCGGGAATTAAGTTACTTAAAACTGTTCCTGTAGAAAACTTAATTGTAGTTGTTGTATTTGTAATACTAACGTTTGGAGCAGATATTAAACCATTAACTGCCAATCCAGTTAACGTACCAACTGATGTAATATTGGGTTGCGCTCCAGTTGTTACAGTACCTGCAAATGTAGAAGTAGTTGCGTTAGGCACTGTACCAGTAACGTTGCCACCAGGGATGTTTGTCAATCCTACACCACTACCTGTAAATCTAGTTGATGCTGTAATGATAGTACCACTAACGTTACCGTTAGAAGTCATGTTGTTGGTTACTGTGTTACCTTGAACACTCACGTTACCTGAAGTAACAATAGAACCAATTCCCATTGTACTTGTTGACTTGTCGAAAACAAATGTTGATACTGCACCAAAGTCGCCACCGTCATTAAATTGAACAAACGTATTTGATCCGCTTGGCTTACGTAGTAGTTCAGTGTTAGGAACCCATCGTAAGTTACCAAAACCATTAGTACCCAATACGAAATTGTTTGAACCACCAGGTATAATAATATTGCCAATGTTACTTAAATTAATTACACCAGTAACTCTCAACGATTCTAAATTACCGATGCTTGTAATATTTGGTTGTGCTGATGTTGTTAGTGTTCCGGTAAAGAAGTTAGCAGTAGCACTATTACCCAAGTCGGCATTATCAACTACTAGGTTTCCAGATAACACTGTATTGTCACCGTCCTGTGATAGTGAGTGGTCACCGACATAAACAGCACCGTTGATATACAAATTGTTCCATTTGTTATCAATGTCACCTAAATCAAATGTTTCAGTTGGCTCAGGGATTAGACTACTTGATACATTACCTGCAACAATCAAATCACCCACGTTTGCAGTTCCAGTAGTTTTGATATTACCTGATTCAGTGTTACCTGTAACTGTTAAATTGCCTGCTGTTGAAATATTTGCCGCAGAAAGATTTCCACCTGCATTAACTACACTGGATGTAACAATTGTAGTGAATGCACCACTATTAGGAGTTGTCGCCCCTACAGTTCCGTTGAATGTACCTACGACATTAGCAAGTGTTGTACCGGTGATGTTCGCATTACCATCTAGTGTGAGATTTGAGTTTGCAACATCAAAAGCAAATTGTGACACACCATCAAAGTCGTTACCGGTGTTAAACTGAATCTCTCCTAGACCTGTACCACCTGGGGTACCTTCAATAGTAACTGCACCGATGGAATCAGTCCAGGTTAGATTACCTTGACCATCGGTCGCCAAGAACATGCCGTTGACACCACCGGTAATTTTGATGTTAGCCGGAGTGCCTAAAATTAATTTCTGACTATCGGGACCGATTCTGTTTCCGTCCCAGTTAATCCATGTATTAGCAACTGTGCTGTTGCCACTAGCAACTAACAACTGTCCTGTCTTTACGTTGCTTAATTCTAGTGATGTGTTGCTAGTTCCACCTATCTTACTGAAACTTAATTCACTGTGTTCAGTAAGAATTTCTGTCTGAGTGGTTTCACCTTCTGTGACAGGAGGGTGTGATACAGGATCGTCTCCTATATATAGTCTACGGTCGTCATTGGCATAGCCCAACTCGCCCGTGTCTAATTGGGGCAAATCTACGTTTGCACCGGTTCTGTGAATGATTTTTGAGATTTGTACGATAGCCATAGTATAACCTGTTGATTATACTATTTATCGTTATTTAAACGAACTGGGAATAGAACAATTCTAAGCGTTTATACCACTCATTTTGATAGTGGTCAAACTCACTACCTTCTAATATAAACTCTTGGTAAAGAGCAGTCGGGTCACACATAAAAATGACTCCTTTACGGATTTTCGTTCCGTGAAGTTCATTATGCGCTGTTGCATAAGCCGCAAGTTGGATAAAGTAGTCATCAATCCACTCTCGTTTCTTGGGTTTATTAGTCTGCTTATGATCCATAATAGATTCACTACCATCATGGACACCGACCAAATCAGTTGTTCCAGCGTAGACACTAGGGAAGTATAGAGGGACTTCAGTTCCCCAGAACTCGCTACATTGAGCCAAGCCCTGACGGATAATTGAGTCAGCCATCTTGTGACTTTGGATGGAATATGGGTTAGAACCTGACGCACTTAATTCTCCTGTTTTGATATAGTCCTCTAAGAATTTGTGCATACGTGTTCCACGACTAGCGGCTTCTGTTGTAATCTCTTGGGCACGTTTATGACCCATGCGATTACGCCATTCTTGTAATGCTTGTTTCTTTTCTTGGGGTGTTGTCGCTGATAACACTGTAGTAACTGATGGTAATTTCTGTCCATCAGGAGTAGCATATCGTCTGCCTTCAGGGGTATCTACTCTTTTGATTTCTTCGTATATAAATTTATTGGGAATGTACATATGGAAATTGTACTACAAATTTCTTCGTAGTACAATCTTTTTGGTTAAGCTAGTGGATTAGTTTTACTTGCTTGCTTATTCGCCATTTGCTGTCGAATTTTAGAATTTTCATCTGCCCCTTGTTCAGGAGCTTCATCACCTTGTTGACTCTTAAACATAACTTCGTGAGAATTTACGTTGTCAATGATGTTAACTAAAGGTTCTTTTTTAACAATATCGAACAAATCTTCTTTACCTAGAACTACGCCATTTTGTCGTAGTAACTTTAAAAAATCATCGGTTGTCATCTTGCCATCGCTATGTTGGACAATCTGGTCAAGTTGACTACTTACCGCGGTCAACTTAACACGTAATGGATCATCATTAGCGAATTCAAAAAGTCTCATTTTATTAGCGAGTTGCTCTGCCTAATGGACCTGCTGGCTCTTCAGGAGCTTCTAAGTCTGCTTCAGGAGCTGCTGGCTCTGTAGTAGCTGCCAAATCTGCTGACGCATCCATTGGAGGTTCTTCAACTGATACGTCAGATCCTGGCATTGCACTAGCACCCATATCCATTGCACCGCCTGCTTGACCAGTGATGATACCTAAAGCACCTGAAAGACCGGTCTTAGAACCTGCCAATGCAGCTTGTAACGAAGTTAATGCTTGTGTAACTTGGTCATTAAACTGTTGACCTTGGTCTGTACCAACTTCTGAGTTAACACCGTCAACAACTGCTGGTAGTTCTTTAACTAGCATGTCAGATACTTGCTCAATCATTTTTTGCATTGAGTCAACCATCTCTTGCGCAGCCAAGATAACTTGTGACTTTTCAACTTCTTCGTTTTCTACAACGATACGTTGGTTGTACACTGGCATTGCTTTTAGTTCACCATAGTGATGTGTCAATGCTTGTTCCATGAATACTAGTTTCAAGTATGCTGGATTATTTTGTGAACCTGTTGTTTGTGATTCACGGTTTTCTCTCAAAAGTCCTTTGACTTTGTTGAGCATTGTTTTTGTCTCATAAAGACCTAGCTTGTCCACATTGAAAGATGTGTCAAAATGTTCCTTTAGCGCCTTCTTAGCGACCAAAGATGGTTTAGAGTTAAATTCTGTTAGTTTCATAGTTATTCCCAAAGAACTGATATAGTATTTATCAATTTTAATTTATTTCGTGGCTTCCTTGAAAGTATTGTATTGCCAGCGTTTCGTCTGTTCTACAAACCCCTCAAGTTCCCTAGAAATCATGGATTTCTTTACCAAATCCTCTTGTAATTTAGCTTTGTATAGTACGTACCCGTCTATATCTTTAGCTAGTTTACACATACGTTCATGCACTTGAGCTTGGATTTTAGCATCAGTTAGTTTCCTATCTAAGTCTAAAACTCTGTTAGCTTCCTTAAATCTATTTAACTTATCTAAGGTCGCCCAAGACACTGCATTTTTCAACTGACTGAAAGTTTCAACTGTGTCGAACCCAATCTTATTAGCAACAAACCCGTCAACTGTCTTGGAAATTGTGTACTTCTCAAATAAACAGTAAACCCCGTTTTCTTCATAGATGATTTTATCCTGAATATTTGTCTTATCAACAATACTTTGCAGGGCTTTATAAACTTGTTGCTTTTTTGCTTTAGATAATCTCAAAATATATGTTCCTTAATTCTGGGCTTGAATCTAAAAAATTAGGGAGTTTATCCCACTCACCTAGACCTTTAATCATGGGCACACCGTCACAGTCATCAAATAGATAACCCAACTCTGCTATTCCATCATTGTACACATTTTGATAATGTATCACAAAGTCAAAGTACCACATCGGTTGGGGTTCTTCTTGCTCAAACAAAAATCCAAAATTTTCTGAATTAGTAAAATCAATTTGAGTTTGCTGAGGGTCAGAAATTTCTTCAGGTTGTGTTCTTAAAGATACAACTTGTAAGATAGTGTCAAAATTACATTGTTTATTCCTGCTACTCTCCCATTCAGAAATTTTTTCTTGTGGCAAGTTACTAGGAGTTCTACGTGTAGAAATCCCAGTTTTAGTGATGTTGAACAATGTATAACATCTAATCTTTGTAGTCATATAGATATTTATAGTGGTAAAAAAGCCCCTAGATTTTAGGGGCTGTTTTAATTAACTTACGTTAATATTAGAATGCTACGTCAGCAACAGTGAAAGTTGCGCCGCCAGCATCTAACGAACCGTTAGTAACGCCTGGACCTTCAACCAACATACGAACTACGTCAGAAACGCCAGCTTCGAAAGCACCAATCATCATAATTGTGTTCAATTGACCAACTTCAACAACTAAAGCATCCAACTCAGCTTGAGAGATGTTTGTCTTAGAGAAAGATTTCAATGAATATGCTTGACGACCAACTGCTGAAAATGGTGCAGCACCACCGTGAACTCTATTTGTATATGCCATGATATTTTTCCTTTAAAAAATGTTGAATCTTATAGATTCATATACTTATTTATGCCTCTTCGTCATTTTTCTTGATTGACTTAGAGAATTTTGACTGGTCTCTACTCTTGATGGCGCTCAACAATTTGCGCTCTAGAACAGCGGATTTTTCACTATCGTAGTGCTTATTAATCATTTCCAATAGGTTGATAGCACTAGTGATAATGTTGTTTGCACGACTCTCGATAATGTGCTTAGTGTCGCGGTTTTTCCCGAGTTCTTCTAATTCCTCTAAGAGGCTGCGTGTTTTGCGTTGCATAAGATAGATTCCCTATTATATATTTATCACTTTTTCAGACCATTCAACATTGCTTTGAGCTTTGAGCCCTGCACGTCTACTACGACTTTTTTCTCTACTGCCTCTAAAATCTCCCCGGTCGACTGGTCTATGATAGGCTCAGTTGACGTTATTGTAGACTGGGGCTTTAACTGACTCAAAATAGCACTTGCTGAGGGCTGTTGTTTGTACTTTGCTTGCTGGTCAGCATATCCGTCCGGGTCTTCGTCAGTAATGCGCATAGTCTCAATATTGTATGTCAAGTCAATCTTTTGACCGACACCCGTAGAACTACATGATTTCATACATTGAATCTGATAGACCCCGCGCTCACGCATTGCTCTGGATGTAAAGATACCGAATACGTTATCTGCTGTGTTAATCTTTGAGATACCACCAGCAATATGACTGTGGTCGAATTCAACTTCTTCAACAGCACTACGATTCAACTGTGAAGCAGTTACCAACAAGATGCCCAACTCTTTTGCTAAATTACGCAATTCTTCTGAAACATATTTGTCTTTAATGAACTGGTCGTTGGGGTTAACTTTAACAGATACTGGCATAACTAAGTCAAGATAGTCAACCATTACAAAGTCAACTTTGATTTCAGTTTGAATCTGAACTTCTTTCAAGTATGCACGAATGTCGTTAACTGTAGATTGTGCGGGCATTGCCTTTACACGATACTGACCAGACTTCTTTCCAGCCATCTTAACTTTCAATTCAGTAGTATCAATATCTTTGCGAATATCTTTTGTGCTCATACTTGTTAACATAGCATCACTACGCAAACAAGTTAATTCTTCTGACAATTCAAGTGATACATAAACACCTGACATACCTTGTTGCAACCAGTTCAATGCCAAGTTCATCATAACAAGGGACTTACCTGAACCTGAGCCACCTGCAAAGATATTCAATTCACCTCTACTGAAACCACCATACAATAGTTTGTCAAGTTGAGGCCAGCCAGTTGAAACTTGTCCACCTGCATTAAAGTATTTGTTGATACGCTGTTTAGGATCAGCAAAGTAATCTGTGCCCATATCTTTTTGCAAAGATACTTGCACAGCTTCTTTGATTAGTTTTTCTACAGGACCATACTCACCCTTCTCAAGTAAGTCGGCTGCTTTCAAAATCGCACGTTCTAGTTCTTGTCGTTGTGTGAACTTTTCAAAGTTCTCTAAGAACCAATCATTGTGACCTTGATTTAAGTTTTGAATAGGATCTAGTTTTACACCAGTAACTGCCTCAATCTGATCCTGCTCAGGCAAAATCTTATATTCATCTGCGTGTGTTTTAATGAACTCTGCTGTGGGTCTTAAACTCTTGTCAAAGTTTTCAGAGTTATAGATGTTAATGACACGGGTGAACAACACCGCGTTGGTCATCATCATTCTTAAAAAATATTTTTGCTTCTCTACCGTAAAATCATTATCGTAATTGTTTTTCAATCTGCTTTTTCCTTAATTCTAATTTTATTTTTGACATTGTAGCATTTTGTAGTATCGAAAGTATAGTCGCAAGTTTACCGTATCTTTTTACTGCATCATTGGCATCCTTAATCTCAGGTGCCCAATCTGGTAAGCTAACACTATAGCCCAATTCTAGTGCCTTGTCTATAATAGACAACCCAGTTTTGTCTCTATCTGGTACTACAATAATTTTCTTGTTTAGATTAGCCAATACTTGTGCTTGTTCAGAACTTATATCATCGTGCATAATAGCAACACCGTCGATACTAAGTGCATCGAAAATACCTTCGACTACTATACATACTTGCCAATCGGGATGTTGAACGTCCATGTTAAAGACATATCCAGGTTGCTGGTCATTAATATATTTCGGTGTTCTATTGTCTATGAACCTACTAGTATGTCCTACGATTTTACTTCCATATGTATATGGGATAATGATTCGTTCGCTATATCGTCCGGGCATACTCGGAGTTACCATGAATGGATAACTATAAGGATTGATGCCCCTATCTGTTAGATAGTCAATGAATTTAGTGTGATTTGGATTAGACTCGTCCAATAGTTCACCGTCAGGAATATCCTTTGTTTTTAATTTTACAGGATCTCGTTTTTTCTTGTGAACAGTAAAGTCTAGCATGTCTTTGTGTTGTAGACTTTCTAAACTCCATTTTTGAATTTCTTCGTTGTCTACTCCACACCAGCGCAAGAGTTGTCTTGTCTTGTTGTTAATGCTTCTACCCAAAGTGAAACTGCAACTATAACCGCAGTTAAAGCAGTGCATTACCCAGTTAGTTTGTCCGTCAAACTTCAAACCACCGCGACCTCTTTTGTCAGAACGGTGTCCTCTATGACTACAACAGATAGCATTAAAGCTAACCCAGCCACTATGAGTCTTTTTCTTTTTACCCGGTAGTAAGGATAATATATCAAACATTCTAATATTGTAGCACAATTATATATGCTACACAATAGAGTTGGTCAATTATCTAAAAAGAATTTTGGTTGCATTCCCAGAAGTACTGTCTTTAAACTGTACTCTGACCTTAGGATGAAAGCCTTCTACGGTATAGTAATATGTTCCGGTGGCACTATCATGTGTGTTTGGACTATCAATATTATACCAATCAGTATCGAGCATAGTTGTACCCTGGAACTGAATGTCACCTGAATAGTTATCTAGGTAAACTTGGAATGTCAATAAAGGATTTCCCCTAGAGTTGAACTGCCCACTGTAGTAAGTTACAGGAGCAAAGTGAATAGCTTCTCTGTGGTCTTCGATGGTCAACGTGTCACTAGTAACATGTTTTGGTCTTACGCTATCAACAATTTCAATCTTTCCTTTTGCCCCACTATTACTATCAACAAACACAGGAATATTGAATGTACCATCAGGAATCTCAATAGAGTAAAATCCATTCTGTGCTAGGATATCATCCAAGTCGTTCTCACGTAATTGCAACTCTGCGAGACCAGTTAAAGGCAAAACTGGAACTAAGCTAGTTTTGATTAACTCGACAGTTCCATCAGTGCTCATAATTCTGCACGTGATTTCTTTATCTGTAATGTCTACAGCTTTTTGGTCTTGATTGATAAACTTAAACTGAATCTTGTTATCGACCCCTTTGTGTAATGTTAGGTTTTTAGCGTACACGGTTTGATATCTCCTAGTGGAATCGCCAAAGTACAACACTACGGTTTGTCTTGGAATGTTAAAATAAACTGATGTTGAGTACACGAATTGGCTCCTATAATCTATTTATGACAAATTATTACGGGTTTTGCCCGAAGATAAATATTCCTAGACTACAAAAAATAATGATTCACAACGAATTCTTTAAAAGATTATCAGAAAACCACCCGTTCATTACAGTCTGTACATACGCTGGACAAGACTACGTGGGAATAGTTCAAAATAGGGACGATATAGTGACCACTATATACGACTACGGAGCCATCGTGGGGTCGGATTTGAGGGAGAAATTCCTAGAGCTAGGAGACATATGGTGGTGGGAATCTAACAGATTAGTACCAATCAATATGTTCCTAAAAGAAGAATGGATTGTGTTCAAGCCATATCTTAGAACATTCAACAACAAGAGCTTAACGATTATGCATGGTCCAATATGCTCAATGCTTGAACTAAACAAACGAAAGAGTAAGAGAAAATCAATTACTCTTGTTAAGAGACTCCCGTAACAAATTCATGTGAACAACAACAAGGTTTGCATAGGCGACACTATGACTTTTCTTAAAATGATAGTCATCAGATTCTTTCTCCCACACACTTTTCGCCACATCGACCCATGGGAGTCCAATCAAATGTTTCTTCGCTGGGCGAATTACCGCCAAAAACATAGCAAGACGAGGAATACTATCTACAGGCTCAGGCATACGCTGAAGGCTGTTATAATGATTAGACAAGTGAATTAGTTGTTCTACGGTGTTCTTGTCTTTCAACATAGACCAATCAGGGTCTTTCATTAATTCTAATAAATGCTGTTCGTCACGCACTTGTTCGTATACGTGAACATTCAAAAAGTCTAACTTTAAATACCCTCGTTTTTCAGCCTGCGTGTAATCTAAATTACACATATCATTTTCACTGTCATAAGGTACATCCGTAACATATATACCCGTTGCGTGTTTTCGTATAGGATGCACATTACGCATAGCCGCAGATGTGTATTTTATGTGGCTTAAAATATTATCTCTGTTACCGAAGTCAATGTCTACGTCTGAATTAAATTTCATCGTGGTGCTGCCAATCCTGCTTTCATTAATTTCACGTATGCTTGTTGTACGACAATGGCTTGTCGTTCAGCATCTTCTACTGCTTTGTGACTTGTAACGTGTCCGCCGTCTTTGAGTTTGACTCCTGTGATTTCCCACAATGTTCTTGTATCTCGCATTGTCCAGAAAGCCCAGGGGATGGGGTTTGGTTTGTCACTTGTTTGTCGCCAAGCGTGTTCCATGACGACCAAATCGAAGGGAGCGCCATTACTCCAAACAGCACGGCGATTCCAACAAAACTTATATAACGTCTCCATACAATCTTTAAAAGGGACTCGTCCATTATCTCCCATCGCTTCTTCAATCGCTTCGGGGTTTTGCTCGGACCACCAACGAAGTGTATCATCACTAATTCTCCTATTATATATTTCTGTTTGGTCTTCTAGTGTAGGGCGCAATTCTAATCGTTCTACGACACCTGAACCTCTAGGATCGAATCGAACCGCACCAATTGTAAGAATAGCACAATCAGGTGTTGTATCTAAACTTTCAATGTCAATCATAATATCATTTGCCATTTTTGTTACTCGTATAAGGTTGTTCTATTCTAGGTAAACCACAGTCAGCACAGTTACATTTTGCGTATGGAGTAGAGAACTCATGTCTCTCAACAACTTCATAGTTTGTCCAACGATGCCAACCTAAACGACAACGCCAAGACTGTATGGGCTTTAGTCCTGCAACTGTTCGCCAAGTATTTTCTGCTGTGTTCATCGTACTAACTCCATGACCACTTTTAACTTTTCCAATGCGTCTTTGACTGTAGGGTCATCTTTCTTCTCGTATACTTCTTCCATAAAGTTTCTAAATTGCATTCTAGTCGATGGTGTTCCGTGAAACACAAATGTGTTACCATCTCCAATGTATTCATATCTAGCGTCATCCATGATGATACTAACTTCTGATCCAGCACCGGGAGCTGTATGAAACACAACTGAATCTCCGGACAACATGTAGGCATATCTTGCCTGAAGTATTCCGTTTACTACTACTAGTTCATTCATTTTTTCAACAAGTACACAATGTACTTCTTCTCCAATCTATCTGTGAATAAATTAACATCATCCATGTTGTCAAACACTGCACCGAGAATTTCTCTATGGTCTTTTACATTACCGCTACGGCGAATACATTCAATTAAATCCTGTGAGGTTGATGTTGCCAACAACGTAGAACTTAACCACAACACATACCCATTAGTTAATACAATACCAACTTCCCAACTCTTAGAATCGTTGGCAATCATTTCAACTAATGTATAGAGTTTTTCAGAGTAAACATCCAAGCCAGTAATGTGCTTGCTCCAAGTAACTTTGTACTTGCCTTTGATTATTTCTAATTCACAGAGGTCAGTTTTTCCACATTTCATATGTAAACTTTGCTTTGTCGCCCCAAACTTCAATATACAATATACCACCAGCCATCCAGAAGTCCCATGTACTACCTCGGTCCCCTAAGTTTCTGCGGCACCACTTGATGTAATCATTTACATCAATTTTATTGTACTTTAAGTCAATCTGATGAAACAGGTGACCTTTATTGTTAATCTCGCATTGAGTTTGGTCTACTGCTTTCACGATGTTAGTATATGGTGCGAATGTTCCTGTACTGTTTGCCAATGCCATTATAGATACCTTAAACTGAACCATGTTGCTAGTTCATCTTTATAAAACTTAAACATAGTGTATCTATTATACACTGCATCACCCGACCAGTCATTATATTCGGGCTTATGATATTCAAAGTCAAAGTCGGTTCCCTGAATATAGCCCCCTTTTCGTAGTTCTTTTACAATGTCCATAACTTCATTGGGCATTGCATCCATTAGTTTTACTTCTATCATTGCGGGAACATCATTAAAAACCAACTAGCATATCTATCATCTTCTAATGTGAGATTCCAAACTCGTTGATGACCACCATAGAGTCCGTTATTAGTAGGCACGGTTTCAAGTTCATGTTTAGCAATCCAACCTTGTCCACCGATTGAGTTATGGAGATAATGAAGTCTCGGTCCTATATTCTTAGCGAGCCATTGTTCTTCATGCGGCTGTAGTCCATGTTTAAGTTTTATTGTTATCATACGTCAATAAATCAAATACAGTTGCGTACTGTGTCTCTGGCTCCATATGGAAGCCCGTACCCCACACTACCCAAACTTTACGCTTGTATGCTTTCTCCCAGAAGATTCGAGTACCTGATACAGTCTTACGAGGGATGATAGCAAAGTATTCGTGCCATGGGTAGCAGTCTGCACCGTCTGTAATAATTGTGTATTCCATCTTATATGCTGCATAGCGATCCAAATTGTATCCTATGCTTCTATTCCATTTTATCCCCATCTTAGTGTCATCCAAGTCATTAATTCTTCATTCACTAAAATTCTTGTCATAGCATAATGGCAATCATCTGTTTCTTCTGCATACTTCCACATATGGGGAGGTTGTGTAAGTATCCATTCTTCAACATTCGGTCTAACATCAATTGCTATACAGTTATGAGAGTATAACACAGTTTCGTTTTGATTCTCAATGATTAGGTAGGGCTTGAACCCAACCATCCCGTTTTCTATTTTAAATGGGCTAAATGGGTCACCTGGCTTAGTAAACCTTTCAGTAGCTTGTTCTCTAACTTTGCCACCGAATATCTTTAACATGTTGTTTATCTTTTCTAATATCATGTCCATCTCAATAGAAACGCCGTAAGGAACTCATCCTTGCATAGCATGAGTTCTCCAAATGTAGTATTATCAACCCAGTAGCTATCTTCGATATCTTCTCTATAGCCACTTTTACCGAAAGTTTTATAACACCAATCTTGAATCTCTGCACCATCTACTTCCCCTCTTCCTTTCCAACTAACAGTAGTTATATTGCGTTTGCTACCGTGATAGTGTTCGGTCCAATATTTAAAACTACCTAGCTCTTGTATTTTCTTCTCACTCATTTGGCATGTTCCCATATCTTAAAAGAAAGTTAATGTATTTTTCTTCATCATACACAGTTGCACCGTGAATTATCACATGAGTATCAAAGGCAGCAAAGTCTACTTTTATTCCAAACTCATCTTTACAGTACACATCATAGTGCTGATATTTTTTTGCTAGTTGTGATTTGACTTTTTTCCACTCTCTTGCGGATCGCTCAATCATCTCAACTAACTCTACTGTTGCTTCTAATTTCATTGCCATTTTAGTACGAACCATTCTAAATCTTTCTTTTCTCTAAACCAAAATCTTGCTGAGTTAGCATACCATCGTTGACTTGGTTCAAATGCTCCCTTTGATTCACCGTATGTTTCTGTGCACCAGTTCTCCATACGACTCCATGTAATAATACCACCCCAATCATCGTCTAAGTTCCAAGTAATAACTTTAGGTTCTACTGTGTAATATCGTGCTCCAAACACACGACCTTCATCTATCTTCATGTCCATCGTAAAATAAACCACTCCGCTTCCTGTTTGTTTTCAAACAAGTAGTCACTGCCCAATCTACGATACTTCCCCTTACAAGTATCATTCAACCAAAATTGAATATCAACTGCTTGCTCTCCGTTCTTAAAATAAAACTGCACAGGCGTCCAACCGGTTTCAATTAGCATAGAAGATATGATGCCATCATCAATCTCTTTGGCAATTTGTTTGCCAATCTCATCAAACATTTCTTCTTCTAAAGTTTTTACTGCCATCTTAGTTTGAACCACGCTAAGTCTCTTTCATTTTTAAACGCATAGAATAATAAATCGGTGCCACCAACGTCATTCATAGAAAAATCTTCTATATCACTCCATAACATTGTATCATCATATTCATTATGAATCAAGCCTTTTTCCCGAATAACTCTATGAATATCATGCCTGACTTTGTCCGAACAATTCTTATGACACCAATCGTCCATCTTCTCTAACCAGGGCATCAATAATTCACCATCAGGTACTTTCTCAAAGTAGCATGTATATGGGTATCCGTGGTAGAAATGGCTAACCAAAGTAGCGTACTTAATTACATCATTGTCATATTGGAGCTTGTATTGTTTATAAGATAAACAACGATGTTTCTTTAGAAAGTTTCTACTCTTTTTGAGTCTAAGGTAGGCTTTGATTCTTCTAAGTATTTTCATTTGTGTTTAAGTAGGCACCAAGCATACTTACCTTCATCTAAAATTTCAAAAGTACCATCAATCTTACCGTCATTGTGGATCCACATTTTTATTCCGTACTGTTCTTGTATGTACTTGTCAAATGAATCTGTAAAGCCAGTATATGAAGGTTCATAGTAACCAGTATACTGTTTGTCGTATTCATTTTTAAGAATTCTTAACAAGTGCCAGTAATCATACTTGTTCATCGGTACTCTTTCATAGTGGTTTCTTCATACTCACCTGCGAATGCGATTCTGAATACTTTAGCAGCTTCACTATGTTCAAATTGTATGATATCATAGTCTAGTGGATAATCCATTTTGCTGTACACTGAACGCCATTCAACATGAAAACGACTGAATGGACCTTTCTCAGGATATCGTTGTGCCCACTCGTACATTTCAGTAGTACAAGGTTTTACTTTGAATCTGTATATAAAGACTGGGCGATTGTTTCCTCCGCCACCATAGAAGTATTCCATTATGAGAACCTCAACGCAAACCAAGTAGCATC
>JACCDO010531929.1_pt1 | contig 20459 bp, 6 predicted proteins | sample 7446101 | NCBI WGS metagenome assembly JACCDO01 (sample SAMN15323440, study PRJNA562643) | freshwater metagenome | isolation source: river surface water | place: USA:Blue River Watershed | collected 2017-08-16
ATGTACGCAACGACCAAGACGGATGAACACTGATACGTGTAGGAATACGGTGGTTTGTAGGTGATCGTTGCAGATCCCACCTCTTTGTAATGGTCAATACACGAGGCACTACCGATCGAGTAATCGTCGTACACACGACATATTTCATAATCGTAATCAGAGCTCACTTCATGAATTGCAAACAATCGATTGTAAAAGCAATTCGGACTCACTACAGCAAGCGCTAAGCAGGGCAACAGGATGTTGTTCAGTATAACAACGACCGTTAAAAAATTTAAATGTCGCGATTTATTGTTATTGACACCAGTGTCTGGCAGGTATCCATGCTTGCCCGCATATTCAATTAGTCTGAGCAAGACGGTGCTAGTCCAAATAGACTTGAACGCGCCCATCAGAAACTCAAGGAGAGTCTCGGCAACGCCACTCAGGCTCAGCGACATATACACATACAAGCCGTTAATGAAGATGACCACGATGAAGTTTACGAAGGCTATAACGGCCAGGGCAATGAACTGTTTCTGTTTTACTTCTGGATTTTTGGAAGGTCGTTTCTCGCTTGTATTTCCATGCGACTGATCGCTGTGGATACTTCTTGTCGAGTCTGATACATATATACCGCGAGAGGATCGGGCAGATGACATCGAGTACGTATGCTCCAATGAATTAGCAATTGTTCTCCGCCCGGTAACACGACGGTTAGCCATGACCGTGTCCTTGAACACATTTTCAACTATTGCTTTCGATGAATTCACTATTACATTCATCATTTGGTCACCGTATAAAGCACCAGGTATGATCACCGTGAGCAAATAGCAGATGAAGAGAATTGCACCAGGCGCGACCCCCGATAGATACGCGGCTGATGCGGTCCATGCATATGCAAACGTATACCTGCCATAATACGCACTCAGCGCGCAATATATAGGCAAGAAAATCAATACTACAATTAGGGTTAATATTGCAGCAAATTTCTTGATATCTTCCGTTACATTCATAAAATAGTGTATGTCTTTGCTGATGCTGATCTCGATGTCACTATTATTGAGTTCCTCGGATATGTTGCATTCTCCTTCGAGCTGTATCCGCTTGTTCCTCAATGACGTGATCAAGTAATGCCATTTAGTAATAGACACTTTCTCAAGAGGGATGTAAGACAGCACAAATAGGGTGCCAACGACAAAGAAAATGGCAAAACAAACAATACCGACGTACGTAAATGCGTCGGAGCCACACGTATAGTTCTTCCCTACATTTCTGTCATGCAGACGAATGACATCCTCTCGATCACAGGCGTATATATTGCCACTCAACATGTACACGTTCGTGGTGGAATACAAGGACTGAGGAATGTCTCCACTGAGTCTGTTCGTCTGTGCACTAAATTTAACGGCAACACTCAAATCGTCACTCAAGAGACCAGTAATTTTATTGTTCGATAAATCCAGGATGTCATAATAATGCCGTTGAAATGACGCCGGTATGGACCCGGATATCATGTTATTACTCAACACCAACTCCGTCAGATTTTCATTGAGGTGAACGTTTGTGGGCAGTTTGGATTTGATTCCATTGCCCGACATGTGTATCGTCTTGATAGATGGCAGCTCGTAGATGCACGAAGGGATATTGGACACGACTTCGGGCGAGTAGTAAATCTCATCGACAATGGTGAACGAATAGGTGTATCGACAGGCTGGATTGGAGTGGAGACCGTCCAGCAATAGGGCTTGGAGATTGGATGCCTCGCAGATGTCACTGGAAAATGACATTTTTAAACAATTGACCGAGGCAATTATATTAGTTATGCTTTCCATACGGAACCACGAATTAGGAACGTAACCCGTGAACCTATTATCGTGTATATCGATGATTGATAGTAGCTGAAATGGACTAGATTGCGAGGGAGATATGAAGTCTAGTGGACCGCTTAGCATGTTACCCGAAATAAACAGTCCCGTTAAGTATGTCAACGGATGCAACGATGGTACCGCTCCTTCAAAATGATTGTTTTCTATGTTGAGGTACGTCAAGACTTCATTCATTGTTATCGAACTAGGCAGGGTTCCATGGAAATTATTTGCACTTAATCGTAGATATTGCAACGTGTAAATACTATCAAGCGCTTCGATGGTACCATACAACAGATTATTACCAACATCTAGTCGCTCCAAGAGGGTCAACGTGGACAATGCGTCCAATGTTCCACTCAACAGGTTGCTGTTGAAGTATAGATTATCCGCGTATACGAGGTCCCCTAGAGCAGAGATATCGCCGGTCAAATGATTAAAATCACAATCCAAATATTTCAAATCTAGCATATTGCGGAATATATCAATCGACCCGGTGAAGCCAAAGTCGTTGGTGTTCCATAGACCTACGTGATACAGACTGGTTAGTTTCGCTAGGGGTTCTAAGCTCTGCGCCGAAAAATAATTAACGGACAAGTGCAGCTTCTTTAAATTGACTAGGTCGCTCAAAGGCTCGATAGAGCCGGTAAGATAGTTGCTTTCGGCATCGAAAGTGAGCAAATTATACAATTTTGATAACGGCTCTAACCCTCCAGAAAACTTACAATAATATATTCGTACATATTCCAAATCGTATAAATTTGTCAATGCACTCAGGTCGCCGGTGAACGAATTACGAAATAGATTCAACAATCTTACGTGTGATAGACTAGAAACGCTATCAATATTTCCTTCAAGGTAATTTCGATGCACACCGAGCACAGTGAGTTCCGTAAGACGTGGTACAAAATAGTCTAGTACACCGCCGAATAAGTTTGTATTCAACCATATAACTTGTAAATTAGTACTGAATTTTGTAATTATATTACCTGTGTCACCTTCATCAAGATAGTTGTATCCCAAATCCAGGTATACGAGGTTAGTCATGCGCTCCATCGCTGACGTGTTTCCATAAAACAAATTGTTATACAAGCTGAGAGTATCAAGGTTAACGAGTAAACTTACATTATCTAACGTCCCTTCAAAATAATTTCGTGCTAAATACAATAACTCTAATGAGGTAAGACTGCTTATACTGGCGGGTATCGTAGAATACAAATAATTTCCACCCAAATGAAGATGCGTCAGATATGGTAAGTTATTGCAGAATTCATCAGGTAATACACCGTCTAAATCATAATAATCAAGATAAATCTTTCGAATATTACACGAATCCGTTAATGCAGAATCGTCATCATCGTAATAAAAATCATAAAAAAAATAGTAATAATAGAAATAATGATCCCTAGAAGAAGTACATGTACAGTCAACACCTTGCCAATTACACGGATCAATTAGTGATATATTTCCAGTAAAATTCCATATTTCCCCTGTCGAGTTATCTCCCCATGACCAGTTTGGCCCATCCGTGGAATCATACAGAGCTTTCAACGCGTATATTTCGGATTCTGGTAAAAGAGAACCATGTGACAATAGGAATAAAAGTAATACCACCACCGACAGAAGAAACATTTCTCGCGTACTTAGTACAACTAATGCAGCGATGCGGTGTGCTACGCAAGGAACATGTTCCACGATGACAGATTGTGCATTTTGCAACCGTAGAATGCTAGCTAGGAATTCTTTTTATCTTCACAAACTGGCAAAACATATAAGGGATTACAGTACCGGTACACCGGCTGCGGCTGGCTTAGTACGTACTACGTAAGTAAGCAATTTGGAAATAGAAAGGCTAAGATGAAAAGGATATTGCTTGAATTTGGATGCCGTACAGTGAATAGTTTAACCTCTGAGGAGAAATTATCGCAGCGTCATTATATTATTTTTTAATTATGCAATGAATGATACGCTTTTTGATTATGATAATATAACACTTTCCCTATAATTGATTTTGCGTTAGCTTTTTTATAGAATAAAAAACATCCAACGAATAACACAACAAAAATAACCCATCTTGTTCTACATTTGCTATTCCTCATATAATGACTTACTGTTTCCACTCATTTTTAGCCTTACTATTTTGGCACGAGGAAGAAAGCTACAATTATACTGACATTTCTATCTTCATTCCCTTTCTGTTTCAATCTCCTCTTTCTCCCTAACTCGGCACCAGCGGCATGATCATGGAATAATAATTTGCACGTGTTCGCCGCCGAGAGCGAGAGAGATAGGGATAACGGCTTGATGTTGCGTGATGATAGCCGTGTACCCAACCAGCTGCGCTCGACCGAGGCGCTGGTCGGGGTCGTGTGCGAAGCTAACGGATCGGCGCAGTACACTCAGGGGAACACATCCGTGGTTACTTCTATCTATGGACCAAGTAAACCACGTTATAGTCGACATGACGATTATGCGAAATTGACTTTAGAAGTTGATTTAGTTACGACAAATTATGGAAAAGTTGATGCGATATTTATAAATAGTGATAGAGGGGAGAAGGTGTCAATGGCGGCAACAAGAAGTAATAAAAAACGATACGAAAAGTACATTGAAAATATAATCAAAGATATTCTGCTGAATTGTCTTTGTCTTACTAATCATCCTGGTATGCTTATGTTGTTTAAAGTCGTTGTGATTAGGGATGATGGTTCATTACTTGCATGCGCTGTGAATTCGTGTTATTTAGCATTACTTAATACAGGTTTACCTATCAAACATGCAATTTATTCCATTAATTTGGGAACGTATAAAAGAAACGAATCGAATGTATACTTAGACTTGACTTCCTTAGAAGAAGAAAATATGGACTACAAGAGTACTTTTACATTTGGTGAGTCAACACTAGGATCGAAAGAATTAAAATTGATCCACTCGAGTGGAAGTGGTATAGTTTCGGTTAATAATTTAGAAGATATTACACGCAATGCTATGGAGACGTGTTTAACTATTAAACAGTTTTTTAAATTAACTATTCAATCATATCTCGAGAAGTAAATACTGTATTTAAAATTGTAATTATTTTACATTAACCTTGCACCTACGCTCATTCTATAGCATCGATGCATCATCTACATCATTATTGTTTATATCCTCCTCAGTACCGATGCTAGTCTGCCTTATCTTTGTGGTAATACCGTCACTAACGCTAATATTACTATTTTCGACATTCAGTTTTTCTATGTTCTCTTTATCTTTAATAGGCGAGAGATTATCATCTTCCATGATGACAAGCTCTGCCTCCTCTTCTTCGTAGTCGTTGATGTTATTATAGTACTCGTTCATCATTTCATCCTCGTCTAATTCATTTGTTACTGCGCCAACTTGTGCAGATGAAACTTGGGCGGGAATATCAAGACTAGCCAAAATATCATCGGGTAATTCATCATCATCATTGTTTCGTTTATCCCACGCAGCTAACCTAGGATTAACTTTATAATCATCGTCGTCATCATCATCGATAACTCTTTTGTTTGATTCCCTATTACCACCCTTACCCTTTTCTGGACTAGAGGCTTCAGGACTAGTTTTACCCATAGGGCTGCTATCATTTTGAGCTAATGAACTCAATGGTATTCCTAACACTTCAACTAAATACCTTTGCTTTTCGCGATCTCGTAAATTATCTAATTGTCTTCCAACTACCCCTCTTGTACCAAACGATTCACATTTTCTCAAAATATCATCAAAAGATAATCCAGGATGCAATTGTAAAGCCCATTCTTGATAAAATTTCATTAATGTCTTTATAGCTTGTGCTTCATTGAATCGTCCTTGATAATTAAGGTTCGATGGAAACTCTTCATATATTCTCTTCAATCCGTGGTCGCTACACAATACAGCCTCAGTAAAAGGTTTCTTTCTTTTGATCACCTTCTTTCCCTTACTCTCTTTATCCTTCTCAATGACATCTTTTGTTCTAAGTTTTACTTCTTCCTCCTCTTCTTTCTTCTCTTCGTCCTCGGTTTTAATCGATGCATTATCATCGTCATTATCACTTTCAGCATAGTTTTGGCGCCTCTTGCTTGCCCGGGATGTCTTCCCCGCAGGACCAAAGTCGTCCAAGAAAGAATAGTCCTCCGCGACTGCCGTCATAGTATTTTTCACTATTTTTTTATTTTGAAATAATATTTCAAAGTACGAGGGATTAGTGGGGCAGATCCGGTCTCATCTATCATGGATAGACTATCCAGCACCTTAAACTTAAGTAGACAAAATAGATAAAATAAAAACATTTGGACTCAAATATCCGTTGTGACTACAATCAGAGATATAATTTGTTCATTAAATAAATTTCGATATTACAGTCGCTTGAATATAATTAGACTTTATTACTCCGTACTATATTTCTGAGAAAAGATTAAAATCTTGTAATAATCGATAGTTATTTTGGGATTCCTTAAAGTACCGGTCTTAATCGTTTTGAAGAAAAAAATAGCGAACAGTAAAAATAGTACGAGATCGCGTGGCTGGCCTCTAGACCTATTGGTGACGATGAGCGACCGCCCCCTATGCCTTCCGACGTCTCCGATTTAACGCATCGTTATCATGAGTGCGCCTCCGGACTTGGCCTCGGCCATCGCATCACTTCAGTCTGTTTCCAGCGGCATCACTGAAAAACTTGCAGCGCTGCGTTTTGTTCACCAATATGTGGACAATGCGAGGGCGCAGCTGGATCCTGCACTGAGGAGGCAGTTGAATCAAATATTATACGATAATATTCTATATTTTATGACTACCGTTGATGACAGGATAAGTGATTTACGTAGACGACAAATCATTAAAACTGAGATGTTTTTGATGTTAGCGAAGCTATTAAATTCAAAAACATTGTTTAGTGAAGTTCATGAACGAATGGTGGAGGAAGAAATGGTACCGAACGCCGTAGACTCAAATACAAGTACCAGTAATAGTACTTCTCCAATGCCGTATAATATAGATTCACCTGCATCAACTTCATCAACAATAAATTCACCATTATTTTCACCAGTTCAAGTTAAATTAGGAAAAAATGTTTATATAAATAATAAAGCACCAAAATCACCTGGTCCTATGATGTCGCCACCAGGAGGTTGGGTGAATAGTCCGGATAAGACTGAGTTAACCAATGAAGAGCTTACCACCTTATCCAAGCGTCTGAATAAACAGTTATCAAAGTCGCATAAAAGGAGTACGTTTGACCAGTTACCGACAACTCCTGTCTCACAGCAATCAATGTTCTCGCCAAAGTTGAATGTAAGTAGTAATAGTCCAATGGTGTACAGGTCGAATGACACGATTGACAGTAAGAGTGCTAACAACTTGAACTTGTTACGGCCAGTCATTCATAAGTCTCTTCGCAGTATTCAAAAGCATAAATTTAAATCACGTACGTCAACATTTTTTAATGATAAATTTGATTCGGATAACTTAGTACCAGGTGTAAGTGGTACTAATTGGATTGAACAAGACAAAAGGCTTGGATACCAGATGCCAAGAGTATGGTTCCCATTTGACATGGTTAGTAATAAAGGGTCGCTTATCCCTGCATCACGGGACCAAGTAGCAAAAGAAGGAAGTTTAACATCTGACAAGGTGGTAGAAGAATATCTGGCTATGAAGTCATTGATATCATACATAGGTGATCTGGTCGTGCCTTTTACGAAGAGGACAGACACAATAGAATCAAAGTTAGAAACGCTAGGGAAGAAGATCAAGGGAGTTACCGACGAGAAACGATTCATGGAGTCATTGAAGGAAATAACTAACGTATATGCACCACTACTAGGTCCATTACTACCTAGTTGGGCTCGTGACAAACTACATAATACCTTGCCGAAGAAGCACAGAGTAAGTATGACTGCCGCTTCCGAGGACGACTCGGGCGAAATTGTAATGCCTGGTGCAAATTTTGATATGGAGTCAGTGTCTCCTATAAAAGCGGATCGAATGTATAAGCTAATGCACACTCCCACTCCTTATGTGCCTGTATCGTCTTCGAATGAGCCTCAAGACGAAGAAAAATCCACATCTGATACTGCGAAAAGTGTGCTGCTGACGAAAGGCGTCCTTCGTTCACTTTTAAAGAAAGAAATTCAATTCTCAAAAAAATCTAAATTAAATTTGCGTGACGCATTAAACCAGCTAGTGCAGAACGATGACAACGGAGTGGACAGGGCAGCCGTGTCTAACTATCAAGACTTGTATGCTCAGTCGTTGCAGCAAGAGCAGGACAATGTACAGAACACACTGTCTACCATCAAGACATTGATGCACGAGACAGTCCAGCTGCAATACGAGATGTTGCCGCCACGATACCTACTGATTCTTGAAGGATCGAAACAGAATAATCCGAGGACCGTTTTGATGCGAGGAATGCAGGTTTATTGTCGAGAAAGGCGGCTAAGTTTCTTAAGATTAGCTCTTGGGGTCTGGAAGATACAGCTGGTGCTGCAAGAGATCAAGAAACGCCGTCCGGTGTACCAGAAGAGCTTTTCTATCCAGTTGTTATTTGGGTCGTTCCGAAGAATGCTGCTGCGCGCATACATAAAAGCCTTTGGTTTGTGGAAGAGGAAGGTTATTCGTGCAATCTTTGACGAACGTTGTAAGTACATCATTCGAGTACAAACCGCGTACCGACGATTGAGGGATCGTAACAAGATGATATTACTCAATTCTATCGCGCCATACAACGGACCGTTGAGTGACATCTATTTGGCTCCGCAAAGAGATGTGAAGTTCACTATTCCCATACGAGTACGAGCGTTTCGTCGCATGATATGGTACGCAGCAGTCAGTATACAGTCGTATCGACGTATGTATGTGGAGTATCATGAGTACCGCAAGCAGAAGCGACAAATGCTTATGTTACAAAGCTACTGTCGCATGTGCCCTGTTCGCTTACGGTACAAAGTACTCCGGAAGGCAGCTATCCAGTCACAGGCAAACGCTCGACGAGTATTAAAACGTAACTTTTTTTATATTTTGAAGTATTACACTAGAATCATACAGCGACGTGTTCGGGTGTATCTCGCACAGTGTCTACGTCAGCGGATAGTGAATTCGTTGAGTACGGACGTACAATGCCGTATGTATTCGGCGATTAAACTGCAATGTCGTTGGAGGATAATGAAGGCGAAGAAGAGATGCAACAAGATACGAATATTTAAAGCGAAACGGTTATGGGCCTCGTTATTCATGGCCAAGAATTGGTACCGAATGAACAACCAATTCCACACTTTCGTGCTGATGTCAGCTTACCGCGCTAGGGAGTTAGAGGACAATGAACACTATCAGTTAGTCAAAGATACCACGAAGAAGTTGATGGCGAAACGTATCCAACACTTTTACAAGAACGAATTCACTGCCAACTACATCAATCATGTCATTACAGTGCAATGCTGGTACCGTCTCCATAGCGCGTTAAACCATTTACCAATGATAAGAAAAAAGAAATGGGCGGGAAGAAAGATAAGGAATTGGTTGAAGGTCATGCACAGACGGCACTGTAAAGCCGCGAGGAAAATACAGAATGTGTGGTGGAACTACATGCTTCTAAAGCATGTTAATAGCAAAGGCACCTTGACGAACCGCGTCAAACATTTACGATACCACGCACGTCGCAAGGAAGCGCATTTAATGATCAATCGTAACGATGCGCGTTATAAAGCCGCGTCAAGGATACAAGGAGTAGTGAAAGGTATACTATGTCGCTTCTGGTTGTTCAAGAATAAGTGTGCCCGCATTATTCAGCGCCCAATTCGTTTCTTCCTAGCTAGGAAGCGCTGGAAACGTGAGAAGCGCGAACAGATTTATGGCGGTATAATTAAATATATCAAGAATTTAACCAAGAATGCAGTGATGAAACGCACTATATACCTGGTCGACTACCACTCTTCGCTGATGAAGAGGCCGCAGTCGTTAGTCCGAGGCTTCTTATTGCGCTGCAAGTTTTATCGCGCGAAGCAATATGCCTATAAGTTTGGCATTTGCGTGGTGCTTATCCAGCGGAAGTGGCGCAATAGAAAAGCCGCAAGTGCCGCCATGAAGGAAATGAATAGTATTCGTCGTATGGCGAAGAATCCATTCCGCGATTGCCTCGATTTAACGTCGCTCTTTAACACGTACAAAAAGGCGGAATATTGCTCGGCGTATTTCTCCTTCCACGATCCCAGAGCCGGTCTGAGAGTGTCCGAGTTGATGTACCGCCTTGGACGTCCCGAATTGACGTCGATGTTTGTGCTAACTGGGCAGCCAAATTACTACAAAACCTTCAATGATTTAAGCGGGATAACCATGAAGAGACTGTACAACTTATATGACTTACTCGTGCAACGAAGCGGCAGTAGTGCGGCACCGACAGAAAAGAGCAGGAATAAGAAAGAGGCGAAGCAGAAAGAGCCGACTTCGTATCCGGACGAGCTATTCGAGACCATTTTACAGCTAGTCGCAATGCCGCTCCACAGCAAGTCGAGCGCAGACAAAGTGTTGCTGCGCAGCATCTTGCCTATCCAAGAGGTAATGTCCGCGACAGAATTGTATGACTACATCGTGAACAAATTCAACAATAAGTTTGGGATTAACTACCAATCGCGTGGCATCAATATCGCCAACTACGTCATCGAGCATTGCTATCGTAAATATAACAGCTATAAGTCCATTATCAAGGTGATGACGAAGGCGCAGATCGATTATTGCATGGATTCGATCAGTAGCAATGAGTCCGCCAGAGTCAAGGATGTCTTGTATGCCATCCACGATAAAGAAGAGAGCTATAAGGCGATATACACGGGTAGCAGTGCTACGGCAGTCAACACTAAGAAATACGCCGAGGATAACTCGTGGGATATCGACCGGGCGAAGAAGGCGCTCAGTATAATGCAGTTGTTCTTCGATCAGCTATATTTCATCGAGCAGAAGTACAAGAAGAGCAAGTTACTCCAGTTTGCGGAGGCAGATAGTATGACCAAGCTTGACTTTTACAATAAGCGATATGCATACTTACAACTGAATCCTTCTGGCGCTACTAGTGGCAATACAGATGCAGAGATCTCGGATAACACGAGTACGAAGTATGCATTAGATCCGTTGAAGATTTCCCAAGTCGCATACAAAGGGCCAAAGGAATACAAGGAAATTGATCATTGTCTAACGCAATATCGCTTCTTAGATCACACGATTAACGTGCTTTATCGCGTATTCTCAGCTATCAAGACCATCAAAACGATGTGGCTCAAGAAGCACCTCGTAGCCATCATTCGCAAGAACCGCATTGGCGTGTTATTGGATATTAAAAAGCAAGAATACCTTCGAATGATGTCGGAAAACCACGTGGTGAAAGTGTGGGAGAGGGACCGTCGCCTTGAGCTGGTCACCGGCCGCATCCAGGCGATCATCGACGACATTAAACTCAAACGTGAAATCACAGAAAAATCACTACAAAATATACCAAAATACGGTTTTATTTTGATTGATGACGACAACGGAGTGCCATTATGGGCCGACAAATTTTTGAAGCAAGAGTCCTCGTATACCATGCCAATTTACACATTTGAGGAGTACAAAGCCACGATGGCTATCCAACGGATCGCAAGACACTTTCTGACAAATGTTGCTGAGTATCGAGCAAGGAAGCAGGCGAAAAAAGAGGCGGAATTAGAAATGCTTCGAGAAAAACGCGAGCAAGAATTGAAAGCTTCTAGCAAGCATTTGAAGTTCACCATTAATATCGGGGACAACGACGTACCCAAGTTGCTATACCGCGGCCTTCCGGCGGATCCGGAATATCCGGAATGTGAATCAAGTCTTCCGTTTAAATTAAGATTGGCGACTAAGCCGGTCTTCATGACTGGCACGTGGTGTTTGTTGAACAAACTGTCTCCGGCGTATATTCTGCAGCACCCAGTCCCAGTCAAGGAGAAGGTTGTAATGAATCCGTTACTTAATGCAAATATTTCAGTCACTCCAAGTGTGTCACGTGGTAAAGTAACCAGTAGCAAGCCTGGTAGTTCCAAGACTCCAGAGCGACCGCAAGATAAGCCTGTAAGGCTTGTAACGCCCGGCAAGGAATCGACCAAAGCGACCACGCCTATGAAAGGGTCCGCGCCTGGTAAGGAATCAGTCAAAGCGACTAAAGCAGATTTAAAAGAGAAAAAATCGAATCAACCAGATAGTAGAGAGCGTGCCACGACACCGGCAGTGTATCCAGAGACGGGTGCGAAACATAATTTATTCGACCCATTCATGGAGTACGATAGCGCTGTAACCAAATTGGAAATGGTCGTGATATTCAACGTCCGCCCAGATCCTGCCAATGCAGAGAATCGAATCTGTGATGCCAAAGACGTCAAAGGAGTGAAGTACAGCGATGTTGCTATGGCAGACCTCTATCAGATGAACCTGGATAAAGGCGACTATGTCGAGGCTAGATTTGAACAACAAGTTCATTTTTATAGAGGTGTAATTGACAAGATACACCAAGTTGCAGGCTTTGCGGATACCTATGACATCACCTACGATGACGGGGAAACGGAGTATAATATTCCCCGCGATTTAATCAGACCATCCCCTGCATTGTTGACTAGCTTTTTGAATAGTAGAAGGGTTGCAACACAAAATTATTTCATCCAAAAGCGCAGACGACAGCATTACGCCGCGATGAGAACGGAGAGACTGAAGAGCATCGTTGAGAGCGCTAGCTGGAATGAACAACAATTTATGGAGAAATGGCATTTGGTTGATGATGCTGAAAACGCTAGAAAGGTTTGGCCTAAGGACCAGCCTCGTCCTGCTGCTGGCTCGCTCTTCTTCAACATGATCAGTTCAATTAAGAACGTGTCGAAGCTGGTGCCGTCAGTGCAAGTATCGTTGTTGTATACTAGATTGCCACTCAAATTTGGTTGGACGTCTCATCGCATCAATAAGACCACTTTACTGTTCAAGAATATCGTAACGAACGCAACGGCGGGATCGTTTCAAGCGTATTCAATCCAACAAGAATTTGCCGCGCGAAGGATTCAGGCGCAATGGAAAGTCAAAATGGCGAAGGTGGCCATGAGGAGCTTGTTGTTCAATCAAAATATTGACGAAATTTGCACTAATGCAATCAACGAATACACAAGAATCGGGACAATCGGGTACAAGGACGAGGGCATTACTAGCATGCAGCTGCTGCGCCGTGCTGGCTATTGGGACTTGGCTACTATTATTGAAAATTACTACCGTATTCACTATAGTAACAACAACGACCCCGCAAAGAACAGGTCCGTCAACTCAGTGACGTTGTCATACCTCGCCAGGCTGCAAGAAGACAGCTTCAAAGAGTTAGGGATTAAAGACTTTGATGTGGTTTCACGTCTTAAGGACTACCAACTTTGGCACAAACGCACCCCTATAGCGAAAAGGGAGCAATCATTAGCATTCTGCAACTACTACAACTATAGCGATGGCATGGTGAACGAGACTCGCACGCTAGCCAAGTGCTTGCTGGACAGCGAAGACATGATTTATAATAAATTTATAAAACTTTTCACTGCAGGAACAAGTCGCACGAGGACGGCGATCAACAACTTCCTCAGCACTTCGCTGTATCCACACACGATGGCCATGATCGAAGTGTACCTAGCAAAGTACAATGAAAACGCGGAGTTAGCGCGAACGAATTTGAAAGAGATGACTGTGGTTCCTACCTTGTGCACGTATAGTGAGGAGAGGCGCATCTACGACCTGCTGTACAATGCAAGCTTGCGTATCACGATGATATTAGGGAAGCTTGGCCTCACATCTGTGCGTGACAAGTGCAACGCGATCATCAATGAGAACCATAGTCAATTGCAGAAGGCGGTAAATAAATTAAGTAAGAAAGGAGAAGAACGATCACGATCACCCGGTCCCGAGGGGAAGGCAGCATTGACCCTCCGTGCTGACGTCATCGAGTATTTCATGAAGTTGACAAGAGCAGCGCATTTATTGAAAGCCAAGTTACGCGGGTACACCAAGCGGCAATGGTTCGTTAAAACCCGTTTCATTCGACTCAATGCATCTCTTGTTCTGCAGAGAATAGCTCGTGGTCTCAATGATCGAGTGGTGGCAAGGAAGCTGAGGGAGCAACAAAATGCAGAATGGGAGCAATTGTGGGACGACAAGAGGAACATTTTGTACTATTATAATAGATTTACGAACGAAAGCAAGTTTGTGGAGCCTAAAAAAGGGACGATATTCCGGCCACTAGTCCGTGATCGACGTTCAGCGAGGTTAATGCAAGCGTGGCCTCACGTGGACCATACGGATGGAAAGAAAAGGACTCTGTCACTGGAGTCTATACAAGCTGCAACCGGCGATACATGCTATGTATGTACAGTTAGAAAATGTACTCGTTATTGCTGGGATTGTAAAGGGGCTCATGATGGCCCATTTCTATATTGTTTTCCTTGCTTCAATAAGGAACACGCCGGTGACATTCAGAAAGAATCACATCATTCAGAAGATCCACGCAAGAAACCCGACAAGCAAAACACTGTTACAATCCCGGAGCAAGCCACGGCTAAACCTGCCAGTGTAGCGTACTATGGGTACGAAGACAATGAGAACATAGATGCCGAGTATGCCGAGTCGAATGGCAACGAAGAATCCAAGGTCGTGGCACCAGCACCCGTTGATATGGCGGCATCGGGCAGTAGACCTGCAACGAGTTCTAACAAATATCTGCGATGTGTGTTGTGCAGCTATGTGGCGACTCGTAAGTGTCAAGGTATTCTAGATGATGACGAAATTGAGGAGTTAATGTACCAATTGAAAAATAGTAGCACCACCAACTGGTCCTCTATTCTGTACGATCATCACATTGCTGGTGACAAGAAATTAAATTTATTACTGGATACTATTTCTGCTGGGTTCGGTCATGCAACCGTTTCAGCTGGAGGGAAGTCAAAAGGAGTGTCACTCATGGATAACGCACCTACCGCCGATCAGCTGCAACAAGCACACACGATATTACTAAGAGCCCGCGCAGAGTGCGATGATAACTACTGCGATTATTGCTACAGTACAGTGCATTCCTCTGGGAAGCGTGCGTTGCATAAGTGGATAGGGTATGAACCACAGGCAGTCGTGTGCACTGTTTGTACTAACAGTCCTGCGCAAGTAACGTGCGTTGACTGTGGCGATGAGGGAATATTCTGTGGTTCATGCTATAAAGCGCTACATGCCAAGGGCAAGAAGCAGCGTCATCGCCATGACAAGCTCATAGAAAAGCTAATTGCTTCCGACACGTTGTGTATCGTGTGTGAAAGAAGGAAAGGCACGACTACGTGCCCAAATTACACTTGTAAATACTACGGCGATTTCCTTGGTTGCAACTCATGTTACGAGTGCAAACACAAACCTTCTTGTGATAAAACGGCAACAGCAACGAGAGAATCGGCAGCCAATTCCGAGTATAAAAAAGGGCAGCAAGTTGACAAGAATGTGGCCAAACTAATCAAAGAGTACGAAGGAAGGGTGTGTACTGGATGCGGAGAGATAGCAGACACGAAGTGCGAGCAATGCAACGACTACTATTGCTCCCGTAAATGGATGGGGTTTGATGGTTGCTTTAACCAGTACCATAGCAAAGGGTTTCGTGCGGTGCATAAGCTTGTGCAGCTACCAGAGGTGCCAGATTATATTCGCCTACTAATAGCGCAGCAAAAACACGGAAGTGGAAATAAATAACAGTAATGCTTCCAGTTTATACATTTTGTACAGAATGTAAATAATATATATTAATCGTTTCCTTCCGCAAGCTCAATGATGGCTCAATCGTTTTCTACTCGATGCCACTTTCATTAAAACATTAAATGAATCATGCAGTTTATCCGACTCCGGTACGTAGTTGATACTTTCATATCCTCCTTTAATGCTAATCGCGTTACTTTCCTCACCGAGCCCGCCTATTTTAGAGATGTATGAGTCAATAGACGCTTTTGTAACGACTCCTTTGTTGCCGTCGTCAATTTTATCAAATAGAGACAGGTAACGAGTGACGTCATCTTTGGTTATCTTCTTCAGCCGCAGCAACTCGATTACGATGAAAGAAGAGGCATCAATCCCATCGTCGTCGACCTCGTCGTGGTTCATTTTCCTTTGAGAATTGAAATATTGCTTCCGTTTTGAGTCTAATGATAATGCAAACTTGATCTCTTCATCATTAAATGGATTTTCAATCTTTTTATTTTCTTCGTACTCATAGGCCTCCGATAGTACTCGAAGCGTGCAGATGCTGCCGAGTGTCACTGAAAAAAGTGGGACTCCAATAGTTATGAACACAACCATAAAAATAACTCTTATACGAGTTATACTACATGGACCGTCCTCGTCAGACTGCTCACAGATTGGCGGGGCGTCACCTGAGCATGCTATAAGGGATAAACTCCAATAAAAGCTTGTTACCAAATCCATTTTTTCGTAGAATTTAGCGTATATAGCACCAAAAATGGTCCATGTAAGAGTGATACCGATCAAAACACTTTGAGGACTAAGTTTCTGTTCGCTGGTCGATGCCATTGTGTTTGTTGATACAGCTAGACTGGACAACATATTTGAATACACCTTGTTAGTAACACTCAACTTGATGTCTTCGATTTTTGAACTATACAATGTTGAAAATGCACTCAGAAGTAAGCCTTGACCAACAATATACAAGATTAACGTGAAGAACTTGACATACAATTGAGTTACATGGGGCATATCCATCATCTCGCCAAATATAATTTGGCAACCATAATAAATTGAAGTGGGAAAATTCCAAGAGGAAGTAAAATGATAAAATAAAGTTGAAATAATCAACAGCATTGCATACAGCAATATAGCCACAGCTGCCAAGCCTCGAAGGCGCATCATGCAAGAAAGAGATAGTGCTATCGTTGCATCCCGCGAGCCAGACGGCAGCTCATCAGTGATGTTCTATTTTGGAGAGAGGGATTTGATTTAAAAAATTTAGGGATTACGGAAATTAAGAATTGTTAGATCATGTTTAACGAATATTGGTTAGATCAAATGCGAATTGTGAGTTTATAACCAGAATCTTATTGTTGAATAATGGCTATTACTTAGGGCCGTAAAGAAATACGAAATATAAAGTATGTAGTGCGTAATGAGTAGATAGAAGTCAAGCTAGACTTGACTGCCCTTTTCGTGCTATACCTTGTCTTATTCTATATAATATTTGCCCTAAATACGTAGTTTACCGGATTTGCTCATCCTCAGAATACTCAGAGGACTCGGGTTAAAATGGTTGAAGATAGTTCCTACCAGGAAACAGCATCATTCAAGTTGCAAGTTGCAGTTGCACACAGTTGAATATTTTGCATATTTGTTTCCGCGTTCTGTGCAGTTGAAGTTTAGAATACCATCAAACAATGTATGGTCACGCAAAATTGTGGTTTTATACTGGAAGTTTTTGTACATCTGGTAAATGTTGTCATGGAAATACCAAGATTCGATGTGCAAGCGAAAACAATAATGTATTAGCAGTTGCAACAATATTAGAATTAGGATGTGATAACGTAAATATGCCCGATGAAGATGATGGATTCAATCCGTTAATTGTAGCCGCGCTTGAAGGTTACAATGAGATACTTAATTTATTAGTTTCTTTTAAAGGTATTGATATAAACTATCAGTGTAAATCTGGTTACTCGGCGTTAATGGTAGCTGCAGCAGCTGACAATGTTGAAATTGTGAGGGTATTGTTAGAACGAGGTTGTGATCCTAACTTAAAGAATATCTGTGGATTTACCGCACTTATAATTGCAGCTGAGAAGGGTCATGTCAATGTCGTGGAGGCGCTGTTATCAAACAAAAACGTATTAGTTGATGAAACTGATCTAAATGGTGGTACTGCATTGGCGTTTGCAGCTGAAATGAATCATGTTGATATTGTCACAATGTTAATTGATAGAGGAAGTGATATTAATATACAGAATGATCGAGGTTACACCGCTTGTATGTGGGCAGTTAAAAAAGGAAATGTAGATGTAATTAAGTCGTTTTTAGCTAGTGGCTATAATTTGGAAATTCAAAATTCCATAGGCCGTACCGTGCTACACATGGCGTGCACCAGTAATTTGAACTTTGTAACATTGTATGATGCTTTACATATTATCAACATGTTATTGGTTGCTGGAAGCAATGAAAATGTCAAGGATTACTATGGCAATAAAGCATTGGACTATTTATCTGACATAGAAAGGGACGCTATCCAGGTACGTATTACTTACACATATACAAATATATATCTGACCAACAATTTCATAGGGTTACAAACTGGAGCAAAATTGGCGACGACGTCAAAACATCGTTCTCGTTCTGTCCGAGAATGGATACATCAAGACCAATCAGGCCTCGAATCACCAGCGGCTTCCTCATCAAGCTGTATTTAGTGACCTAAATTTAGTCCGTTTGATTTGTTCATATGTATAATTAATCCAATTGAATGTCGACTTCTTGTGTGTCATCATCAATCGATTCCTCTTGGAAAACTAGAGGTAAGTACTTGTGATCTGCGAAGTTGCCCCACTGTACATCTTCAATCCAGTCTTCATATGATTGATAATCTTCAGTATCAGGCCGTCGTATATGCCCGTCTTCTTGCAGTAAGTACGTACCATCAGCAATAAACGATATTGCATACGCATATCTATCCAGGCCAAGGGTATTAGGTGGAGCACTATGTAGTGTCCATCCGTGATGCCAAGTGCAATCCCCAACTTCGAAATTAGGATAATCAACTATTTCATACCGACCAGTAAGATCTGTCTCGATAGGATTCGACCAGTATGGCAATGCAAAATCACAATGGGAGCGTGAAGCAAACGTTAGTGATGAACCACCTTCACTTTGGGATGGAACTGGTTGTAATGGTATCCAGCAAGTAATGAAGTCATTGGTATCAAACGGGGCCATGTTAAGATCTGAATGCCATAATGTTGGTCCATTACCACTTTTCTTAATGAATAATGTATCATGATAAAGGCGCACACCATTTACTCCCAGTAATTGAGCAGCAATTTTACCCAATTCTTTGGAAAGGGCAACTTTAGATATATCATTATCGTTACGCCATAAATTAAAAAATTGTAAAAATGGAATTAGATTAGAATCAATAATTCCCGCTTCTTTCAATAATGCTTTACATTCTTTCAATGATAATTTGTCAACATTTCCTTTATAATCTAATTGCACTTTCACTTTATGGCGATATGCGGACAATACTGAACTGCGAGATTTCTCAAACCCCAAACACGCAGGTCTCAATCGATCACTAATAATGGTAGGATTCAGGAGTTGAGGCAAGAAAAGATGACCATTTCGCACAAATGACAAAATTTCACGATCTTCTAATGTATCGCGCAACAATAACTTATCTTTGTCCTTCGCTCGCTTAGCAGATGACAGATTCATCAACTTTCTTGTGTTTTGCAATATACTAGCTGTATCTAACACTTCCTTTTTTTCTACTCGATTCGCGACGTCGACTTTTCCAACTCGACTAGAACGAGCATTCAATCGAAATGTTCCGCGCCGGCAATTAACGAAGTGGCGGCAGCCTAACAGCAGCATCACAACCAGCGGCAGGAATGGCAGCATTAAACACGCACTTCGGGCCATTTCAAGCGAGAAACCTTATAATTTTTATTTTCGTGCATCACGCAGAGAGGTACCGGCATGTACCGGTGCAGTAAATTTAAATTCTTCATTCTTTGCCTAGTTCAGCAGCGTTTTGCGTGAAATTCGAACATGTTCGAAGGGTTTGGCTGACTAATAATCGATTTATCACACATTGTAATTACAAGCTACGTATCTATAGTACCTAAACCTTGGCGTATTTCTGTAGACATATAAAATAGCGCCTTTTCTTCTCTCCATTGTTCCACATCCTATCAAAATACGAGGAGCTATTGACAATGTGTCCCGTCTCTCTTCCCGCTTCACCTCGCCACAATTCTAGTTTCAACATCCGCCCTTCTGCTTCTAACTTTTCTGTTGCTTGTATAGTCCGCTTGTCCGCCTCGTCACTGTCTTTTGATAGCGCTTTTGACACGAAGCCCCAGTCGCTTTCACTAGCGATGTATTTTCTGAGAATTATTCGAAGCGACTCCAGCAGGGATGTGGCGTAAGGTAGGTTATCGGTGACGATTGTGATGTTGCCATTCGTAACTAGAACGGAATGCATCTTTTGAAAAAAATCTTTGGTTAGCAAATGGTTTCCTTGTGAATCACCTTCGCCTGACGTTCTCTCGGGGGGCTCGGGATGGTTAATAAATATGTGTGACACACTTTCAGAAGGGATATGACTTGGTACAATCTCTGACGCGTCACCACAAAGCAGCATTAGGTTATCGTTCCCGTTTTTATTGACTAACCCATTCTCTAAGATATTCTTAGCAAATGTTTTGTAGATACGATCACTCCTCAACTCTAATCCAACCCACAGCGAAGCCTTGTCGTTACTCGCCTGTGTTACCACCCACTCGCCATTACCAGAACATATTTCTAATTTGATGGGCACGTCCGTTGCAGTTGTATGTGCATTAATGC
>JACCDO012021971.1_pt1 | contig 20459 bp, 15 predicted proteins | sample 7446101 | NCBI WGS metagenome assembly JACCDO01 (sample SAMN15323440, study PRJNA562643) | freshwater metagenome | isolation source: river surface water | place: USA:Blue River Watershed | collected 2017-08-16
AAGTCATTTTAATCCATCATTTGCATTCTGTAGTTGATATTTCTCTTCTCATTGCACTTTCAATAAATTAATGATGATTTCGATAAATCTTGTCGTGATTACACTCCTAATTTGTACCATTAGTAGTTCATCTTGGATGACAAAAGAAGCAGTAGAATGGATCATAAAAGATTTTGAATCGCAAGAGCTAGAGAGAAGTAAATTATTAGTCAGAGGTCACGACCACCGTAGCTCTGAGCCTTTTGTAACTGGAAATGGATTCAAAGGGATGAGTCATCATGTATGTGATGACACCAATCGATGTGGTATGTATCCTGAACGTGTTACTAATGGACAATGTATATTTGTAAAAGCTGATTTTTTTGATTTTTTCGTTAAGGACGTGATACCTAGAATTAATTCATCGTTCATAATAGTATCCCACAATGGAGATATGTCCACACCTGATGGACAAAATGATGCCCCAAGACTAGGATATCCAGCGTATGTTACGAGTGATTTATTAGCCAATGAGTATAAAAATGGTAGATTGATTGCATTACATGCACAGAATTTATGGTGGAGAAATCATACGATAGAAGCAAGACCATCATACTTTCATTGTTTACCAATCGGATTAGAAAATAGAATGTATAAGTTTGGCGGATCATTGAATGTTTATATTGAAAATTTGAAAAAAAATATTATCGACAGACCTAGAATGACTATAGAGGAAAAGAACAATTTACCTTTATTACTAGTTGCATTTTATCCAAAATCACGAGTACCTGATAGATATAACGTATTATCCACTATTGGTGCTATTCCACCCAAAGATCAGCCTAAAATGGAAAATCCTTGGTTTAATGAAACAGATTTAAGCCATCAAGAATGGATTGACGCTATTTCACAACACAAATTTGTTCTTGCCCCATTCGGACATGGACTAGACACTCACCGAATTTATGAAATATTATTATTTGGAGGAATACCTGTGATGAGAAAGTCTACCATAAGCAGTTGTTATGACGACAGCGATAACATATTTAATGGTAAAAGTAGAGGAAGTTTACCGATTGTTGTATTAAATAATTGGAAAGAATTGACCAAGGAAAGACTGTTACAAGAGTGGGAAAGAATTTCTAAAATACCAGATAACCACTGGGATTGGAAAAGACTAACATCTTATCACTGGTACGATAGACTCGGATGTGGAGGTAAAAATAACACCACTAACTCATAACCGTTGTTAATCCCTCGTACTTAAAATTTTAACTTAAAAAAATAAAAATATTTAAAATTTGTTTCCCGTGCTCTCTATAATTTGTTAAAACTGTGGATAGTATAAACGTGTAATCATCACCTTCGCTAGAGGATTTACTATGGCTTACTCTATGCACCATGATGAGCAAGGGCGTTTGATAGACCCAGAGAAACTATTAGTAGTTGCCGATGGTCCTGAAATTCTGTCAAAATTTATTGAGAAATGGCGTGATCCATTCATGGCACCCATACTAGACGGTGCAACTGCATCTAAATATATCTGGCCCGACTTATCATTTACAGTCAAGCTAATCCGTGTTGATGTGTTTGAGTGCAACTCTCCTAAATCTCAACAAGCAACAACTGATATGGCTTTATCACGTCGTTTACGTAAAAATAATAACATGACTTGTTTATTTACTTTCTATGTTTTAAACGAAGGCTATCAATTCACAAAATTGTTACATTTAGAGACCGCAGGACCACCAAGACGAGATAGATTTAGAATTGACGGTAAAAATAATAGTAGAGACCTTACTGAATGGCAAACAAAAGAAAGTCTTCATGCATATATAACTTCTGACAGAATAGCTGGAACAAAATATTTCTATATTGATTTTTGCGATACGCCCGATAGATATTTTTTGTCATACAAGTCTGAGGCAGAAGCAGGTTTAAGGAGAATGTATAGATTTGCTGGTTATCCCGTAACTCAATATTATATTCTTGAAAAAAGAGTGGTACACGATTGTTTAGCAGCCGAAGGAGGTATTGGTACAACATATTATTTATCATTTGGAAATACATGCAAAACAATTAAAGGTTGGAAAGTTATTAACAGTTTTTTTGCATTTGATTTACAACTTTATGGCTCCAATTTATACACAGTATATGTAAGGGATGATCCATTTAAAAGAATGATGATATTAATGGGCCCAATACCAAAACCTGAGGAGTGGCAGGTATTTTGTCAGTTTTATGCATTTGACCTTCCTGTTCCAGGTACATGTAGTTTAGAAGTACATAATTGTACTCGATCGATTTATTCTACAGCAGCTAGTGTTCCTAGACATCGCCTTACCAATGAAGAAAAAAGGAATCCATGGGAATTTCAATTCAGTATATATGTGTTCCCAGTATATTTTGATGATTGTACCTTTGTTGAAAACTGGTAATAATATTGTAAATTTATTTGAAGTTTATCTTTTTATTCTTTCTACTTGATATTTCTACTTTGGTTATCGCATCTTGCAATTCTTTACGCTTAGTCTCTATATTTCTTCGTCGTCTCTCTTCCATTATCAACTCATCATCATAAGCATTTCCACCTTCTTCATTATCATAGTCATATTCATTACCTACCATTTCATCATTATCAATAAAATCTTTCTCTTCTTCATCTTCATTACAGTCGTAGTGAAGCATAGGATATGCCCTTGCTAGTGCCAATTTTCTACTGAGAGTCGTATACTTCGCTCTTAATTTATTATTGTCACTTCTGAGTTGCAGAATCTCCTTTTCTAAGACTTCCAAAGAAGTGTTATGCTTCAATGGCTTATCTTCATTACTGGTGCAAACTATACAACCTTTTCTAAACAATTGTTTCTTTAAATTATTGTTTACTCTATTCATCTCAATAATGTGTTTTTCTAAACTTTGACATTTTGATCTCCAATAACTTAATGCTTTGAGTTCCTCTTGATTTTTATTCATTTCTCTCACCTTCATGGATACTTCAATATTATTATTATTGATGATCGCTTTGGCTTCTCGCAGATAAACCTCTTCTTTTCTATTCGTTTCTAATAATTCTGTATTCAATTCGCCAATTTGTTCTGATAATTCGTTATTCCTATGATATGCATCTGCTAGTTTTATACCTTCATTATGCAGTTTATTCTGCAACTGTTTTATTTCATCCTCATATTTTAGTCGGATGTCAAATATTATACTATCATTTGAGTTTATTTTATGATTCATTTCTTGTATTTTATCTTCCAGCGATCTAACGGCGTTAGAACATTGTTGTTTTGTTTGATGAACATATTTTTCATTTGATTCAAGTGTTGATAACAAATTTTTGTTTTGATATACAACTTTATCTATACATTCTTTCAATTTCAAAATCATATTCAAAATGTTACTTGAGTCAACATCCACAAGTGACAATTCTGGAAATGACGCTCTTACATCAGTCAAAACATCATTTAGAACACGTTTTGTTTCATCTAACTGAATATTTTGAATATTTTCAGTATTCGGATTGACAACAAATACAACCGGATTCTGATAGACGATATTGCTATCGCTTCCCTTCCTACCACCAATACTATTTCTAGCGCCACTATTACGCCTCGCTTCTCCGAAATATGGCGCCTTAACGCTAGGGCTTGGGAACATTATAGCCACAGGATATATATATATATATATATATGGCTGTTGGGCTGAATTTTGTCAAATTTTTTGAGACTTGGATGAATTTTCTCGGCTGTTTCTCTTCTCCTTCGATGACATTAGGCATGCATAAACTGCTTTTCATTCTAGAATTTCAATAGATCATGGGACTGTGCAACAAATACGTCAATTCGATCACACGATTAAGTTTATCAATTCGATTTCAATCAATATTCTCTTGGTAGGACTCGGCATTAAAAATTATAAATTTGTGTAAATAATAAGACCAAAATAAAAGAAATAAAATGAGTTGGAAAGGGGAAAGTGATTTTGCTGCTTCATTTCAGGACTTCAACTTGTCCACTTTAAACTCTAAAATTAAAGAATTATGTCATTTATGTTTAAAATATACTGCTGAATATAAAATGGTTGTTCATGAAGTTGAAAGATTTATAAGAAAATCAAATAACCAAAGTGAAAAAGTTGCTGGATTATATTTAATCGATGCTATTTGTAAAGCATCTAGAGCACAGCATGGGAAAGAAAAAGAAGTATTTGCAAAGAGATTTTCACAAAGACTTCTTGAAACTATAAAATTTATTCCATTTGATCAAGTTAGTAACAACGAGAAACAAAGAATTAATAGAATGTTTGGTGAATGGACAAAAGCTGAAGTTTTCCCGCCTAATTGCATTCCGTCAAGTAGCATATTAGGGCTTGATAAAACAAATGATAATGAAGCATCTTCAAAAATTAATGAGCAATTAACAAATAGCAATTTAAATAACTCATCATTCACAAATATGAATAATGATAATATAATGACACAAATGAATTATTATGATAATAGTGCTAGTCAACCATACAATAATAATGCAAACCCATTAATGAACATTCCACAAACTGGTGGTGCTATACCTCCACCTCCACCTATGCTTGTTCCACCAATGCCTCCTATGTTAACAGTGCCATTTCAACAAAACAATAATAATATTAATAATATGAATTTACAACAGAATATACAATATCCTCCTAATTATCCAAATGTCACTTCAAATATGATGAACATGAATAATATGCCACCGTCAAGTAAAAAACATGAGACTAATCAATCGACTGATGCGAATAAAGCAGAATCTAAAAAAGTTACTGTAGCGAAATTATGTCCTTTTAGGCAACAAGGAGATTACAAAAATTGTCCATTTGGTGAAAGATGTAAATATAGTCATTTTGATTGGAATATTTCATTATCTGGTTATTTGAATAGGAAAAGAACAAAAAATATAATAACTGAAAATAAAGATTATCAAACTGATTGGATTGATTATGAACCAGTCGCTAAACTTCCTAATTTATATAATATATCAACAATTGAACCAAGAATAATTACAAGAAATGAAAATATGAAAAAAATTGATCGTGAAGGAAGAATTTATTTAGATAGTAGTAATGATTTAATCTATGCATTAAAAGATCTACATGATATAACAGTTGACTTACTTGATAAAGATATGTTTATAGCTAAAGTAAAATAGTTTAAATATAAATAGATTATTTACTTTACCGTTTTATACTACATGATAATAATAAATAAAATCTAACTATAAAATTTTAATACAGATGCGATGAAATCTTAAACGATAGAACCTGAGTTACTAGCAATTCTAGGCCATAGATCAGCGCATTCCTTAGCAACTGGTCCTGAAACAGCTGATCCTTTCATTTCACCTTTATTATTAACAATAACACCTGCATTATCTTCGAAATAAATAAATGTTCCTTCCTTTCTTCTCCAAGTCTTTCTTTGACGTACAATTACAGCAGGATGAACCTTCTTTCTTAATTCTGGTTTACCCTTTTTACATGATGCCATAACTAAGTCACCGATAGTGGCTTGTGGTAATCTATTCAATCTACCTTTCACTCCAGACACGGAAATAACTTTAAGTGATTTTGCGCCTGTGTTATCTGCACAGTTGACTACAGCTGCGACTGGAAGACCTAATGTCGTCTTGAACTTTGTGCCTACTGCTCCTCCTCTTCCTTTTCCCATTTTATCTCTATATTTTCTCTATTATTGGTTTTCGTGCCAATGGTATTTTGTGGTTGGACCGGATTAGGGTAGGGTTTCGTTATATTCTTAGACGAGAGACGTAAAGAGTGTGTGACGAAAATATAATATTTTCATACATTATGAAACCAATATTAAATCATAATTATATCTGTGGTGAATTTATATTCATTAAAAATAATTAAACAATAATGATCTAAATATATAAAGAATTATATTTATTTTAAGCAACAACCTTCTTATCAAATAATTAGTGTTGGTAGTTCTTCTTGATTTAGATAGTTATAGACTAATGTTAATTCTTACTTTTTCATTGGAATTATTATTAATTTTTGAAAAAAGTTTGGTCCCTCGCTGAGAAGTTGTACAAGTTGGGTCGACTCATCATCATTAGACGATCATCATGGAGGATGATAAGCAGTTTCTAAGACAATTATTAGTCAATAGTAACAACAATAATAATCAAATTCCTTCTGTAAACCAAAGTGATGTTGATGAACAAACTATGAAAGCTAGAATGGAGGAAGTATTGAAGAGATTAGAGGCAAATCCAGCAGAGTTTGAAGATTTATTAAAAGAATTAGGTCCTCATATGGATAAATTGAATTTACCTGGAAATAAATCAACTTTAGGAGAAAATGGATTAGAACCTAAAGTACCAGGAATAAATATAACTCCTACTGCTGGATTTGTTGTGAAAACAAAGAGTATGAATGATTCAGATGAAAATAGCATGAAAATATTTATTAACATATGTCAGCATGATGAACTTGGCCTTCCTGCAATGAAGAAGAAAATTGATGATAATGGTGAAGAAGTAGAAGGTTTAAATATTCCTATGAGTATTGGATCAGGTCGAGTAGGTGCTGATAAATCTGGTGTAAAATGTTTTATTTATGATGTTATTGTAAATCCTAAAGTTATTGAGGATGCTAATGCTGATGTAACCGGTAAATATCGGGATTTTGTGTGTCAACTTAGTATTCATGGATTAGAACAAAAATATAATGTAAATTTAGACAAACGATATAAATTACCAAAGTTAACCAAAATGGGTGAATTATTAACTCAGTATATAAAGGATACAAAAAAGATGCCCAAAATAGAAGAGGTGAAATCAGCACCAAGTAAGACTAATAAAAATGTTAAAAATAACGATCATAAGGAACCAATTACAGTAATCGAAAAGGATTTAGACTATATCATAAGTTGGGTCGGTGGTGAAGTAATGGATTCAGATAACCCAGAATCTTTAAATACAGCAAATCTTCAACCTATTAAAATTATTCCAAACGAGTACGTCGAGCCTACAGCAGCAGTAGATTCTAAGTATTTGGGTTTACTATTTACTTGCGTTTTATCTTCTGAAATAGCAAGTAGAATTATTTCAAACATTAGTTCTTCAGATACTATCGATTTACAAGTTTCTGCTTACAAGTTGCATCTGAAGATACCATCATACAAATTATTATGCTTATATTTACCCGCGGCTATCACCCCGTCATTATGCACATGTAAAGTGACACAAAATGAAAGCAATATTGGTAGCGTTGAATTATTCATAAAAATGCCGTTAGATAAATCTGAAATTGATAAAGAAGCTGATGTTGGTAGCAAGGCATGGTTGATATCACAAGCGCTACGATCTGAGGAAAATAGAAGTAGTAATTCAACAAGTACCGAATCTAAGACAACTAATGATAACGAGTTTCCAGAAGATAAGTTTCATATAAAATTACCAGATAATGTGAATCAATACACTGGGCTGAAAGAGGAGACAAATGATGATGTGTTACCGGAGGAAAGATTTCATATGAAAGATGCTCATTCTACTTTTCTCATTAACCAACGAGAGCAATCAATTAAGGACAAACAAGAACACTTTGAAAATGAAAAGAAAAATAGAAAAAATGATGAAAATGTAGAATATGTAGATATTGATGATTTTAAACCAGGAGGTAAGTATGCTAGTAATAGTTCCAAACCTGGATCGACACCAGATGTTATTACTAATGTAATAGAACCGATGAACAAAGTGAAAGAAGTTATTTTATCCAACAATAATGATATGGTAATACAATACACAATTATTAATTTATTTGTTTTCTTACCACCAAATTTTTGTTTCTATAGGAGTCAAACAATCTATCATCAAGTTTATGGACTGAACTTTTGTAATTAACGAATTTGAATAGAGTAGTTTCTTTTACCTATCAATTTCTTATTCTTCAGTGATTATGCAATTAATTACTATTCAAGCCATGTTTTAATTAATTAATTGATTTGGGACTAGTAATAAATGATATATTATCCTAATTTTGGTATGGTCTCTTTCGCATAACTACATACTGGAACAATCTCCAGTTTCTTTTCTTCACAATATTTTATCATTTCCTTCAGTAATATTGCAGCAAATCCTTTCCCTCTATGTTTCTTCATTGTGTAACAATGATTAATATCGACAGTGTTTGATTCTTCATTGATCACGAAGTTTATTGAACTTAATTTTGACTTACCGCTGTGCAATGACATTAATCCAACATTATGGACAACTTTTACCTTAACTTTATGTTTATCTACTGTACATATCGCGTCATCCATGGAAAAAAGCTCTCTTTTCCTTTTTCCTCCATTTTTTGAGATTTGATTCTCAAGCGGATACAAATCCCTTTGGGATCAGTTAAAGTAAAAAAATTCACAATTTTGAGGTCTTTTGGGGGTCTTATCCACTGAATTTTCAGTGTAGACATGGGCGATGAGTTCCTGGACACATTCTATGCGTCTTACTCTGATGTCTATGCCAGCCAGAAGCAGCGGGTATCAACCGTTGAAGTGCGCAAGCACTTAAAAGAGCTTCCACTGACTGATCGATTAGGTCATCGAAATATTGAGAAAATTAGGGAAAAGAAAAGTAAAAAGAAGAAATCTATAAAGAGTAAAGAAGTGAATAATGAAAATATTGACTTTTATACGGATTCACATCAGTTTCAAGTAACCAAGCCGACTCAATTAAAAGCATCAACACAAGAATTAAATTACACAGGTCTTTCAACATCATTACCTGTAGCTTATAATGAGTTTGCATCTAATGCCATACAGAAAGACGGAAATTTTCTTAATGAGATTAAATCTAAAATTAACAATAACAATACATATGAATCAAATATACAAATATTAAGTACGTTAGGATCTGGTAAAAGTAAGAGAAAGATTCAATTAGACAAGAGAATAAACTATAAAACAATAATTGATCAAGTAAACGAAGATTTTCATAAATGGCATACACTCGAACAGCGTTATTTGGAGCATATTCATTCATTGTGTGTAAAGCTTGCCAACATTAATCCATCAACGGATGACACAGAAGCCGCACATAAAAATCAATTATTACTATTGTTAGTAGCAACAAGAAGAATTCATTATAAAATTGTTGAGACTTACCAGCAATCAATTCAAATATTGCAATCACCTAGACTTGACGATCCATCGAAGGATCTCCAAGAGTACATGCATAATGCAGTATCATCATTACTGCACATATTTGATTTTCTAGATATTGAACCAATTTTAGCTTTCACTGGAATCGATAGTTTCAAATGCAACCCATTTATTGTATCACAGGTTGGCAACCACAAATTACACCCTGCATTAGTAATGGGAAATGATGAGCATTTATATATGGAATATTTTCGTGTAATTCACAGATTATACATAAACAAGCAGCAACATGACAGTAATAGTATCGAGAACTCATATGGATTAGCCGATAATACAGATGATCAAACACATAGTGCGCATAAACGCGAAGGACATAAACTCACATCTCTTCGTGTTTACGATGAATCAATAAATGAAAATGGAAGTGATTGTAGCAACGACGATTTAATAAGTTTGATGAACAGTCCATTTAGAAACATTAATCTATCCACGCGGTTGTGGTGGATGCGTTGGAAAAAGAATTTTGGGGTAAGTTCAAAAGTTTCATATCATATTAATCGCAAAAAAGTTTTTAAACTGCGAAAAATATTTAACGCAATGCAGCAATACACGTGGCAGTCGATGCGGTTCAATAAATTGCAGAAGAAATACTATACCAACCTACTATACCAAGTATTTTTTAAATGGGATGAATATCGTGTGTGGTGCCGTAGGTACAATGCCATGTTTCAGCGGTCCAGACTACGACTTCAGTGGAATGTATTCAATATATTACATAATCATTCCTTGGAGTCAACACAAGTTCGGTCCTTCCATCGCAACCAACGCAACAAAAGGAACCAAATGGTTTTCGATTTACTCAGATATAACTCTATTTACAATAAATTTGGATTGAGAAATAGATTGCGAACTGGATCATCACTGTCATTTTGGAGCAAATATTTGTTACAACAGACGTTAAAGCGATGGAGGTTGCGATGCGTAGTAGTTAATGCATTGGATTTTGTTGATGATAAAATAGACAGACTCCGGTTAAAGAGAGCATTCGAATTATTCGCTAGGAATACCGTATCTAATTACGCCAAGTTTCAGCGACTAAAAGGTGCTGCGACGAGATTGAATGCGAGTATTATTCGTATCGCCAGCAATCAAGTTACCCAGTCAAAAGTTAGAATGTCAACATTTTTAACTAAATTAACAACTATTAATAAGCCGGTGGTTGAAGCGCCAAATATAAATGAAACAAAGAGTAATTCACCGTTGAAAGACGACAAAAGGAAGCTGCGGATACTAGGTGCAGTGCATTCTAGCATTAAAAAATAGTTAATTTAAAAATTTACTTTGAACATAATGTAATATATTGTAATTTGTTTTGGATTTATGGCCATTTTGCCCCAGTAATAGCCGTTGAATATTCCCACATAGCCTTGGACTTGATAGGATTACTCACCTCTGCAGATGGTTGATTTTCAAAAATTTCACCACCTGATCCACCAGCACCACTTAATCTTCCTTTTGTATCAAATGTTGCAATTGTTTTAGCACCGCCATTCCATGACCAGTAAACACCTGATTTACTGCATATTGGATCATCAACAACTTGTGCTAGACGTTGTCCTGCTTCTTCTTGACTAACATATCCGCCAGTAACATATTTCATAAATAATGGAAATAATGTGCGAAACCATTGACGTTTTTCTCTAAATAATTGTGTTTCTGCTATGCAACCAGGATATATAGATCCAAAGGTAATACCGGTTGATTTGTGGTATCGTTTATGTAATTCATTGACAGTCATCATATTACAAATCTTGGAATCTTTATATGCTTTAGCGCCATTAAATGTTTTTCCATCAATCATAGCAACAGGATTCTTACTGCCTTGAGACATACCATCAAGATTTCCTAAATCAGCGAGTGGTAATACTACTCCACCACCAACAGTGTTACTATTACCAGTAATACTACCTACAATAATCATTCTTGGATCCTTTGCTTTCTTCATATCGTTTATTAATAAACTGCATAATAAGAAATGAGACAGATGATTGATTTGTAGCTGTTCTTCAATATTATCTACGGTATATTTTGGTTTGTCAAGTGCTGGTTGATATACTGCTGCATTACACACAAGACGATCTAAAGGACGAGTTTTTTTTAATTTGTTTAATTTGGCAACAAATTGTTTTGTTGAATCAAATGATCCTAAATCTAAATCAACAACAGTGTGACTTGCTGGATCAAAACCTTCACGTTCTGCAACTTGTTTCATTTTATCAACATCACGACAGGCACATACTACATAATATTTATTAGTGTTCAATAATGAGCGTAGAGTCTCTAGTCCAAGTCCAGAAGTTGTACCCGTAATCACACATATCTTTTTATCCGCTGGAATCAAAGACTTGGATGCTCCAGAAGATGCACCTCCAAAATTGAATAACATACGTGTTGTTAGTACTGTTCGATCAGCTGGACGAGAAAAGCGACCAATGAACGCATGACAACCTATAACTAGAAGGAGGAATGCAACACATATAAGATGCCGACTCATTTTTTATGCCCTAAATTCTGTCAAAGTTCTACTTCAATTTTGATGATGATGCAAGTGTGGATCCGATCATCACTGAGTTGGGGGAGAAAATAGATTCGAGAAAAAGAGAAAAGGAATAGAGATAGAAGAAAAAATCATACGATATCCTTGTTCACTTAAGTACTTCTTTAATGTAGTAATACTATTATCACTATTATTATTATTATATATATTTAGTAACACTTTTAAGATACAATAGCAAGAAGCATTAAAGGTAGTAGATGATGGTAAGGCTTACCTCTGACTTGTCCTTCTAATTCAACTATATTCCCGGCACCGAATCCGCCTTCAGAATTTTAAGATAATTCCAAAATTTGCTGCATCTTCGTGCATAATAATGGATAATATCACTGCAACATACGTGCTTGGCGGAGTAATAGTACTGGTTGGATCAACTCTCCTTACTGTTCTTGCTGAATACTGCAAAGAAAAGGGTTATTTTAGGATGAGAGAACCAGCATTAAAAGATTCAATAAAATTTAGAGTATCATTAATGACAAATAAATTTGAAGAAATCAGATTCATTCTAAACTATCCCAACAATGCCGAGCAATGGTTAATTGCATTAAAAAAATCAATAGAATCAAAAAGGAAGAAAATAGCTGAAAATTGGAAAAAAGATAAAGGATCATTTATGAAATTATGGAACAATAAATCATTAGATGATAAACAAGCAATATTTTCTGTGCTTCTCAAAGAGTTGCAGCAAGCTGTGGAGGCTTATTCGGACACTAAAAATATATCAAACTTGATAACTGAAGAATTATTTTTATTAATAAGTAAAGATAATGAAAAAGAATATAGTAATATTGAGAATATTATTGACTCATTAATGAATGATAAATATATGGAAAAAGGTAATGGATCTAACAAACCAGGAGCATTAATATACGAGATTCCTGTTGTAGCTGCTTACGAAATAAGCACTGATAGTGACAAGTCTAAAGTTAATCGAAGAGATGATATCCATGAATATTTAGTTTTTTTAAGGAAAATGATTCATGTATTATTCGTTGTTCAATTTTTACAGCGTTATTCAACTATAAACACAAAAAAAAAGAATATAAATTGGAGAAAACATTTTGGAAAATCATTATCGTTCTGCACCATGGGGTTGGTGCTTACATTAATAGTAGAATACAAAAGTACAATAACATCATTTTTTCAGGGTATTATGTCATAATTTGTTTATTTGTATTGATTATAAAAACTTTGAAGTCGAATTTACTGATAAATAAATATAGCGTAGAAGATCGATTAAGGCAACAGCTTGATTGATATAGTTACTTCTTGATATGCTTTCTTAGACGAACAGTTACAATACTAATTAATCACAAGCACTACTAGTAGCGATTACATTTAACTGACAAGCTTTAATCATTATAAAATACCTGAGATCCTGAACAACAGGCCAGGCCAGGCCCCTTTAGGTGTGGGAAAAATTTGGAACGTTAAAAAGGTCAGACTTTAATTCAAGAAGGTTTGAAATCACCATAATTTCCTTAGAGATTTCAGGACATTTCTTGCAATGAATTTGTAATTGAGTAGTGAGAATCAAGTGAATATGTCGGACTCTCTGCCAGCGGTGTCAGAGAACTCCACTTTGCCTAGTAGCACGTCTGCGGAATTATCTATTCCAGGTGCAGCTGCTCCAGTTATAAATAGAAGAATAGGTGTTGATTATGCCGAGAACATTGAGCTAATGCTTGTTCATCGTGAAGCAAATAAGAAATGGGCATTCAAAATACCTTCAGTGGAAAATATAAATGGACAACGAGTAAGAAAAGTAATGTTAAATGAAGATGAATATGAGCATTTAATTCATGAAATAAAAGGCGATGAAAAATATGTTCCATGTCGGCCTGAATTAGAATTGCATTATATTGGAGTTGAAGAGGATACGGAAGCGGTATGGGATCCTAATTTTTATCATTCAAAATTATACAAAATTAATCGTAATATTCAAGAATCAGTTAATGAAATTTTACAAAAGACCGTTGATACTACCAATGGATTAGGTGTTGAGGTTATCTTTGATCCAGTGAAATGCCTGTATATATTAACACCGTTTGTTGAGGATCAGTTGATATTAATGTTGCGTAATGACTTTAAGCGAGGATCAATCGTTACAGTTGGACGTGCATGGTGTAATCAAGAAGATATAAAAATATATAACTTAGTAAATAACACAAAACGGAAGATATGGCGAAGATTTGTGCGAATACATCTACTTCCACAATTAGATAACCTCGATAGAATTAAAGAAATTGAAACTAGATTTTTATTATGGATTGAGAAAGAACAGAAAAAGTTTGAAGCGACTCTTATCCGTGATGCAGCTGACTTATCATCATCTGAAGATTCGGCAGACGAGGATGATGAAGAAAAGAAAAAAGAAAAGAAAGGTAAAAAAATTGCAACTAAAAAAGTAGGAAAGAAGAAAGGTGAGAAAAAGAAAGATGTCGAGCCATCAGGTAAACAGCAGGTTGGTGGGAATGTGAGACCAACTAGTAAGCAGAGTGATGCAAGGCCAACTAGTAAACAAAGCGATGCCAGACCCACTAGTAAACAACAAGGTAGGAAATAATCAAGTGTAAAATATTGTTCAAGTGTAAATAATATTATTTATTATTTAGTACAAAGAAATACCCTTGCCCTTCCCGAGCCATAGTTCTCATCTCATTCTTGTCGGCGTTATTATTAGTTGCAATAAAATGAAAATTTTTCTTAGGAAAACGATTACGAAAAGCAACCCAATTGTTAACAGCAAACATTTGTGGTTGAATTTTAATTGGTGAGAATGGTATCACCGAGTCATCACAAAATATAACGACATCGGTACAGTCTGGCAAGTCACGCAATGCTTCATTCAAACACTCTCGTAAGTCATTACCACCATCAGGTCTTATTGCTTTTAATCTGTTCATTATAGAGGATACGTCACTGTCGGTGGATAGCCAACTGGGTTTCTTTTGATTGCCTGGTGTCAGCCACTTTGTCTCGTCGCTCCATAGTGCTACAGCAAATCTTAAATGATGTGAATTGAAGCTTTTTAATAATATTGATAGATTTTTTTCACTCGTTATTGGTTTGGTCCTATTCCATGCTCGATCACTGCTGCTACCGTAGTTATTCATCACTAAAACTTTACTTGAATGCTTTAAATGCGCCGCGAAGTTGTGAAGATTGACATCAGTCTTGGGATGGTATATATTTCGTGATGGCGACAATGAATATGACGATCTATTTAATTTAAATTCACTACTGTACTCACTACCTTCATCGACATCAGTAGTTCGATCATGAATCTTACTATCACTAAGAGTGGGAGACTCTAAATATTTCTCTGGGTATACTTTACCGCTACCACTACCACTTCCTGTTATGGATGTGTATATATTGTTCGCGAGATCGGTTAGCACATTGAGTTTTTTACCTTTCATGTCTCCAGACTTTACATTGTACGAGTTGGGACTAAAAAATGCTAATGTTGTACCTGAATCTAAATTTCTATGAGACAATAGTGTTTTCTTATCGATGTTCTCATCATTCTCATACTCCTCGATTCCACTGTTGATGATTCTTAAAATTTGAGGTGATTTTTGTGATCTTGGTGGTGATATAGGCGGACTTTTATAAGATATCTCTGATGGAGTGAAAGAAGCGGCGTTGGGATATATCCTTGCTCCAAAATCATTATTTTGATTACTATTAAAACTTGGAAATTTAGGAAATGCATTATTGTGTCCTTGCAATGGCGAATTTTCCGTAGCAGCATAGTCCTGCTGAGATGGAGTTAATTTATGTTCATTATTAACCAAATATGATCGCAAAAATTCTAGGCATCCATCAATTATGTCATATGATGCAATAGGTACATACATTTCTATCACTATCAAAACTATTAATAGTTCTATATTAAATGCTTTTGAACTCAAAAAGATACTAAAATATTCACCAAATGGTTTCAATACTATATACAAAATTATGTTTATTTGCAAATATGACAAGCAAGACACAAGTACTGATGACCAGTCGAGTGGGAACCTCCTATGCATTGTAGTACTTATTATCGTATTTTTACTAGGTGAATTTTCAGCATCACTTATAGTAATTCTAAAATGAAATAGGTGGCGTAGTAGATATTGTATCTTTTTTAGCACAATCTCATCACACTCAACCGATATTTTAGACGGCAATACAATACCCCCATTCGCTGCAACAGAGGCAAGATAATCATCCCAACATAAAGATATTGCTTGCCTTTGGTGAGTAGTTAATGAATCGGATATTGTTGACGCAACAAAGGACTCCACATACTGCGCAAACTCAGCTTTGAACCTATTCAAGTCTCTCAGCGGCTCGCGACGAGCAGACATTCCTTGTGCTTTTTATGGTTTTCTTTTTCGTCCTGTTGGCGATGCTAAGAGAGGTAACGGTCTTTCCGGCCTAATTTGTATATAATAGTAAAGTTGTACATTCGAGGACGAAAAGTTGGTAGATCATTCAAGAATCTTTAGGTGTGCGTATTTCAGCTGAATATTTCCGTTTATAGTATTTTAAAATGATTCGCTTATCTAATCCCTATGATATGCCTTCAAATTGGAAAATCAGAATCGGAATTTGAGATATCGCCGAGCATGTTGGTGTGTCGGTTAACCCCATATACCCATTGATGCATATAGTTGCGCTTACTAGTTCTAGTGTCATTCTACTTCGTTAAATGTTATTCTTGTTCTTTGTCGCGTTATATTTTGTATTCGCAATAGAGGTTGGTTGTTTGAATATTGGACTTCATGCTCAGGTTGATCCCAAAGATAAAGTAGTTGGCAGCGCAATTACAACTAATGGGATAAAGGCTGCATTCTTATTACGAGAACATGAAAAGCACTATGTTCAAACCTTCTATCCAATGAACTATCCAGGTATAAGCTCTGTACAATGGGACTTGATTATTATTGAGGGCTGGTTTCCAAGTATTGATAATTTCATTAAATTAATCAGGCTTTATTCACCAAATGCGATAGTATTTTTTTATTGTTTGGATCAATTGTATCCTGGTTTGGGTGTTATTTCGAAGTTGGATGTAGATGGATATTTGACTAATTCACTTCTTATTCAGAGTTATTTAAATGAAGAAACTAATATTCCAACACAATACTTATTACTAGCTGCTGATGCAGAAATCATGAAACCAAAGTCAATAGATAACACAAGGAATAAATTTAGTGTTTATGTCGGAGCAGGGGGTCATATGTTGCCATATAAACCAACATTACTTCCAACTCTATTAGAATTTCTACCTCATGGATTAGAAATTTATGGATCTTATTGGGATAGTGTCCCACAAGTCAGCAATGCTTATAAAGGAAAATTGCCCGAGAATTCATTAGCGCAGGTCTACACTGACTCCACAATTGTTGTATCATCGATTATTAAGACACAAGAAGACGTAGGAATGATCAATAACAGAGTGTTTGAGGGGTTGGCTTGTGGAGCTATATTAGTAAGTGAATACTCGGATAGCTTGCATAAGATTGTTAAAGCATCAAAGCATATGGATTTTATTTATTTTTACCGGAATACCAGCGATATTTCTAGTATCATAGCTGATATACGCAGTAGTTCACCTAGTAAATTGCAACAAGCTTCACTTCATGCCCGAGAGTTTATTATCGAGAAGCACACATGGAGTCATCGAGTTATAGAAATACTAGATTTTTACTATCACATTAAAAGCACAAGTGAGCTTGTGAAAGCAAGTAGTCGCGCAAATAACCGTCTGCTTGCATATACAAAGAGCAATCATTTACTCACTAATTCAGACGCGGCTTACTTACAGGTTACCATTATTCCATTGCTCTCGAACAGTTATACAATACACCAGTATAGCGAGAGTGAGTGGACATTAGTCGCATCAAACGATACTTTGATAAAACAATATGACACGGTTGTGATAGTTGCAACTCCATTTGACGCACTCGATGTGTACACTCGCCAACTGGCCCCAATCAATCGACAATCAAGGATGTTATACGTCTTGGGTGTCAATGCTTCGTTACTACCTCACGAACCACTTACCCCTACTCATCAACAGTATGATTGTATATGGTTCCGTGACTTTTATGAAATGAAATTGTTAACCAAGTTCAATCTAGGCTCTGAGTTGAGGCTTCAACATGTTTATGGCAATAACTTGCAGGTCATTCCAGAGCCGAATACCGCATTACTTTCCATGAATATTGGAACGAGTAATCGTATCACCCTGCAGAAGGAAAATATTGTATTCTGCTACTATCATTCGATCAATTATTGTAGTACAAGACTCCGTCAAGATATTGTGGGTAACAGTAGTGAGTACACCCTTGTTTTGATCGGTGGAGACAGTTTTTCCAGTTGGTTGGATGTAATAAACACTGTCTCGTACATAGATCTACCAAATACCTACCACGTAGCTGATGGAAGAACTTCATTTGCCACCTTTGTGTATGCACCCACAATTGACTCGATGTACATATTTAATGCGCCTGATATCGAGCCCGTCGACACAACCAGTAACATTATATGGCCGCTGGTCAACTCACTCAGTTCAAGAGCTAGCTATTATAATTTAGATCAAATTAAATTTTTCTTTTACTCTAAATCGGAGCATTATATTTCCGTTGTAAATGCAGATGGTGGATGCAGATTATGGGATAATAACTACCTGAAGAACAGCTACGTATTGGGTGACATCCGCTTACACCAGTTAGGATCTTGTCGGAGTTCACTAAACTTGGTATTAAGTGGCGGCGAGAGTAAGTTACCTCAAGAAACTGTTTATTTTAACATATCCGTTAGTGATTTTAGCGTTGGTATAGATGGTAAAGTTTGTATCGAATATAACGGTAACGTTTTCCGATGTATAATGCAACCCACCAGTAAGATGAGTATTACCTTCAGTCACGATAACGATGTCGTTAAGAACAAAGAAATCATTTTGACATTCTTCCTCCAAAGTATTGTCGTACAAGACAAAATCGATGCAATTAATTGTAGATTCTTGGTAAACAGTAGTAGTAGTAGTGATAAGAAAGTACTAATATCCTCAGTTGACTGTGATAAGAAATACAATAACTTTACAGCTTATGTTACGGATGACTTGACGAGCATATACGGAGTGCATGATGTGCTGGTTGAGCTCTAAAAGTATATTTTGAGAGAATAAGATAATTTTTCCATGAGTGTTTGTGGTGCTGATAAACACCAGTTTTTGTGTTTTTTATTTTTATTTTTTTTTTTGTTATTTTTTAAGAAGATTATTATGAAGAAAAGTACTTTATTTAACTTTCTTTCCAGATGGTTTAGCCACTGGAACTACACCTGGCACTGGTCCTGTTGCTTTAGAGATCAATGACTTGTGGATGTGAGGGATAACACCACCACCAGCAATTGTTGCCTTGATTAAGGTGTCTAACTCTTCATCACCACGAATAGCAAGTAACAAATGTCTTGGAGTAATACGTTTTACTTTAAGATCCTTGCATGCATTACCAGCTAACTCAAGAACTTCAGCACATAAGTATTCCATGATAGCCGATGTGTAAACAGCAGATGTAGCACCAACACGTTGTTGAGAGTGAACACGATCCTTTAAGAATCTGTGAATACGACCAACAGGGAATTGTAAGCCTGCTCTTGATGATCTTGATTGAGGTGCCTTCTTGGCGGATGGGGCTTTGCCTCCTTTACCACCTTTACCTATAGAGAGTGCAACAGTTAGAGTTTAATAATAAGAATTAATTAATAAGAGAGTGCAAGTTAGTATGTGGTAGTGATACAGTACCTCCCTTGCCTCCTTTACCGCCTTTACCGCCTTTGCCGCCTAAGTCCATTTCTTGATTGTTTTTTTTATTTCTGTTTTTGAAAATGAAAAATTTCAAATTACAAAAAACCAACGGCTACTTTCATTTTGATATAATACAGAAATTGAAGATATATTACTGTATTACCACAATCACCTTAAGTGTTATTTCAATTCTAATTAACTACACTAAAAATTGTAGCTATATAATGCTGATGAATAAATAATATAGGTTTTACAATCAACATTAAGAATAAAATCGAATTTTATAGTAATGGTTCAAATTATTGCACACGATCAATGAAATATACTTGTATGATCGCGGATTTTAATTAAGATCGAAAAGTCGGAACCATCTTGGCTGTGCAAAAAATACTCGCAGTCGAGCGAGTCGACTCGATAATTGTCATTTGACTAATCCTAGACCTAAGATCATATTATCGATAGTACTTGAATCAACAAGAAGATATTTACGGACATGGGTACGATAAGAATGCTGATCATTTCTTTGTTGGGACTGTATTTGGGATTCAGACATGTGCTGGCGATTGTGATGTACAGAAACGTATCGTTTGTTGACATTAATGAAGACGACATAGTCACAAAAAAAATTAACCGTAAAGTAGTGCTTGTCAAGACAAAGTTGAGCTTTGATAAAGAAAGCAAGACATTTAGTTATTATGCAGAAAGGAAAGATTGGTACTATGCAATTCCTTCGACATTTCATGTGCGAACAAGGGATCAGTTTGATAGCTATGAAGAACGAGCAAATTATACGGCACCACATGGTCTTGCTGCAATCGCTGATTGGATGGTCATCTCTCAGAGGGATTCTTTATTAGGAATTTATGGTACAACATTGAAGCCACAAGTCATAT
>JACCDO012197559.1_pt1 | contig 20459 bp, 17 predicted proteins | sample 7446101 | NCBI WGS metagenome assembly JACCDO01 (sample SAMN15323440, study PRJNA562643) | freshwater metagenome | isolation source: river surface water | place: USA:Blue River Watershed | collected 2017-08-16
AACAGCTTCTTTAGAACCACAACAATGAATGTAGGAAATGATGATTTTTGACTGGGGTTTATTTTAGACCCTTGAACATCCAAAACGGGTATACCCATACCCGTTTTGGATGGTTCTACGGGCCGCGGCCAACATAACCTTAAAAATATTTGGTAAGGGGACCCGCTAAGCGGGTCCTAATGCCCATTAATGTTCGTTGGTCTAAAGTGCCGAGGCACGCATGGCCTTTACAGAATCCGCATCCGTCTCCTCATTTGTTTCCAACACACGGATTCCCCAGAACTCCTTCTCGGTCGATTTCTTGTCGCAAATCGCCCGCAGACGATCGACCATTTCGCGGGGTTTAATCTCGGACCGACTAATCTGTGTCCGCTTCCACTCCTTGTACACATCTTTAACAACACTAATGTTCAGGGGTCCGGCTCCTACCTCGAGAACAAAGTTCTCACTCAGGAATGCATGGAATGTGTCATTCTCCTCCTTGTACTTCCTAGAGGCCGCCGTCACAGAATCGGGTTCCTGCAGCCCATTGATACGATAGGATGTATCATAGTAATGGACAAGCATGGACAGGAATGCCACACGCCATTTGCGGAGTTTGTGATCCATGTCGAGATCTTTGGTGTGAATGTGTTCCTCGGGATTTGTAGGCTTACCAGGATCTACAAAGGTTGCCACGTGGGGAATCGTGCGAATACGCCGCCATGTACCATCATCCATGGAAGACACCGGTGGTAGGTCATTACACGACAGGAAGAACTTGCACATCATCTTAAACTTCTCTTGCTCCGCATACATACCACGGGCCTCCACAAAGTCGCCACCGGACCACTGCTTCATCCGAGCCGTATTGATCTTCTCTCCCTGATCCGGCTCTCCCATGTGAACGAATCGCTTCCCCTTGACTACAATCAATTCAGGATTTGCATTGCCTGCATCCGGTCGCTTACGAGTCAGCGTGGTGGTCTGTAGGGAAGTCTGGTATTCCCCAAATGTATAGGACATCAATTCCTGAATCTTCGACTTACCGTTGGAACCACGGCCCTGCATAATGTAGAACCGCTGCTCCTTGTTCTGTCCCTCCAGACAGGAGGACAAGAGTGTGAGAACGTACTTGCGAAGTACAGGGTCAGGATAGATGAGTTCGAAGAACCCCTCAAGACCCCGTCTATCCGCTGGGTCAACGGACGACCAGGGAATGTAGGGAATCGCAGGCAAATCCGGTTCACATCGGCCCATCTGGAAACTCACATAGTCATCGGGTTCCCCCTTGCGAAATCGGACCTTGTACTTGCCATCTACCGGATCCTGCCAATTCAGTTCAATAACTCCATTGGCAACACCAATTAGATAGGGGTTGCAATCGAGGTGTCCAATAAACTCCTCGTCGTAAAACTTTTCCTTACACTCCTTGAGTACATTGTCCTTGAAGGAGGCCATCTCGAGCTGCCGCTCAATCGCGAAAATCTTCTTTCGCTTTTCCTCGAGAACCTCCTTTTCACCCTCGGCAGCAATGGTAATTCGGCGACCATATTCGCGATCTGCATCAATATAGTGATTCCGCACATCACCACTCAGACGCGATCGGAGTTCTGTAGGAGTTCGCAGGTGTTTCCAGGAATGGTTGTCGTTAATATACTGGAACCATTCTGCATCTCTCTTTGCACCATACGAGCATCGAAACTCGTGTTGGTATAGACGACATACAAACGATGCCACATTCACGTGAGTATCTTTTGCATAGTTCATGATCCAATCACGATTCGTTTCGGATTTAATGGACCGCATGGTTTCAGGTGCATCCTCTTCTGCCCATCGAATGAGGGATCCCATACCGAGGCGGCGACTCGAATCGTCGCGGAGCTGAGACCACTTGATGCGATAGTCGTTGTCGGACATGCGAGATTCATAGCCAGGAACACGCCGACTAATTTCCATCCAGACACGAAAGGATTCATCAGTAGGGGCAATATTACGCAAGCAAATTGCCAAACGAATCCAGTCATCATAGGCGGCTGCACGGCGTTCAGGATTCAGACACTGACGAGCGATGCGGTATGCAAAGGCAATGTCTTCGGCGGAATGTTGAGACCCTACATGCCTTCCATCTTCCTGATTTGTTGCCACAACAAGGTCTGTGTCCACTTCATCTCTATCCGATTTCTCGAGATCCGCTGTAGGAAACTGCAAAGTTGCTTGACGGCCATCGGGCTTTGCCTTGCCACTTCCCCACATTCCAACAAGTCCCTCCCATTCCGCTTTGCGAAGAGAGCGAATAGGGGGGATGTTGGAAGTTTCGATGTCCTTGCGAATACTTAGGCGTTTCAGGAACGTTCCTTTTCTCTCAAATTCTGATGCATCGTTCAGTGTGTCCTCGGCATGATTATCTTCCATAATATCCTCCACTACCTCGACGAGGTCCTGGAAGTCTGAGGGAGTTCCACCGTCCAGTGCCTCAGCAATTAGAGCCGGATCCACACGCCATACATTCCGCACAGAATACTGAGCCTTGTTGGGTTTACAGGCTCCATAGAGGAACCAATTGTTTTTGTGAATGACAGAAACATCATAGGCGTTGTCTGGCATATTGTTCATATTTGTAGATCCAAAGATTGAGGAGATGCTTCCGTGGTTGAGCAGGAATCCACGGATGGCGTATTGAATCTTGGGATTCGAGATCAGGTCAGGACACTGAATGTGAATCCCATCCTTGTGCTGTCCCTTGTCGGATTCGGGTTGTGGTTTAACCATCATGTAGAATCGCAGAGGTCCCTCACACTTCTCAATCTCCGCAAAATAGATGTAGGCGGAAATGTATTCAGCAACGAACCGACGAACCATGGCGTCGGTGAACCGACGCACAAGGGGACCACCGGCCTGATAGCGGAAATCCAGATCGACGAGGAGGGGTCCTACATCACGATGGCGTTCCAGGAGTGAGGAGGCTGCAGGACGCGGTCCAAATATATGCTGGTGAACGAGGTCGAGAAAGGTATCATAGTCGGCCTCGGCAACAAAGTATTTTCCTGCATCCGTTCCCATTCCAGTGAGATTCCACTCGTCGGAATCGGTAGTACGACGGGATTGAAGAAAGGTACGGAGTGCCATATTTGAAAGGAAGGAATTAAGCAATGTCTGCAGGTGTGGGGCAGCCTTCGGCTAACTCAATTTTTTCAGATGGTTTGGCTCGCAAACCATCTAAAGCGGATAGTAGATTCACCGGTGCACACCCAGGAACATCCACGTGTTTTTTCCGCAACAAGCGATAAATCCCATCGGTGAAGATGAAATATCCTGTAGGAACCGTGGTCCATTCAATGCTTCCATCTTCAGCAATACCATAATCAAGTAAAGAAGGTTGTCCCTCTACACCCTTAACACAGGTCGCGACATGAAGTGTATCCCACAATGCCCTAGAGATTCGTTTCTGTAGAGGGAAATATACCTGTAGGCAATGAAGGAACAGGGCCAAATCACGACCGCCTTTCATACACTCATGATCGGGTCTGAACCAGCCCCCAGCCTGCAACAAACTTGTATTGTCCTCACGGCATGCAACACAGGAAAATCCGAAATCTATAAGAACCAAATCATGGTAGGCGATCCAGGGACGCGAGAGAGCAGGATGTTGGAAACACCGGTTCCAGCCGGCAGGCTGAGTACGCCGCAACACATTATTGGTCTTTAAATCCCTATGATTAAACAGCAGGTCATGTTGTAGGATTTCCAGATAAATAGCAAGTTGAATCAGAATGTCCATGAGAAATCGATCGTTGCGGACAATTTCTTTTTCGTTCGCCGCAGGTGTAAAATGATGGACCATATATTTATGCAATGTTTCTCCTCGAACAAACTCCATTCCCAACACAATTGATTCAATATCCGAAGGTACAGTAAGTTTTGAATAAGGACTAGTGGCAAACACCTCGTATAAAACAGGGATAACTGTTGGGAAACCACGGAGTTTCATAACATGACTTGCGAGTGCATGAAGTACGGCTTCATGTAAAATAGCCTGAACTTCTTCTGCACAATACTCCTCTACATGAGGAGAATTCGCCTCATCCTCATCCAGCTCAATGTCATTAATTTTACAAACAATTTCCGAATAATCCTCACATTGTATGAATTGATCGTTGTCTCGAATATATAACGCCCGTAATGCTTTTACAATTTGACCATATGAACCTTTGTCAAGTTGAGCTCCGAGACTAATGGCTGGATAAAAGCATTCCGAATCAACAAGAATAGGAGAGTTGGGTAGTTGAACGCGGTATCCATCCATCATTTCGGGAGGACGTAAAAGAATCATATCTTTCCACGTGGGTACACTGTACGAATCCAACTGAACACTGCATCCTGTCCAACCATGTACACTAAGACAATATCTGATCCCTGAGAGATCGGATACTGTCATTTCTAAAATGGCCCTAGATTAACGAGTCAATACTTCATGAATTAATGGAATTCTTTGCACGTAGAAATCTCGAACCGTTGCCGTATCAAATACTCTTTCTCTCTCAACAGGAATAGATTTACCGGTTTTTACTTTAAAAAAATTGTTCTTTAAAAAATCAACAGGATTCTTCATTTCCCGTATAAATTCTGATACAGAACCCACAATTTCTTCATTGGTATTATTCAAATAGTGTTTTATGAGTTTTGTAAGTATGGTTTGAATAGGAATAACTAATGTACTATCCGCCTCGTATTTTTGTATAGCATATTGAAACCGTGTAGGAAGTGGGGATCCTAGCACAGGTGCATCTTTCGATTTGGATGCAAAGTATGCATGAAGACCATGAAGAAGTGCCAGAACAATCCTTTGTGTGTCTGGATTCGCTCCTTCGAACTTTCCAGGAATACGAAGACGATTCAGAAACCACTCTGCATTCCCCACATCCTCTTTTTCCTCTAATGCTTTGATAGCGGCAAAGAAGGAAACACCACGAACAGAGCTCAGGAGATCATTAGGAATTTCGGAAAGTGTTTTATAAGTTGCATTGGTTGGTGTATCGACAAGGAGAACAGGATCAATGTTTACATCATCAAGGGTTTGGTGTAAAAAGTCAGTGGCAGTTTTTGAGAACCGAAAAGGTTTATCTTTTAACACTGTTCGTATATCGGCCATTCTACGAAGGATTCAGTAAAAAGTTGAGCTATAAGGAACGGGGGATGTAGGAATTCATACACCCTAAGTAAGAATGGATGAATTTCGCAATGAAGTAGAGGAGTTTGAGGAGGAGTTTGAGGAGGAGGTGGAGCTGCCCGAGATTGAAGAAGATGAGGAAGCCAAGTTTACGGATGCCGCTGATCTTCAAAAGATGTTTCGGCAGCATCCAGAAATTTGGATTCCTTATGAGGAACAGGTGCAGGAAAAACTCCCTGTACGGGGTCCTGCAGATCCGCATCATACAACCTATCCTCGTATGACTCAATATGAGTATGTTAAAGCTATTAGCTTTCGTGCCAGTATGTTGAGTAATGGTGCTAAACCCTATATTCAAGTACCGGAGGGTGTAACGGACACATACCAGATTGCCAAGATGGAGCTACAGGCCAAACGTCTGCCCTTCATTTTCAAGCGTCCGCTACCTAATGGAACCTATGAGTTCTGGCGTCTTGCAGATCTTCTGCTCCCCTAAAGGCTACCAAAGACGAATTCGTTGGGATTCAGGGATCCATCCAGGATCTCCCTCGCCAATGTCAAAGGCTTCAAAGAATTCTTTGAATTGACGAACAATCAAATTCACCCGTAAGTGTGCAGGAGCATGTACATCCAAGAACAGGGCCTGTTTGGCTTTTTGCGGCCGGTCCTTGTTGCGCCAGGAAACGGCATAACTAATAAAAAAGTCCTTATATGCTTTTTTCTTTTCTGCGGCAGAAGCTTTATGTTCATGTAAGTAGTTTTGAAGTGCCGAGAGAGCAATAGCAACACCTCCAAGATCTGCAATATTTTCACTCAATGTTAGGGTTCCATCTACTTTCCCCCCTTCATACTCCTGACCATCAAAAAGGGCAATGAGATCTTTGGACATTTCCGCATATTGCTTGTTATCCGTAGCAGTCCACCATTCTTTATAACTTCCTTGTGCGTCATAGCTCTTTCCATCATTGTCAAAAGCATGCGTTATTTCATGTCCAATCGCTGCACCGATCCCCCCGTAATTCCAGGCCACTGAACGATGTAAATCGAAAAACGGAGGACGCAACATCCCGCCTGGAATAACCAGCTGATTCTTGTCTGGATAGTAATAGGCATTTACCTCAAATGCCCCATCCTCCCATTTCCCCCCTACATGTCCACATCCCTCCCCTAATGTTTCAATTATGCGAACCGTATCTTTGGTATTGAGATTCCAGATATTTTGTAAGAGACGTTCAGGATCAACAGAGATTCCGGCGAATTCATTATACCAGCTACTAGGATAGGCAACCCGAAATCGCATAGATTTGACCTTATCGACTGCAATTGTTTTAGTGGAATCAAGCATCCAAGGAAGTGCCCGAATGCGTGTTGATGTCGCTCGTTTCAACCGATGTACCATGGAGACTGCCTCATCTTTGAGTTCAGCCGACAAATACTTTTGAACATATTCAAAACTCAGGGCCTGTGTAGCCGTTGTTTGTAGAACACGCAACATAACAAGATATTGGGGGAGTTTTTGCGTATTTCCACGGAGTCTGTGGCCAAACAAATCATGATGCCAAGTATCAAATGGAGTAGGAAGGTATTCAAGGAAGGCAAGAATGACATAAGCCTGCATCCAAATCCGCCATGTTGCAAGATCCAGAGTTCGAAACATGCGATTAAGAGTATCCAAATATGCAGTGTTCGTTAGTATGAATGTCGATGATCGTATCAAATCGGTCGGCATTCCCCAGGCAAGCAGCAATGTTTGCCACGGAATATCTTTCCATGTACGCTCCATTTCATGAAGGGTTTTAGGAGTGTAGGATTCTTCAGGACTTCCCGTGTTCTCTGTTAGGACCGACAAAATACTCTGTTCGATTGATACAACCTTTTCAAGGTCCCGCACGTCAAATGCGGCTCCCAGTTTTTTAAGTAGTGACCCATACTGTAGGACAACCCGTTGTTCCTCTGTATAATAATGTTTTGCCGGCAAACCCAAAAGTGGTTCATAAATATGGACACGGCAGTGGGTACTCCGAAACGTATCAGGAGCAACTGTTAATATAATGGGGGAACGTGATTGTATGCGATTCAAATATCCCAGTTTGGTTGCAACATCTTCAACATCACGCATGCAATCAAATGAATTGACAAGGCGTTGTAGATCTTTGACGTTGTTGGTCTGAGCCCCTTTTTGCAAAACACTTTTGGACAAGAGAGAAAGTGGATGGGATGTAGGAAGTTCATGAATCAATTGAATCAATTCCTCTTGCACAATCTTCTCAATCTCTTCGCTAATTCCAAAGGATCCGGCGAATTTAGGGATTTTTGCATGACTATGCCATGATGCATTCACGTACCGGTAAAAATCACGACCTGGAGGTATGGAGTAACTGACAGGGGGAACAGAGGGTCCCCTTTGCCCTCCACTAAAACTACCGGAAGACATTCTTACTCATATATGCGGTATTCAGGTTGATGGTCGGTATTCAAAATCCATATACAGTAATTATGAAGTTACTGTATATGTATGATTACTGGTTTACTTTCGAACTGGAAATCCGCCATCAGAGGAGGGGGAAGGTGGATGTGTTGGTTGTGTCGAATGAATACGTACTTTACGACGTCCGCGTGCGGAATCAAGGGGACTTCGAGCAACTGGGGCAACACGATCACACGTTCCGATGGACTCCATGATCAGAATGAATGTATTCTATTTTACCCGGGGGGTAAAAATCGAGCTCACTTTTGAGTAAGAATAAAATTACGCAAAGCAACCGAAGCCGGTGTTTTCCAGGACTCACTATCCGTCCAGTATTCGGCGGATATTTCAGCCGGATGTTCCCATTGATGAGGACATCGCCCTTGGCAAAATAGGGTATTCCAGGCAGTTGGCGGATCCACCCATTGTTTTGTTTGAGCATCCCATACACGTACTTTGGCATCCCCTAAACGAGGTGCTTCGCGATTTGTATAGAGAGGAACAAACCAGTATCGCCCTGCCCAACAGGCAAAGGGTGGATCTGTATCAGGATTTCCTCGTACCGCATCCGCATCCGGAAACCCATCCGGCAGTTTCGTATGAAGTGTGTACTGCCAGGCCGTTTTGTAGAAATTTATCCAGGCATCTGGATTTCGTTTTTGAAGCAGATGAATACGTTCGTGCCGCAATACATTGGCTCGACGCCCTCCTTGATTCCAAACAGATTCTGGAATACGGATTGTATTGGCGTCGGAAGTATGTGGTAACCCCTCTTCGCAGGAGGATTCCACGATTTCAATAGTGGATGTAGGAAATTCAGGATCAACAAACGACTCCAACACACGACAGGAATGACCTTGACGTGCCTTGGCATCCAATGGAGTTCGGATCCATATAGGACTTACAGGGATCGACTGGGGATTCCATTGGATTTGAAACCCCTCCTCAGGCTTCCCTTTCAACCAGGCCCAAACACATACACCCAGAATCCAAAGAATACCCAGGCAAAGAATAAGTGTAAGAAATTCCATTCTACACCTATGTTGGAAATCGTAAAAGCACCTTCAACTCCACAGGTGCATGATCACTCCACTGAACTGTATGAACACGACAATAAGTCAGAGATGGCCCATACTCCCCACAGAATCCACATCCAAGATGTCGTGCCCATTGGACAGGCATCCATGCAACATGGTCCAAATCCTCGCCTGTTTGGAAAAATGTCGCTTTTTTAATGGGGTAGGAGGAGGAAGGATGTAGGGAACGTAGATAAGGATGAAGGGATGTTTCTTGATTCAGGTCTCCTACAACTAACACAGGGTGCTTCGCGGTTTCATGATACTTAATTATCTGTTCAGCCTGGGCATGGCGAATTCCGTTTTTATAGGACTTTGTAGTCCAGGGTGGTAATATTTCTTCATCGCTTTGTGTATGTGTGTTTACAACATGTAGTTTTCCACCATCCTTTGTTTGTAGGAATATAGAATGAAAGCCTTTATTTGCAAACCCGTCTGTATTATGATAGGTCATAAAGGGTTGAAAGACATCGGAAAGGATAGTGTAAGAATCCTGGTGGACTGCGGTTAGAAGACCACTGGATAACAAGCCCCTACACTCATCACGAGGAATCCGGACATCGTAGCCAACCTGTTCAAGAAACGTTTTCATTTTGGTTCGCCCCGAAACAGTAAACACTTCTTGAAAACAGAGAACAGGAATTCGTTTGGCTTCAATCCATGTCAGCATGGCATCTAAATCATTGCGAATCCATGGAAGACCATGAACATTATATGTTAAGATATGCATTATTTGATGCGAGTAAAATAAAAATCGAAATACACCGTAGAAAATGCAAAGATCACCAGTACAAGAGGAACCTGAGACGAAGGATGGCAAGGAAACACCAGAAGCTCCCAAGGCCATTCGTAAATTTCACAATGGTTGGAACCGGCAATTGGAGAATTTGGTTGCAGAATGGGCCGACAAGGCCTCCTGTTATCAATGGATGCACCAGAAAACGGAAATACGATTTCAGAAATTCAACTATTACTTTACAATTCCTGTTATTATCATGTCCACGTTGACAGGAACTGCGAACTTTGCAACCAATTCGATTGTATCAACAGAAGAACAGGCTAAGTTTGTTACCTTTGGAATTGGTGCGATATCCTTGATTGCTGGAATTATTTCGACTGTTTCGAATTTCCTGAGGTATGCCCAAGGATCCGAGGCACACCGTGTTGCCGCCATATCGTGGGGTAAGTTTCAGCGATTTATCTCTATTGAATTGTCCCTGCATCCCAATGAACGTATGGATGCCATGAGTTTTTTGAAAATGGGACGTATTGAACTGGATCGTCTGATTGAACAATCTCCTCCTATTCCAACAAAAACAATTGATCAGTTTCAGGTTGCATTTAGTAGCAAAAAGGATATTAAACGTCCTGAAATTGCAGGGGGGATTGAACATACCAGGATTTTTGAGGATCGTGATAGTCGTTTGGCCAAAGTGGCTGCTGAAGCAGCCTTTGCAATTCAGCAAAAGAAAGGATTAATGCGTCAACTGGTTTTGGAAGATATTGATAAACGGATTGTGAGTCGAGCCCAGGATGAACGGGCGGCTATGGAAGAGGAGTTGCGTAAAGAAATTATGAATACGGCACAAGAAATGGCACGATCCGTTGCCAAAGAAACCGCTTTGGCAACCTTGAAAACTGCTCCCGTCCAACATGCAGCTCGTAATTTAGCTCAACAAATTGCACAAACTGCTCGTGAAGAAGTGGCGGCCATAATCCCTACAGGAACTGTCCATAAAGTTGCACAAAAAATTAAACGAAGGTTATCTATTATTGGAGGCAATCATGAACGACCCCTTACTATTGCTGAGGCCGCTGCAGCAGTTGCCTCGCTTCGTCAAGCTCAACACTCCGCTCCACACTCCGCCCCACAATCCCCCCCTAAATCCCCTGTTCGCATAGAAATTGCAGATGAAGAGGAAGAAACTAAACTTGCTGAAGCCGCAGCTTCCTACAGTCAAAAATCATAAGTATTGAATACAAATTACTGTCTCCAGCGTTTCCCACAATTCAAACACCGCACAAAGATGGTCATTGGCTCATCCGCAGAACGAGTCTGCATCTCATAATATGTGCACTGCCGTTTACCACATTTGGAACAACGGAACATATCAGTTGCCATAGACATATCCACTTCCAACATCTTCGCCTCCCTCTTCATCTCCTTCTCAAAGAGCTCCTTCCACTTTTCAGGATAGAGAGAAGAGAATGCCATGGAAGGAATTTCAGCCAGAGTAAACTCCCCTTCCTGCATTCGTGAATCAAGACGGGGATTGGATATGTAGGAATCCTTTGACATATTGGAGACTACACGACGTACATGAATATCATAAAGAATCGTAAACTCCTTATTCTCCCAAACAGGATAGACATGACGTTTTTTGGCATCCTCCAATGTAAAGAGTAGAATAGAACGTTCCAATTCTTCTTGATCACTGGGGGAGAGATGTAGGAGTGTTTGAATTTGACTACATGCCTGAACACGCACAGGATGCTGTTTTGTCTCCGCCTCTTTTTCAATTGTCAAGGGCGGAAGAGAAAACCATTGCGGTGTTTTCTTAGCAACTCGCTTGGTTCGTTTGGGAGGCGGAGGGGCCTCTTCTTCCTCCTCTTCCTCCAAAATTTCACTTAGTTCAGATTCCGTATCCGACTCTTCTACCACATCCTCTGCCTCAGATTCCGATGCATCACTTTCGGACTCATCGAAATCAGATTCCTCGTCAGACTCATCTTCCTTGTGTTTCAGAAATTCTGTATACTGTGTCGTTGTAAACGGAGCAATCTGATGGACACCGTCCTCTGTCATAGTTGCTACAACTACCGCATCTCCGTACAATGTTGCTTCAAGGGGAGGAGGAATTGTATGTTGGTTCTCTGTTCCTGCCTTACCCGTCTTATATCCCCATAGGTGTAGTTGATGCTGTTTCCAATTCCAACTCCCTACATGAATAGGTTCAGTTGCCCTGCGTAGAACCGCGGCAACTTCCTTGCCAGTCGGAAATCCCTCGGAGGAAATGGATGTACATCTGTAAGTACCTTTCGCTGAAAGAACAACACACTGCATAGTTGGCGTACCCAATTCCGGCAATGTCCCTGTTTAAATCAACTTTTACGCCTCGTGATAAAACATTGAATGTCCAAAAAGTCTAGACAGGAGGGGTATACCATGCTTCGCATAACTTATCCGAAATCCATCAGTGATGATTGGCGGTCCAAAAAGACTATTTCAGATGTTCAGCAACGCCGCGTATATCGCTGGGGAGCCACATGGGCGTATGCAAATCCATGGAAAGTGGAAAAACGCACAGTCCTACAAGAACACAATGGAATTCTTCTAGAACTCTGTACTCCTACATCAGATCATCAGCCCCCCTATGAAGTCGAAGATATGTGGGATGAGGAAGTAGTCCTCCTGCCACATATTGAATATACTGGACTCCTGAGTCTTGTAGGAACCCCACAGGATCTCCAGGTGGTTATTGCCCGCGAAGGACTACCGAATGTAGACCTTCCTAAGCTATCTGCACCAATACAACCTGTCAAACATATGAAACCGAATACAAAACCCGTGCATAAGTCCAGATGTCTCATTGCGGATTAACTGCTTGTCTTTCTACGGGGATTTCTCATTTGATACTCGCGTAGAACTTGAAGAAGAGTATGACCAACAGGTGAGGATGTAGGAACGAAGGCGGGACTAGAAAGATCTTTTTGATCAAACATGACTTGAGAGGATCTTTGCGATTTACGAAATGTTTTACGAACTCTGTGAGATCGATGAGTGCGTGTTCGATTTTTTGCGAATCCTCCTTGAAGTCCCGATTGCTCAGGGGCAACAAATACAACTCGTGAATTCATGAAAATTCGTTTGGGTGTTCCTTCAAGTTCCGTTTCATCGGGATTCCACATGTGAATCGCTGGAAACTCTCCACTTCCTTGGTAAATATCTAAATAATACTTCTGATAAGAACGGTCTGCAACACCCCAAATATCTGTATCTATCAATACCTCATATTCATCATGTTGTGATATAGATTTTATACATAATGCCGGTATGTCTTTGGACACACGTAATTCATAAATCATACGTTCACCTTCACCAAACGTATAGGCGATTTGGGGATACCATGTTGCAGAAGTAAATCCTCGAAACATACCGGGTTTTTCAGAACTCAAATAGTCGCTCGCTACACCTCGAAATACCAGATAATCTATTGACGAACGTGGTGCACCGTGGAGAATTCTTCGCAAATGATCTATGTATTTCATTATATATTGGATTAATCGTGGATAGTTGTTGGAAATATGAGTATGCATAAGTGATCGAGCAGTTGAATAAAAATCCTCAGACAGGATCCCGTGTGCATCCAAACCCATCTCAATCCCTTCCTCTTCCACAAGATCAGGCAGGAAAAAGTAAAGATGCAATTCTTCCATTTTGTGTAATTTTTGTTGAATCGGAAATGTTGCCAAAAACTGATCTGGAGATCGAAGATATTGATTCACAAATTCATAACTTACATGGGAATAACAACGAATTCTATATTGATCCTGGGGGTGCAGAGATTGAATATAGTGTTTGCATTGTTCATACCATTCAAAATCAAAATCTTCGGCAGTCTGAAACATATACCAGTAATGTAGGTAGTTTCGGAGTATATCATCCTTAATGGTATACGCAACATATATGTCGGTATTTCCAGCAGGTCTATGGTATGTATTGTGATAAATGGGAAATAAAATCTTTTTTAATTCATGTTGGTATGTATTAAATTCCGACATGAACTATCCCTACCCTAAGTTTATATTGTTTCTGCAGGTTCAGTCAAAACAACACATGTATCTACTACGACCTCTTTGACTTCTTCCTTGGCCTCCTTGACTTCTTCCTTGGCCTCCTTGACCTCTTTGACTTTTACAACCTTTTTAACATGTATAACAAAGTGAAACTGCTTTTTCAAAAATCCCAAAAGACAATTTCCCTTTGTAGTCACCTCAGCAACAGAGGTAGGCATTTTCACCTCTACACGACCAGATGCAACATCTAAAATGGCATCAATCATAGGAGGAACCGATAGATCGATATATTGATCTAACTCTGTTTGTAATTCTGCGGAAACTTTTCCAGCTTGTTTGAGTGCTTCAATGAGTTCGTGCAACCCCCGTAGTACCGTTGCCCGTTTTTCGGAACCGGGAATTACCAATGTATTTGCATAGGCAACAAAGTGAGGGACTTGACGAATAATGAATTGTGTTGTTGGGGGGTCGCACACCTGTGAAAGTATGGATTGAATAAGAGATTCCATTTGTATGTCGTGGGTGGCGAATTTAATTCAATCGCTTGTTCTGCGGTTTCCTACAGAAACAAACCGAACTGATAATAGTATAACATATGGCATCCCGGACTCTTTTCGCCTGGCTTTTCATTGCGTTGTTGGTGGCTGTAGGAATCTTTTTCACATATCACATTCTTCTAGCAGACAATGAAGACCCAAAACTAGTCGAAGTCGAGGCAACTGTTCAGGCGTACAATAGTGAACCAGAAATGGTTATTGCCAGTGCTAAACCAATTAAGGATAGAGCACTGATTTGCCAATCAACAACGGAGGTTGTGGAACCTCTGCAAACTCCCCAAATTCCTGCACAAACTCCTGAAGATGTTAAAGCAACTCGTCAAGTAAGTTCTACACCTCCCACAATTCAATATAGTGAACCGGAATCTTCGGATCCTTTGGAAGGAACTGTGCATGCGGAATCCGAGTTCGGTGATAATCTGCGTCATCCCGAACAGACCATTGAGATTATGCCACCTATGGGAAGCCAACGTGTCGCTATAAACCAAAGCGGTCTGGGTGCAGATCATGCTTCTATGGGTGGAAACCAGGGCATTTCCTATGGACCCGAAATGGGGCAGAATGGCGGTGAATTCATGCAGGGAATCTTTGCGTATGACGGATCGGACGGTGGTGGCATTGGATATTCCATGATCTAAACTTTATAAGAGTGCAGAGTGTAGGAAATTTGAGTGGGTTAAACCGACCTAAGTGTAAGGGAAAGTAAGATGGACGCACACACCTTTCTGTCCCAACATGGCTGGGGGATTCAGGGCAAACTGGGAATTTCCAAACTCCTGCAACCCACCGATGTAGAGAGTCTGAAAACAATGAAGGCTGTTGCAGCCTATCGACCGCGGGGAGTCCTCTCAGGATTCCTCGCGATCATGCCCACACAGGCAGTTCTGGTTCCTCCTGGAAAATCTCCTCAACAAGTACGTATGCGACTGCGTGAAGAGATTTGGCGAGATGGAGCGATCCTGTCGGCCTACCTGGATGGAACCGATATTGTCCTTGAGGATGTCCTCGTGTGGCGGGGCAAGTCAATGTGGGATCTAGGATTCGAAGAACGTTGGAAGACTATGCAAGACTTTGTAGGTGCATGGAAGCCCGATCCAGTCCTACAGGGATGCGGGATTCATGTAGCTCGCTACATGGCTTTGCAGGACTTGCAGGAACCTGAGGAACGCCAGGTTATTGAATTTGTTCCTTTGGGCCCACGTATGAAACGTATGGTTTGGATTCCTACTGAGGAGATGCAGGGAACAACCTGGATTGCCAAAAGGGAACGTTTGGTAGGTCCCGATATCTTCTCCTTGTGGTCCACGGCAGGGGAAAAGCAACCAACTCTTGCCTTGGTTCGAACCCTGGCTGTTTCTAGGGCACTTCATTGTCATCCTGTAGATGAATTCAAAGTACAAAGTATTTGGAATAAACGGTTTGGACGTTGGGAAATTATGTCCATTTGTTAAATTATCAAATGACCATAATGGGATAACATATTCCCGGAATTATCGCAGCACCTAAGAGAATGAAGAATATCCTCCTAGGTGTTCTGCTGGTTGCCTTGGCTGCCGTGGTCGTCAACAAAAAGATGTGGAAGCACCGCACCTTTTTGCTCATTGTTGTGGGAATCCTGGTAGCCATGATGGCTGTTAGCATGTTTGCGGGTAAGGAAATGTTTCAGACATCGCCCTCAACCTCAGGGGCTGCAGTATGTAGTTCAGATAGTATTATATATATGGGAACAACCTCGGTATCCTTTAATGGCATAATGACTAATACTACTTTAAGTGATTCAACTAGGGGGAATACTGTAGTTGATACAAATATATTATTTCCACGTGCACGTTTTGTAAACGTATTAGCCAACAACTCGTGTTGGGATCGTTTGAGACAATACCTTATATGGCATATGACATGTGATACTCTTATTTACAGAAACCTCCAAAAGGCCAACAGTTATACAGGAAATCTGAATTTAAATACTGAAGATCGGTACATGAATTTTGTCTGGTTGTTAAATGAAGATTCTTTCTTACGAGGAAATAATTATGCTACAAGTGCTTTATCAAAAATAGCATCTCCACGCGGAACTGGAGATGATGGTCTGCATCGATTAGCATCTCTTTTGCAGCATGCATTTGGTTTTTATGCTCTTCGTGCAAATACACCAGTGAGCGATGTAAATAATGAAAAATTGTACTTTATTGCTACTTGGTTGAGTAAAGCGACAATGTGGAATATTTGGCCTGTTTCTCAAACAGGAAGAGCTGGACTTATACGACGATCCGCTGGTCTTGCATTACGATATTTGAACTATCAAAATGGTAATTTGATTGCATTTAGTGTTCGAGATTCTTTAAGTAATTTACTAGCAATCTTATTTGAGGAACCATGGATGAATGGCAAATATGGAATTCGCGCATCAAGTACACCAGCTACTGGAGATTGGATTATTAATGGAACTGTTGATGATTTTTACTTATTGTTGTTTGGATGCTACATGATAAAATTATTTGCAATTGATCTAAATATTATGGATGGACGAACTGTAAGGACAGCTGATGGTTCGACTTCATCAATAACTACCTCTCGAACTGTAAAGAGTGTATTTGATACTGAACTCAAAGGAATTATGGAACGAACCCTGAAGAATGTTGCATGCCATGAATATATAGCAGAAGCAGCTCAGGCAAAAGGATTGACTGTTTCTGAATTAGATATTTTACTGAGAAATTACATGGGTGATGAAACAAAATGCTTACTACCTTTGTCAACCGATGCGATTGTAGCAGTTATAAACAGTGTAAATAAGACAGCAGGTACACCTTATTCTACCACAACACTTTCAAACAATTTTATTCCTCAGTTATATCCCTCAAATGCTGCTACCTTTACCAGATTGGGTATTGAAGTTCGAAGAATTCTTTTCAAATCATTGATGGATGCTACGAATACTACTACTACACCTTATCCTTCTTATGACAAGATTTTAATTGGTAGTGAAAATACTGGATTTATACAAATGTTTAATCATATATTCAACGATGCAGATCTTAGCGATAGTTTAAGTACTAATTTCTTCAATAATGATTTTAAACCAGCTATTACAACATCTAGTTCTTGGAATGGCTACGGTTATAAACTTCTTGAAATTCCTGTGAAAACATTTACTGGATATATCAATACAGTAAGGGCCAGTTTTGCTACTGTCGAGACAAGTGTAAATCCTACACGTGCATTGCCTGTACCAGAAGGATTCACTCCTGTTTTACATTACGATGCATCAGACACCAGATCATATCCTGGATATGGATCTGTTATTAACAATATGGGAAGTGCTGGAACTGTAAGTGGAACATTGGGTAGCAGTGTGACAGTTTCAAATGGTATTTTGAATTTTACTGGAGAAATTGTTGGAACAACTACACCATCCAAAATAACATTCCCATTTTATAACTTTGGAGATGTTTTTACAGTACTTGCATGGATAAATCCTACAAGTCAACCAGGTACTTACATGGGAATACTTACAAATAAGCATTCAAATTCAAGTACTTCAGCTGCAAGTAATCCTGGATTTAGTTTTAGTGTAGTTGCTGGAAATAAATTAAATTCAATGCTTGCCTCAAATAACGATACTCAGATTCTAAATCCTAGTATGGATACAACCCAATATGGTAGTTGGTATCATGTTGCATTCATATTAAATAGATCATCTGGCATTCTAGAAGTATTTAAAAATGGTGTAAAACAAGGAACAAATATAACAATCACAGCAACAATTAAAGATTTAATTCCTGTAGGTGCACCCTTTTTTATTGGTGGATTTCTTAACGCAAGTTTTCCGTTTACAGGACAGATGGGGTCCATCAAGGTATTCAATTATGCTATAACGCCTACACAAATTCAGTCTGAATACAATGCAGGTGTATCCAAATATGCATCAGCTCCATCGTCTGGTATGGCTCCGGCACCTATATAAGGATCCTGTGTTCAGAGTTGAAAGTGGTTCTCCAACTGTATTGGCGGTTGGAGATTTACATATTTTCATGTCTGGTGCGAACTATGTTAGAAATACTTTCTGCACCACCTACCTCTGCCCCTGCATAATTCCAGATTATTCCATTACGTTTTCTCAACTTTCCATAAAGAGTTGAGAAAACTATACCCCTAATAAAATGAAGAATATCCTCACCGGTATTTTGTTGGTAGTCCTGGCTGCCGTGGTAGTTAATAAAAAGATGTGGAAGTATCGTACATTTTTGATGTTAGTTGCGGGTATTCTAATCGCTATGATGGCTGTTAACATACTCTATCCCGGTAAAGAGATGTTTCAAATTCCAAATCCCTGTACTGATAATGAAGTCTATGCAGGAAGTGGAAAATTTTATTTTAATGAAACAATGGCCGGTAATCCATTAACAGCGTCTATACAGACTGCATTTACGCAGACCATTACTACTAGTATTCTTGATTCCACACTCTCTAACACAGGGATTGACGGTATTATATTGTTTGTACGTGCACGTATTATAAATGCATTTCTAGCAAATTCTTGTTGGGATCGTGTACGTCAGTTTTTGATCTGGCATATGGCCCGTGATAGTCTGATATTTACTTACATGCAAAAGGCGAATACATATACAGGAAATCTTGATGAAAATACAGAAACCCGGTACATGAATTTTCTGGCGATGCTGAATGAAAATGCATATTTGTGTGGATCTGACTATTCCATTCCTGCAAATATGGGAACCGTTTCTGAGAGAGGTACAAGTCAGCAAAATCTGTTTAGAGCTCTGAGTTTACTGCAAATGATATTTGCATTTTACGGATTGCGTGCAAACACACCTATAACAGATGCAAATGATGAGAAATTAAATGTTCTAGGTGTCTGGTTGGGAAAAGCTGCACAGTGGAATGCATGGCCACATGGGGGTGTAGGTCGATTGCCCATTCTACGAAGAATCAGTGTTCTTCCTACACGGTATCTGAACTATTCTTCAAGCGGATTCATTACTTCTGCCAATATTGACTGGCATGTAAATGATTTAATTTATAATTTGTTCCTTACTACGTTTATGAATACAACACATGGAATTCGTGGTGGTGTTCCTGAAGCAGATACAATTTCTGCAACAATTCAAGATTTTTATACAATGATGTTTGCGTGTTTTATGATAAAACTATTTGCACTGGATATGAATGTTCCTCTTGTATCAGGAAAAGATACAATTACTCAAGCAGTAAGTAGACAAACAGAGACATTATCGAATACCCAGACAATGCAGGATTTTTTTAACAATCAACTGAAGGAACTTATGCAAAAGATTTTGAAAAATGTCGCCTGCCATGAATACATTGCTGCTGCTGCTGCTGCTAAAGGATTAACAGGCCCTGAATTGGATATTTTACTTCGCAATTACTTCGCAGGTGATAAGTGTTTGAAGCCCATTGAAACGGATGCAATTGTTGCAATTATTAACTCTGTAAATAAGGCAACAAACGCCCCATTCTCTGTTACTCAACTCAATACTAATTATGTTCCTCAACTATATGCAGCAGCGGATGCAAAAAAATCAGCCAGTCAATTACATCAAATTATTGGTTTAAATGTTCGACGAATCATGTTTAAATCTAAACTGAATGATACTGATCCAAATCTAACTTCTACCACATATGAAACACTAGCATTGGGTAGTGCTAATACAGGACATATACGTATGTTTAATTATATATTTAATAACGCAATAAATGAAGTTGTACCTACCTATTTTAATTCGGATTTTATATTTCCAAACACTTACTTTATAACTAGCACACCTGTAGCGTATCAACAATACAGATATCTTGAAATCTCACCAGAAACACTTGTGGGGTATATCAATACAAATAAACAAAATTTTTCTGTATATAATTCTAAAATCGGTTTGCTGAAAAAGACTGCATAAAATTGATACATGCACAACTTTTTGCAATCCTTTATACGACTATATTCTTACAATGAACCGCTGCAAAGGTGCTTTCTACGGTAATTTAATAGGAGACGCCCTCGGTGCTCCTGTGGAGTTCCAACCTCGTGATTCCTATCCAGAGGTTCGAACTATGCAATACTGTACTACTTACGATCTTCCTGCAGGATCCTTTACCGATGATGGATCGCTCATGCTCTGTTTGGCGGCTTCTCTGGTAGCTGCCGGTGGTCAAGATGCCAACAATCAACTGGGACATTATCTCGCCTGGTACCGTGATGGACATATGTCGGTTAATGAGGAATGTTTTGACATTGGTCGCACAACTCAGGAAGCACTGGTGGAGTATGCGAATACGGGTTGTTTGGAGGCCAAGACAACCGATGAATTCCAGGCGGGCAATGGATCCGTTATGCGTATTGCACCCATCCCTATCTTCTTTCATGACAAACCCAT
>JACCDO011363723.1_pt1 | contig 20458 bp, 13 predicted proteins | sample 7446101 | NCBI WGS metagenome assembly JACCDO01 (sample SAMN15323440, study PRJNA562643) | freshwater metagenome | isolation source: river surface water | place: USA:Blue River Watershed | collected 2017-08-16
AAAAGTAATTCATATAGGACTGTAAAGAAAATCTATGTCAAAGACACAAGCAGTAGAAATGATAGATATTCTGATATATTCAAGCGTCCAGTATCTGATAGTTATAGGCCTGTGTCATCAAGACCTAATAATAGGTATGGACGTTCAACTCCTAGTGGTAGAACACCAAGAGGTATTACGTATGAACGCCCAATACCTATTAGTAGTAGATATGAACGTCCACCTCCCAATAGAACAGGATTACCAAAAAGAATGAATCTACATACGAATATTGTATTGAATAAGTGGTTAAAATTCGGGAAAATATCATGTCTTAAAGAAGGTCTTGATAAGTTGCACTGCAAAAAGTGCCAAGGAAAATTCCACGTTGCCGAAGATTGTGGCTTGATAAATGATAATGATGTTAACACTAATATATTGTTGAATAGATGGCTGTTGAATGGAAAAATTTCTTGCATTAAAGAAGGTTTAGATAGAATACGATGTCGGAAATGTCAGAGACGATACCATGTGGCTTCAGATTGTCGCTTCGAGGCTGATGATTCATCATCAGATTCGTCTTCAGAAATAAGCGAGGTTTCAATTAAAACTCCTTTTGAGGACCAAACAACTGCTACGCAGCATGTAGCGATATCATTACAACAGGCATTATCCGCATTAGATTTTTATAAAAATAATCCTCCCCCTACATTATTTTCTCCTAATTTTAAATTGACCGAGGCGTTTGCTACCAAACCAGAGTCAACAAATTTTTCAAATTTTCCAAGTATTACTTATGTTCAAAAGGAAGCAGGAACATACACACCTATCCGTCAATCGAAGTTGGCTGTTCAAGCAGAGGTAGATCTCACTGCAGATGAGGATTACTACAGTCGCCCCATGAGCTTATCAGGCGCTCTCTTTTAAGTGTCGTCATGTTGTTAACATAATTTCTCATCTGTAACGAAAAATATATCGTACATGCCTACCTAAGCTACCTACCTTTACTAGCCTACCTAAGGCTACCTTTTATACCGGTACAAGTTGATCTTCGGCGATCGTTCCCAGACGATTTGATACTTGCGCACTTCCTAATTCAACGAAGTATACCGACTTCGTCGATGCGGGAATGATGCTGTTCACGACGTCAATGTTGGTGTTTCTGTTGTTACCTGCCGCTCTGTCCTGGTCTAGTCAGTTTGGTGCGTATAAACATGAGATAGCAAGCGCTTCCTATTTTCGGTTGAATGCAGTAAAGCGCTTGTATACTGAACAAAAGGCGAATACAGTTGATGTAAATGTCTCTAATACAGTCTCATCAACGGAAGCTACTCGCGAAAGAAAAGTTAAATTGAATAAGTACCAAGAGTACTCAAAGGTAAGTACCACACCCAATTTACTCTATTTTTACTTATTTGTTTATTTTAACTAAGGTCGCAAAAAGAAGTGACGTAACTGTGGACCCAATTAAAGAAACCATTAAAAGAATTGAAAAAGAGAAGGAAAATGAAAGGAAAAAAAATATTGAATTAAGTCCGACCCGCGGGACCACCGTTCCTACTATTGCCGGTAGAATAAATAAAAGTAACAGTAGTACGATTATATTTGACGATGTGGCTAACATTGTCCCAGCAGATCCATTTACTTTTGGTTATGTCAAAATTGGAGTTATACTTGGGTCACATGGAGTGAAAGGAGAAGTAAAAATTCAATTAGAGACTGATTTTGGTGATTATCGCATACAACCGGGTAATATATTATATATAAAGCGACCAAATCGGCGCTCTCCGCGTCCAATCTCTATTCTTAGTGGTCGTGTTACCACTAACAATATTTATTTAGTAAGCTTTCATGGAATTGAAGATCGGATCGCTGCAAACGTTTTACGTAATTACAACGTATACGGTCGCAATGAGGATATTCCAAGGCTAATGGAAGATGAATATATGATTCGCGACTTAGTGGATTTAGAATGTTATCATCATCGTGATATAAATAATTCTGGTGCATTACCTATCGGTATCGTTGCAGGTGTGGTGACACCGGATGAACTATGTGACACACCTTCTATATCAAAGTTGATGCACTCTATGTTAGAAATCAGAAAAATCAGTGATTCGGCTTCCACTGATAATGAAGACCTGTGTTTGGTTCCTTTGGTCAAAGAAATTGTCACCAATATCGATCTCCAGTCGAAACGGATTTATTTGGATCCGCCTGAAGGTTTGCTGGAATTGGGTTATAAAGAAGTCAAGAAATACACACTTCGAGGCTTCTTGCCTGCTTGTGTAAAAATGGATCCACTCAAACGGAAAATGTTAGAAAAAACACAGATAGTTTGGAATCGATAATATGTTACATGTGTAGATAGTTGGTACAGCTTATATCATTGTGTTCATAATGTTCATTTGAGTGATTGTTCGTCTCTTTTTGCTACTTTTTTTAGTCGGAGTAATACCGATTGGATGTCCAGATACGTCAGCGGCTCGTTATTACTGTCTCTATCTTTGCCAAATTGTGATAATATCCATGTAATGGTGTGGATCGCTAAATCTATTGTTTTTTTACGATTTGAGGTGATAAATAGCATGCTAATACCGCCGCCAACGATGGAGTCAACTAAATGGAATACCACGCCGGTTTTCTCGTTAATGTCAAATGTTATACCACGAATCCGACAAAGTTTAAAGAAAATATCATCTCGAGACTGTCGAAGAGGGCTGTGGAATGTATATGGAATATGCAAGTAGTAATTGGTTGATTCAGTTGGTTCTAATTTAGACCGCGCGGGCACTAATGATAAGGGCAATTCATATGGTACACTACCAGTGTGGCGAGCCAACGCGGTAGTACCGATGCACCCGAATGAACTGGTAAGCCCGAAATATAACTCCTTGGCCCAAATCTTTGGAATTTGCTGGAATGAATCCCAATATGCTTCAAATTTCACAGTTAAATAACCATAAATTTGATGTTTCTTGTACAAGGCTTCTCCTATGACCGTCACACACTCTTGTAAAGAGTTCGAAGGCGTTAATGTTTGAGGATACAAGAAGCCTTGCTCTTGGGTTTGAGCATCAGTGACAACATCCAAACCCCCACAAAATTGCACATTACCAACAGGATCAATGAAGCATAATCCGTGAACGAATCCGAGCGATTCGATTGGCAACGCCTCGATCACGCAACCGACTCGGTTGAGGTGTCGCAAATAGTAGTCCCAACTTCTATATATTTTTTTGTTTATTATCTTAGCAATACTCGTCAACTCTTTTTTCAAATCGTCAATAATACGTGCTCTCACCTCCACCTGTACAGGCTTCGTGAACCAACTAGACACATTTCCGTCATTACTCGCAATTATATCATTTTGTTCCTCTTTTAACCGTTCAATTATTTTAAAACGGCTCATTTCCAGAAGCACAATGCTTTCATTGTTGTAGTCGTAATTTAGCTTGATTACCCATTTCTTGACGTCCAGATTCGCCGCCATGAGGCGCGATAATGCGATGTATAAGTCGTCAATATTGTGTATATCATGAGCACCAATTGGTACATTTACCAGATTGTCGATAAAAACCTTTTTCGATAATGACCTCGATGACAAGGTCTCGGCGACCTCAGGATCAGGTCCCAAGTAAGCAATGTTTAAAAAATTTGCTAGCTTCTTCTCTAACCAGGTTACCGACGTTGTCACAAGGGCTACGATGTTCGATTTGCTATATCTACCTACGTGAAGTTTAATACGTCTCAATGCATGAGTTGAGCACCATAATACCATGGAGAGTGGAATATGCAATGGTAATACATTAATTAACTCTGGAACCACAAAATGTAATCGTTTAGGAAATGTACTAATGCCCAACAGTGCTAGTAACCGCTCATGATATACAGAGTCTGCATTAGATATAGCTATTGGCGACACATACACAATTGAGACATCGGGGTCTATTAGTTTATATAATACTGGCAGTAGCGTATTTTGAAGTGCGTGCATATTATTCATATCTAACCGCAAATACTCCGCTGCTGATATAGATGGAATAATGACATACAACTTACTACTGGGATTCAATACAACAGTGCCATCATTATCCCCACCTTTCGATGCAGCATTGCCAGCCTTATTGCTGGTCAAATTATCAGCCCATAACTGACACAACCTATCTCTGTTGTTTGACCATCGCTCACTATTACTTTCTCTCAGTTTCTTGAAAACTGCACTATACTTACACCTGTGAATGAATAATCTAGCGAAGCATTGCAATTTGATCGCAGCAATTATCCTCTGCCTTATCATAGCGTACCGCTTCATACATAGTTTGCGTCTTATAACAGTTTGTATTTTAATGGCTGCGCGATCTCGCTTATTGTTTGATGCATCTCGAATGGACACGAAGCTTGGCTTTATCTGTTCTATATTCGACATACATTGATACAAATCATCTTTTTCATACATCGATAAATTAAGTGAGGCAAGTTCTGATAATTTAGGGCCGTTTATAATTGCTAATTTAACTTCATGAAGCAGTAACATATCTTCTAAAAGTGTAATTATTGATGATATAGATCCCCATTCTGCAGCGTATGTTCGCTTGAATGATGTAAACTCTGGTGTATTTTTAAGTGTCACTCCCTCATATATGATAAAGTTGTGCAATGAGTACTTGTCCATTAAAACGGTATAATTTCTCAGTTCCTCGATTACTGGGTCTTGTTTAGCCGCTGTTGTGGTGGTAGGTACTTGAATCGGACCATGAGTCCCCTTTGTACCCAGTGTCTTGACAGTGTTATGGCCAGCAGCTGATTCAATTTCTCCTAAAATTTCAGTAAAATCTAATGACGTCAGGTGTTTATCATCTGCAGGTATTGGCTTCACCGGGATATTTTGGGTATTAATAATACTACTCTTATCAGATAAATCAGATACACCAGATTCATTGTCACTTCCTAATTTCACATTTGATGCATTAAATCCCACAAATATTGAAGTCTTCTGTGTCGTTTTCTTGCTGCCTGGTCCAGTAGCCATACTTGGTTTCGTATTACGCAATAAACCGGGAAAAGCATTGTTTATTTCTTTCTTCCGATTCGTTACTTGACCAGGTTTCAATACATGCGTTTGTTTCAGCACTGGCGGGGCCAGCTCCAACGTCGGCAACGTGCGCACTTCATCCGCGTTCCGCAGCGCCTGCGCGATATTGCTCGCGTTCATGACCTGTTTCCTTTCTCAGAGGTTGATTTTCGCCGAGTTTTCGGTCGTTTTTCATTTTTTGAGGGTACCGGTATTATGTTCGTACCGGTGGTGAAGGTATTTCGATATTATTATTTACAATAATGATAAAAGCGCTAAAATTTAGCCCAATCTGGAAAATCTGAGGTAAATGACCAACCGTTTCCTTCATACTTGAGTGCATGCAACCAAATTCCATCACAATGTAATATATTTTCTAATTCCATACTTTTATCATCACTACAATATTTACATGTTCTTACTAAAAAATCGTTATCACTTTCATCCTCTTTTTGACCATTAAAATGGCTTATTTCACTTGCACTTTTATTGTGATTAATACGGGAAACTGCATGCTTGTGTAGTTCCACCAATCCCGGGTCATTAATATGAGGCACCTTCGTGAGTGGAATCACTCCAGCTTTATACATCTCCGTCAACAATGCCACGGCCTCCTGTTTCTTTGTTTTATTACCAAAAAACATTTCGCCGCCATAACAAGGGTCATTTGCAATCGGATTATTCAGAAATTGTAGATGAAGTCGTAATTGGTGCGTCCTTCCGGTGATCGGTCTACACTCTATTAATGACGTATCACTCTCTGCATCATACGCTAGTGATTTAAATGCTGATATTGACGCTTTACCATCGGCTCTACATGCATGAACCCCGTCACGATATGACACAACTCCAACAGGACATTTAAGAATAAATAAACTTTCATCATAAGCATAACCAACATTATCAGATTTACCAACTTCGTCAAAGGAAGGAATATGATAATCCACGGAGCTGATCTGTGGCTCATTGGTAGTAATGGTATCATTTTCAAGTTTAAGTCTCTTGGTACTTACTGATTCAGTGGGAAAATTTCTATTATTATCTTCGTTAGTCTCATCGTTGTCATCCTCTACATCGTCGATCTCATACAGATTTGGTGTATGAATCTGTTTCATATGTGAGATATTTCCAGGAAACTTCCCCTTAACTCTAGCTAAGTAAGTTTTTTTGGTTTCTCTTCCCCTTATCTCGGATGCCAATTTCGAAGCAATTTCTTTATTTTTGGCAAGAATGACTAGTCCAGATGTTACTCGATCCAATCGATGTATGAGGAATAATTCTGGTTGATTAGATATTATTGGTTCATTTTTCAAAATCATAGTTAGTGAATTATGTCGATATGCCCCACACGGATGCATTGGCATAGATGGAGGTTTACTGACTGCTAAAATATTCTCATTCTCACCCACTAAAGCAATATGCCCATGCACAGGAGGCTCGTGTCTGTGCTTTCGGTGAAGCATAGCATCGCCATTTTTAAACTTGTACGTTGGTGGTACAACTTGATCATTCACTCTTACATGCCCATACTTCAATGAATTTTCCCAATATTCTTTTGACATACCACCATATTCTTTGCTTAATACCTCTAAAATTTCCCTATTATACCATCTTCCTTTTGCAAAAGTAGTAAACTCGTGTACGTATGGCACAATTGTCCTTGAGTTCCCATCAACAATATACTCCACCTTCTCCAATTCTCTCACCTTTCTTCTCCTATCGACCTTTTCACTCATCCTAGATGTCACGCTGTGTCTAGCCACTCGAGCCAGAGAAAACGGATGCGAGTAGAGAGCCTGGCTAACTCTAGCGAGACTCCAAATCAGCATCAACAACGCCAGCATCCATTTCTCGCGTGGGTACCTAGTAGTACCTCATCTTTCCCTTCATGAAGTAAGTTCCGGTCCTAGAAAGTCTAAAAAGAGACTACGTCAACTAGAAGAGGTTATGTGTCGCCATCACACAGAAGTATCTGCCACGTCATTCGTACAGGCCACCCTAAGTTTCAATAGTAATTTAGCTACCTAAGAGAAAGACCCCTTCCAGTCCACCATTGGTGAAAAAGGTGTGGACGGTCAACAAAATTGTTCTACAGACTGTATTTTTTAGCGAAGTGACATGGCTGAGTTGGACGCAGATGAAGTCAAGCCCGACGACATCGAGTGCGGCGAGCAGGTCTTCGACATTGCATTCCATCCGAGAGATCGCTTCATCGCGGCGGGTTTGATCGACGGAACGGTCAAGTTGTATAATTATAATGTGTTGAATGAAAATGGTGGGAATAGGGAAGTACTGAGTCTTAATCATCATCAAAAGGCATGCCGTGGATTGCAATTTAATGATACTGGGGATCGATTGTTCACTGTATCATCGGATAAATCCTTACAAATAATTGACGGAACTGGTAAGGTTATATTGAATATTGAGGATGCTCACGATGAAGCAATTAATAAGTGTTCTGGTTTATATGAATTAGGACCAGATATTATTACAACTGGTGATGATTCAGGATGTGTAAAAATTTGGGATACAAGATTAGCAATGAATACAAAAGCTGCAGTAATGAGTTGGCAGGTACATCAAGATTACATATCTGGATTTGCATATTCCCATGATAAACAAACACTATTGAGTTGTTCAGGCGATGCCACCTTAGGAGTGTATGATATTCGCAACAATTCAACCGCCAATTCCGATGATCAAGAGTCGGAGATAACATCGCTAGAAATAATAAAAGGTGGGAAAAAGGTTGTATGTGGTACTCAGGATGGTGTTGTATTAATCTTTAGTTGGGGCAAATGGGGTGATTGTACTGACAGATTTCCAGGACATCCTGAAGGAATTGAAACATTTTTAAAGATCGACGAAAGCACTATCATGACTGGTTCTACTGATGGGTTAATTAGAGTAGTTGAAATACTTCCTAATAAAGTGCTAGGTATAATTGGTGATCATGATAATTTCCCAGTGGAATGTATTCGCGCAAGTGGTGACCGAAAATATTTGGCAAGTATTGCACATGACGATATCGTTAGATTCTGGAATATTGATATGTTTAATGAAGTAAGTACTGACAAATGCGAGACGTTTGAGAGCAGTGATGAAGAAGAAGAGGGTGGAGTAGATGACGATGATGAAATGGTCGATGATGACAATGCAGACGAGGATGATGAGGATATAGAAATGTCAGAGGACAGCAGATTTAGCGATGATAGCAGTGATGACGATGAACAAGATAGAGGAAGTAATAGAAAGTTAAAGACAGCAACAGAAAAGTTTTACTCAGACTTATAATTTATCAATTTTACAAATGTATAAATATATTTTCCATTGCATTCACTACGCCTTGACCCATTTCCCGTTGGTAAATTTCGCAATAATCTTCAGCTGCGCTTTAAATATTGGGGCAAATCTATCGGGTAAATCAGCAAATTTATTTAAAATGAATTCGGTGCTTAGCCCATCGCTACTACCAGTTGCAAATATTGATTGCAGTCGGGCCTTGATGTTATCTTCCAATGATGAACCAGACGCACTCGATAAAATGTTTCCAGTATTAATTGCATTGGAGGAGCTGGAACTCGCATGACTAGATGTTGCACTAGGTAAAGGTACACCCGAAACTTGTGCATTTAAATCAGCCAATAATGAAGTCGTGGGTCTCGCATTAACTTTACTGGATCTACCGGTCGCCGTATTGGTATCTAGTTGAGTTGCAATAACATCATTACCCAGATTTTGCGTCATTCTTGGTGCAGGTGTGATATTTTGGGACGACAATCCACGCAAGGAAGATAATAGACTGCTGGATAAGGATGACTCGTTACCATTGGAGCTACCGAATCGGTTGCCACCACCACTGCTATTGGAACTGTTATTGACACTGCTACTGGAACTGCTACTATGGGCAACGGTAGCCGTATTTGGCATTGATGATGTTAGTTGTCTATAGGCTTGTTGAACACTTCGCTCTGCTATTTTTTGTAAATGCCGAGTTGTGTCGCTAGTGTCAGATTCAAAATAACTGTGGTTGTATACTGCAGCAATAGATTCCCCGGAAAACAGTGCTTGTAAAATTTTCTTGTCGGTACTATTGCTTTTACTCGGTGCATCTCCCCCCTCGTCTTCTTCATCGTCACTAAGATTTTGCAAACGTGAATCATTCGCAATAACCTGCTCAGTGTAGGCATTCGCATTAAGCATATCCAATTCATCAAGCCCAATTTCAGGAGTCTCCTTTGAATCATATCCGCCATTATCGACCGCGACGTTAATTAATCCTGCCTGTGGCAAGTGGACGTCTGCCCTTCCGTCATCATTGCAGTCTCTGTCTGTGAGCCGAAATAGATCTCTAATATCCGATTTACTGAATATGCCACGGGTTAGGTATTGCTTGGGCTTGTCGAGTATTCTGTTGGACAAAAGCAATTTAAAGATTTGTCTTTGGTATATTTTCTCTTCTATAGTCCCTCTGGTAATCAAGCGATAAATAGTAACATCTCGCTTTTGACCTAATCGCCAAGCCCTTTCTCTCGCTTGGATGTCTGTTTGTGGATTCCAATCGGGATCAAGTAATATGACTTTATTCGCGGCAGTCAGTGATATACCTAGTCCTCCAGTCCTAGTGGTTAGTAGAATAATAAATATATTTTTGTCGTTATTAAATCTGTCGATGATTGCACTCCTACGTGATACAGCAGTAGATCCGTCAAGACGCAAATAAGAAAAATGTAATTGATTAGCCATTCGCTCCACTAGACTGAGCATCGATTGTGTTTGTGAGAACAACACTACTTTGCTATCTCCATCGTTATACCACGTGCTCAATATCTTCTTTAAGACTATTAACTTTCCAGAATCGTCCCAAGAAATATAATCCAACGAGTTAACGAAGTGGTCGTCGTCGTCGTCGTTATCGTCTTCTGCCGCTACCACGTCCGACACGTTGATACTACCGCGAAGAAAATTTTTATCTTTTTGCACCAGTAATATTGGGTGATTGCACAGCTTGCGCAACGTAGTTATCGCTCGAAATGACGTCATCCGATTGTTCAAGATTGCTTGCACTTCTGGCGAGTTCAATACGTCCACATAGTGCCCACGTTGCAATCTAGACAGTTTGCAAAATAAAACTTGTTCTGTTTTTTGAGGCAGTGATATTGCAACACTTAAATCGTCCTTTTTCCGCCTCAACAGATATGGTTGGATAATACGCTGCAGCATCAGTGCCGTTTGATTGGCTATTTCCACTTGCAACCGTGTTGCATTAGCGTAGCCGCCAGTGCGAATAGGTATGGCAAATTCTATTTCAAATGCTTGCAACGAACCTATTCTACCAGGGTATATGAAGTCAAAAAGATTCCACAATTCTTGCAAATTATTTTGAATGGGTGTGCCCGAAATAACAATGCGATGGAAGGTGGGTAGTAACTTACAAACTTTGCTTACTTCGGAATTTAAATTACGTATTTTCTGACCTTCATCCAATGCTACTCCAGTCCATTCAATCAGTAATAGCGCATCTCGATTACGTTTGACACCTTCATAGGTAACTAGCAGTGTTAACGCTCTAGTGGACTCTTCTCGTTGCAATTTTCGGATTATAAAATCAACTCCTCGTTCCCCGAATTGCATGAGCTCGGAGCCAGTCTTACTAATACCATGCAAGATTACAGTACGCATTGTAGGCTCCCATTTATGCATCTCATTCAACCAGTGCTGCAATAGTGTGGCGGGACACACTATCAAGAATATTCCTGTTGAATTATGTCTCTTTTTCTTTAATCTTCCCAAAGAACCAAAATGTGTACATATTTGTGCCGTTTTACCTAAACCCATTTCGTCCCCCAATATGCCCCCTACATTATCATTATACAAATTATAAAGCCATTTACAACCGTCCTTTTGATATTGATGTAAAATTTCCCATGTACCACGATGAACCCATGCAGAATAATCAGTTTCTACTAAACTTTCATCGTCAATAGTTCCATCAAAGCCTATATCTAGTAGCCTATTGACGTACAAATGTTCTTCCCAGTCATCTAAAACCGCATTAGCGCGTATATTTCCTACGTAATAATCTAAATTTTCGTTTAAATCATTGGCAATTACATTATCTGTGACGTTTACATCGAGTGTATTAGAAACATCATGTGAAATTACCCCCCTTTTCTTCGGCCTTCGTTTCCGGCTACTATTATAAACCTCATTAGTCGCCGGTCGTTTGGGTCTGCTTTCACCGCCAAATGTCCATACTTCCTCGTCACTATCATTCGCTACTTCACCATCCTCCAAATTGCTATTACTTTTAACTTTTGAAGAAATATCAGCATCCCTCCTACTAGACCTTAGATTTCTATCCATTTCCACATCATTTTCATCCTCTTCTTCATAACTCGCACTATTTCGTACCGAATTTCTGCTATTTACACCAGTGCATCTATCTACGTGCTTGTTGATGTACACCAAAGGATCGCCTCTATAGAGTGATGTGTCGATGACCAGCGCGCACACCGGGCAAATAGCTGTACCTCGCATCTGCTGGCTGTCTCTGTAGCCTTTGCCTTCTCACTTACTCTTCGGTCTCGCTAATAACCAAGAATCAAAATCAAAACTTGATCGTATCGATTTTTTTTCTTCTTCGAAATTTCATGTGTCATCGCTGGTGCCGCCCGGAATCTGATATACAAAGATCAGAACTAAATAAGTTTACAATTAACAAACGCGACCCAGAATCCAAGCCGTTTCTTATGCGAATATAGTAGCATAAGTTATTCCAAAGCCTCTGTAACGGATACAATCTACTTACAAATTTACAATATATATTTTTACCTATGTTGAGGGATTTTGCAATAAATCTACAGGAAAAAGATTGCTCTTTACAAAATCGAAGAATCGTTGAAATGATTCAATGATACTTTCACCAGGTATTTCCGTAATTGTGTTTGCATCACTTGGTGAACCATGGAAAAAATTCAAAATAACTTCTCTAACCGGCACATCAGTAAAGTACTCTTGCGCAAGCATCCCTATAAATGCAACCATTGCTAAGCGGCCGTGATTTAGTTCTTTCTCAATCAACTTTTTGTTGCTAGTTCCAAACATATCAGAGCCATAATGACCAGGTTTGTAATTTGGTTTAAGGTTACCGATACCGATATTATGATAATACTGGTGACGATAATCTCCTGGTTTAAAGAACTCGTAATTCGAGAACAGTGATCTTATCTCGAATGCTGCAATCAATGACATTAAAACCACATAGTCGATAGATATACCTGTGACATCTAATGATATATCAAACACTTTATTTAGTAAACTGTCTGAATTTTCTCGAAGTTGCTGCATATGTGTAATTGCCATTCCACCAATTTCAGGATAAATAGGATGATAGAATTCCTGCATGATGAAACCAACGCATGCTAACATGGCAATTCTACCGTGCTTATACTCTGACTCACGATATTTTTTAATAACTTTCTTACTGACAAGATGAAAACCAAAAGGATCCCAGTTTCCTAATGGTAATGTATTCCCTTCTAACCCGTAACAAAAGAAATCACTGGGATAACCATCATCTAAATAACGATATGGTGGTAGGTTGTGAGGAAACTGATACCATGATATGAACTGAATAGTATTATTGGTGAAAAGCTTCCAAGGAATATCATAAAGTAAATTTTTCCTTGGAAAATTCCAGAAAAAAGAATACGTGCGTGAAATAGGATCATTAGATATCATTCCACTACCACTGCTGCTAGCATTATAGGGCGGTGCCAGTTGACTACTGAAGTCATCATCAAATTGACCATTTTGCAACCTGCTACTACAGCTGCTATGTACGCGCCTGACTCCTGCAAATCCGTCCGAAATGCAGAACCAGCATAGAAGCAGAGAAGCTAGCAGATACGCCGGCATCGTCCACACCTCTTCTCTTCTTCTCTTTCTGTGTACTCACTTTCCCAGACGAGGAAAAAGAGGCCTTCAATATATTCGATGGAGAATTCGAAGAAGAAATCGAAGAAGAAATCGAAGGCTAATCTGGTCTTTAGCTAACCTTACAGCGTGATATATGCTCCAACTAATATCCAATAAGTAATACTTAGGGTTTTATTGTAACGTGTAGGCAACTAAACGAAGAAGAGTGATGATTATATTTGCATTAATAGGATCGCTAATGTGGTGGCTTCACACCCGTTAGCAGGTGCTTGACCTGATCCAATCCCACTAATCTTTGTTACGTACTTCCAATTTGAGACCTGTGCAGTACGTACCACGCACAGGAGCCGGTACCACTATGAAAAAAAAATAGGTACCGTACCTGGTACCACCATAATACCGACGAGGTTCGTTACCAAGGTGTGACATGACTATTGCCACCGCTGCGGCTGCTGTCGCATCAGTCCTCTTTGTTGTTGGTGGTGCTTACTGGATTTGCCGCAAAAATTCTGGTACAAACGACGACGATGACTACGAGTACGATGGAAATTCCAAGACAAGAATAAGACATGGTAATTTATAATTTATTATTGGTGCTACTGCTTATGTGCCTATTGCTGGCCACAATAAGCTACCGTCACTTTGCATCACTACAGCGAGTGCGGTGCAGTCAAGTATTGTATGATGGAAGCAATCTACGATCCGGGATCTATAGGCCGATAACATCGCCCAGCTTTGGTCTTGATGATATTTTATCTCCGGAGGATATTGTACTTGCAGAAGGAAGATTCCAAAATTTAGTAAAACTTTTCCATACTATTAGCGAGACAGAGATCCGAGATGTTGTAAATAGGTCACCATCTTATGTTACCGTTGAAAGTAGTGAAATTATGCATGCAGTAAATATGTTACAAGTAAATGTACCATATGTTGATCCTGTATATGTATTTAAGCAACGAGCAGCGGGGTTAGATTTATTTCTATCAGTAATTCAGAGCGATTTTAATCATGCTACAAGGGTTCTAGAATTACAAAGAATTCTTCCTAATATCAATATTACCGAATTTGTACGTCGAGCACCACAGACACTGACTCCCCGTTATGCCAGTGCATTAGAAACAACCATCCATATATTCAATGAAACATTAAATCTCACAAATCTGGACACTATAAAAATTGTGGAGAAATTTCCAGGTGTATTGAGTATTGATGTCAAACAAGGAATCATACGACTGAAGAATACGATTGGGAGACTGCACAATACTGTTGCTGTTGATGGAGATAACAAATCGTCTCTGGAGCATTATACCTCACCATCAGTTCTTGCTAATATAATAAAAACGGTTCCTCGAGCCCTTGTCCAAGATTTATCTAAACGAATAAATGTATTACAAAAGCAATATCCGAATTGGGACTTGTTAGAAGTCATCACGGCGAATCCACGTACATTAACAGAAAAGCTGCCGGTTCTTTCTAGCCGTTACAAATCTCTTCAAAGTAAATTTTCACCGTTAATTGATACTGATACGATGATAAGTAAGTATCCGATAGCATTGTTACGAAGTCCGGACACATTATACAAGGCGATTAAAGCTGTTCTTTCTCACTTACCAAGTTGTAATATTATGGATATTATAACAAATAGCAAAATTCTGGATTGTGATATTAAGAGACAAGTAGATAAGAGTAGAAGAATATTTTTTCACAGCGAAGAAATGCCGTTGAAAAGCAAGGACCCCTCGCATCACCGTCCGTACCGTGTCATCGACGACTCAACTAGTGACAATTGCTATGACATCACAAGTATACAGCGCTTAATGGACAATGAACTCGTTGGTAACCTCGAGATGCAACGAATAAACTCTCTAGCATCTGATCCCGAGAATATTTGGGATGTGGATAACAGCTTTACCGCCATTGATTTCCCTGTAATCAATTCTCCCCGAAAGTTAAATATTACCGATGCCAACATTGGCGATTATACCTTTATGAAATTAGATCCCAACGTTTCGTTGCATCTTCCCGCGGAATTATCTTTTCTAATAGACCCCATACTACATGATAAGTCCGTTGACACTGTAGACGCGATGAGCATTTCTAATGTCGTCGTTACTGACTCAAGTTCGCGCGAAAGTAACGGCAATACATCACGCACAACCGAGTTAGACATGACCCGGATTATTTTTGGAAATGTTGATATGTTTGTCGATAAGTTTCCATATTTTTTAACCAAGTTGAATGCTTGGAATGAGGAATACGGACCAGAAATCGCCTACACAGTGTTGAATGCAGTGCCCAGATCAATCATCAAAAAGCCCTCAACATTACGAAGTACAATCAAAGCCTTGTATGTATTGGTTGGTGACACCCTGAGTCTCGACCTAGATGAAAGTGGAAACTTTAGTCCTGTTCAACTAGTATCAGCTATTGATATGAGTGTGAGTCGCGGTCATATTTGCGACAAACTGCACCAACTCTTGCGATCGTCTCCAGGTGCGTTAAGATTAAAGCCAGAGCAGTTGGAGAGCAGGTTACACGACTTAAGTAGGATAATAATGTGCGACTTAATGACTGCTAAAAGATGTATCATGGACGCGACATATCTGTTGACAGAACCACTGGACCGGATCGCACTCCGCAAGCATCTTATATCCAACATATTTGCCAATTCAAATACTTTGAAATCGAAATTTATCAACGAAAACAAGCTATACGTCGCCTCGCCACGTCTTCTGGTCCAACCAGTGGCCATTCTCGTCAGGTTGTATTATCTTCGCAATATTGGTATTTTAGAGGAATGCGTGTCACAACTCGATGAATTGATGTTTTGTAAGACCGACTCCTTCGTATCGATGATGTCCACCATCTTAAGGCGTGATGCAAGCGATGATTACAATCAGTATTTAGTATCTGTGCACAACAGACTGTCGGATACTGAGCTAGAGGAGAATTTAATGAAGGAAGTGGATCAATCGGAGAGGTATTTATGCGGCACATTGAATGCTTTGGTGACTGATGTCGCAAGAATAGAACATTCCTTGCAATTTTGAAATTTATTGCTCAAATGTATATTAATTACAGTTTATTATTTGTCATTTTTCAGTTTACGTGTCCATTTTTTGCCTTCTCTGGCAATAAAAAAGTACGTTGACGACAGTAGAACGAGGAAGAGAATGATTATAGGATGCGCCTGATCCCTATTGCTATGAAATTGGTCTGAAGCATTCATAAAAGCCACATTCAGTTGACAAAAGGAGTTGCAAGTGCCGGGGTCCTTCCATCCTAAGATGCGTGTAATGTAGCGAAAATGTGCGGGCGTTTCCACCAAACCATCCCTGTTCTCTCTCATTTTAACTATTTCTTCTGTAAGCTCTGAATAGCTAGATAGTTTCAGCAACTTACCGATAAGCATCGCACTAAAAGTTCCAGATCGACCTCTACCACTCAAGCAACTTACAGCGACAGATTGATTCTGTAGTAACGCATATAATGAATCATCAAGTAACATTTTCATCGTAGCATCAGTAGACCTATCGGGGACTTCGAAATCGCGCCATTGGTGGAACCATAGGTGGTTGACAGTTACAGACACTTGGGAAGTGGTCATATTATTGGCATTTAATGGTGAGTCCAGTGAAATCTCAAATATATTTTTCTTGTCGTTATACCAACGGTATCCAGATATCGTATAGGTTATATTCGTGTATTGCAATGAGTCATCATTTATGTGGAAGTTAGAAAACCCGAAATAATCCTCCTTCTTATTTGCTTTATTCATTATTTCAAGTGGGAATATACCACAATTGCCAGGCAGTGAGCCTTCAGTTCCAAGTGGAATTGCTCCTTTTTCAGATGCATTAGTATTTACGGGTAAATTAGGAGCCAATTGAATCCATTTTACAATATTTTGTTCCAGTATCATTTTTTGAATATCCCTAATAGTGTTTATTCGATTCGATGCATTTTGGGTGATTGGGCATTGGGTAACTATTAATGAAGGATATATCATATTCGCATTCACAAAATTATCATATAAATCGTTATTAGCCCCTACAGTATCACCCAACACAATTCTAGAATGTTTGTATAATGGCTTGGCTGTAGGTTGAGTTTTATTATAGACCCCAAATAACTTGACATCATTAAATATTCCATCTACAAAACAACAAGCACCAAAAGACAAGGAACCATTTTCTACCTTCGTGTAACATAAATTTTTAGGACACTTCCCATCAAATTCTGAACTCGAGACATCAGATAATTGGCATCTTTGATGTGGACAGAACCCCATTGATCTAGCAAGTCGCACCTTATCCAGGTGTCTCAAGCCTGCCAAGTCCCCGTTGACATCTTCTAACCAGGTATACTCGTAGGCATCGCCACACGAACTCCAGGAGTGTGGCGACGATGTCAATGGGTAAAGTAGACGCGCGTAACCACAATCTTTTAAGACGATGTCGTCACTGGGCTTCAACTTGGACTTCATTTTTTGCCATTTGTGCCCTATCTAATGCGCCAGGAAAACCTATGTGAGTTCCAATAAGCGTGCTCCAAGCGTCCACTTCCAACGGGAAGTTCCGGAACTTGCCAAAAAATAAAGTGAAAAATCCACACCTCTACACTTATTGAAAAGAGAGGAAAAGGAATCGACACTCAATTGGAGAATTTACGAAAATGATTGCTGCAAACGGAATATTACTGATCTTGTTGGGCCTTGGAGTAGTGCTGACGAAGGCACAGTACCAGATAAGGGAATACACTAATAACTCGTATCAAGGTATGGATGAAGGTGCCAGTGACGTGTATGAATCACCCAGTATGGATCCAAGTATGGATCCAAGTATGGCTCCTGAAGTATATGAATCACCTACTATAGATCCAAGTATGACCCCTACTATTGAGGTATACGAATCACCCAGTATGGATCCAAGTACGGCTCCTACTATTCAAGAATATAGTACATCTCCTACGATACTCAATGAAACTTCAAATGTCACAAATTACAATATTAGTGACAGCACCGATGCAAGTACATCATTCCCTTCTGTCTCGCCAACAGCTTCTGTAAATGGAAGCACGAAGAGCATATATCATACTATGCTGACGAGAAAAGCCTTCATTATCGGTGCTTTTGCTCTTACTGTTCTCGGTGGCAGCTTTGTGGTTGTATATTTTTATGAATTATGTCGACCAAATAAAATGCTGCAGACTTCATTCCAATCCTCGATGAACGGTGATGCTGAATGGTCAAGTATAAAAAATGAAGTTAGTAATTCTGTTGGCGATATTGAGTCGCTCGAACAGACAACAGATGTCACAAAACTGCTTGCTCGCAGTGACTCAATTGTATTTAACATAACAGACGCAGATTCTGCCAAATACCGAACTGGACATAGTAGGACAAACAGCAATACTGCTTTACTTTCCGAAAATTTTAAGTTTGGTAATGGTACACCAAATAGTTCTGCTACCACACAAGCGATGACACCAAATCATTCACGAAAGAATTCGATAACAAATCCTATGTCTTTGGAGAATGATCTAATTGTTCCAAACCCATCGACTAAAAGACGCTGAGTGACCATACTATAGTACGACTCTATACATACGTATCCGTAAATAAGCACCAATAACATTTTTTTACAATTTTACATCCGGAGTAATTAATACGTCAATACTTCGAAATATTACTAGTGGGAATTGACGTTATACCCACACAAGCATAATTAATATAAGAAATGGAGGAAATTAGGAGTTAACAAAAAAAATAATAGCATCGTAGCGTAGGTAACAGATACATAACAAAATCAATATTCTAATTTGAGCAAGTGCAAATGTCTATAAATCTATCATCAGCTATGCCTTTTTCCAAGACATGAGGGTCCCATTTATTGTGAACAGGCTCACCAATAAGAGCATGCAACTCATTTGAGGAGTACTTACCCGTTGCCACAGCAATACAGCTGATACAAACGTTTGGAGGTAATTTCTTCTCGTCATAAAGATGTTTAATTGCAAGCACATCACTAGGTGCATCACCAACATGGATAATTCGACTAATTTCTTGGTTCATAGATAAAAGTGACAACGATCGTTGGTAGGCTATACGAATTTGTTCGGCGCGGTCTTTATATAATCTGCTTTTATCATCAATATCAAAGGAGCAGTAATCACTTCCAAAGCCTCCAAGAAAAGTGTGATGATTCTCTCCATCAAAGCGTTGGTCAGAGGCTTTGCAAGTAAATATGCCAGTATCATATATCTTTGTCGCTCTCATTTTTTTCCGAGCTATTCCTTCAACATTCCCCGTAACTAAACCAACCATGATTGGTTTCCCATTTTTTCTTTCATTTGCTAATATTCTTAATTTTTCAATAACACCCGGCAGTACATTTGTGCCTTCAATTGCCTCCTCATCCGAATACGAAGAATAGAACTCATACATCAAGCGAAATATCTGTTGTAATTCCTCGTGCTTCACATCCTTTTTTTTGTACAAACTATTAATCAAATTTAACGCAATAAGACCATCAGTTGCACCATGATAGCGATCACTTGGTATCGCATTCAAAGGTGTAGGGATACGTAGGTGCAATTGCTGTTCACCTCCAATAAACTTACCAACTGCATAAGCAAATGCATTGGCATGCTTTGAGTGCTCAGCTTTTGCTGAGGAGCCATGAATCAGTGTTCCATCGACATCAAATGTGATCAAAGTGACCCGCTCCTTTGCAACTACGCTCGCCACTGCGACCCGACTGATGCCAAGCATGAAGACGAGCACCAGTAGCAACATACGCAACAAAAAATGGTACCAAGTTAAAAAATAATTTCTTCCAGGAACCGGAACTACTAAATATCAGTGAATTTCAGTGTGCGTATGATATGTTTACCCTATCATGACCTGAATGGACCGATTGCATCAGTCTTGTGCGCTCACTAAGGTTATATCTCGCTCAAGCTTTATCAATATTAGTAATCTTACAATTTGAATAAACCTATGCTGTTCATATTCACCTTTTTCCTCACCCATCTCGCAATTTTCAATTTTCATTCCTTTACTAACACTTCAACACAAACCACTAGAAATACCCTACGAACAATTCAGAGAAAGTGCCGGGCTTGGAAATTTCCGTGAGGGCCTGACCTGAGCCCTTGAGAAAATGAGTCAGTGTCAAAAACTCCGCATTTGTAAATCATCGCGGCTCTGTACAAAGTGAATCCGTCACCGCATGCTGACCCGCCTTGCCGCTCTTTGCTCACTGGTGATGCTTGTGACTGCGCTGCGTCGATCGACGACATTCTCGCACGTGAAAGCAGTCTCGTCGATGTATTTCTCGATACGACCAAGTGCTGATGATGTTGATAATTTATCTTATGGTAAAGCTGCTAGGCGCAGAGGGACTGGCAGTCGCAAGGTTCCACATCGTCTAAATCAGGAAGAAAGGATCGAATTTGATGTGG
>JACCDO011127592.1_pt1 | contig 20456 bp, 14 predicted proteins | sample 7446101 | NCBI WGS metagenome assembly JACCDO01 (sample SAMN15323440, study PRJNA562643) | freshwater metagenome | isolation source: river surface water | place: USA:Blue River Watershed | collected 2017-08-16
GCCCGCACGGGAACTCCATCTGGCGGTTCGGTTGCCAGGATCATCAAGACGCCTCCGGGTGGGCCGCTCTGGCGATCCTCTCTCGACATCCGCGCGGTGCCGCGAGGATGGCTGTGCGCGTTGCCGACGCACTGACGTCCATTGCGGAACTCTTCGCAGGAGACGTTGATTAACTCGACCGGATCCGCGTGGAAGTGCTCGCGCGGATTGGGCGCGGCGTTGCGCAGAGCGCGCACGGAGTGCACGTGGGGCTCATCGTGCACAAGCATGCCAAACAGCACCCATCCAACTTCCATGGGCGCTGCATCGCGCGCGGACCGAAGGAGGGAGTCCAGCAGATTGCTGGCGATGCGCACCCGCACGGGCGTTTCGGTAAAGAGCTTGGGCGTGGGATCGGACTGCGACATCGACGGTCCGCCAGCATATCGAAGTGGCGAACGGGCGCGTCGACGTCGCGCCGCGGCGTCGCTACCGTCGGCGGACCGTCTTCGACCATGGACCAACCCCTCTACGGAACTCCAACGCCGCACACGACGCCCCTTGGTCCGCTGTCGCCGCCGCTGCATCGCGCGTCGTCCGCTGCGCAAACCGACGTGGAGACGTTGCGGCGCCTCGGCGCGGGGCTGCAGAGCGGCGACTTCTACCAGCGCATGGGGCACCCGAACTGCCGTCAGTTCGAGTCGCTCGCGGCTGCGCGCGAAGGCGCGGATGGCGCGGTCGCGTTCGCAAGCGGCATGGCCGCGATGAGCGGCGCACTCCTGGCGCTCGTGCGCGCCGGCGACCGGATCCTCGTGCCGCACGAGGTCTATGGCGGCACTGCCGCATTTGTGACACAAGACCTGCCGCGCTTTGGAGTGACGGTCGAACGCTTCCATGTGCTCGATGCAAACGACCTGCGCCAACGCCTCGCGACGCCGGCGAAGCTCGTCGTGTTGGAGACGCCGATCAACCCGACATTGCGGCTTGTGGATCTCGCTGCGAGTTCATCGCTGTGCCGCGCGCATGGCGCGCTGTCGCTCGTCGACGGCACGTTTGCGCCGCCGCCGATCCAGCGACCGCTGGCGCTCGGAGTCGATCTCGTCGTGCACTCGGCGACGAAGTTCTATGGCGGGCACTCGGACGTTCTCGCGGGCGTCGTGTGCGGGCGGCACGAGCACATGCGCTTGGTGGAGCAGTTCCGCCGCCGCACCGGCGGCATCCTCGCGCCGGACCCTGCCTGGCTGTTGTGCCGTTCGTGGCCGACGTTGGACCTGCGCATCGAAGCGCAGCAGGCTTCTGCGGCGGAGTTGGCAGAACGACTCCAGGCGCTCGTGCGCACGGGCTTGCTTGCGGATGCGATCTATCCGGGATTGGCGAGCCATCCCGACCGCGAACTTGCGCAGCGGCAGATGCAGGGCGGCGGGACGATGGTGAGCTTCGTCGTGCCCGGCGGACTCGATCGATCGCGGCGCGTGTTCGATGCGTTCGAGTTGATCGCGCGAGGCCCGTCGCTTGGGTCGGTGGAGTCGTTGGCTTCGTTGCCGGCCTACACGACGCACGCGCCATTGACGCCTGTGGAACGCCAGCAAGCGGGCATTCCCGATGGGCTGCTACGCATTTCGGTGGGCCTTGAGGGCGCCGACGCGATCGCGCGCGACATCGAACAGGCCGTGCGGCGGACCGTCTGAGTTCGCGACGAAGCACGGCGGTTGCGGATCGGCCGCGTGCGCGCCAATCTGCGCGCATGGCAGAGATGTTCCGTTCTCCGCGCGGCAGCGCGTTGTCTTGCGCAAACTGGCAGATCGAAGCGGCCTATCGCATGGTCCAGAACAACCTGGACCCTGAGGTCGCGGAGGATCCCGCGAACCTGATCGTGTACGGCGGCCTCGGCAAGGCTGCGCGCAATCACGAAGCGCTGCACAAGATCCTCGCGACGCTGCGCCGGCTGAAGGCCGACGAGACGATGATCGTGCAGTCGGGCAAGTGCGTCGGCGTGATGCGCACGCACGAGAATGCGCCTCGCGTGTTGCTGGCCAACAGCAACCTCGTCGGCGATTGGGCGACGTGGGACGAGTTCCGCCGCCTGGATGCGATGGGGCTGATGATGTACGGCCAGATGACGGCCGGCAGTTGGATCTACATCGGCAGCCAGGGAATCGTCCAGGGCACGTATGAGACGTTCGTCGCTGCGGGCAAGCGGCACTACGGCAGCGATCTCGCAGGCAAGCTCGTGGTCACCGCCGGCCTCGGTGGAATGGGCGGCGCGCAACCGCTCGCGGTGACGATGGCGGGCGGCGTGTGCCTCGGAGCCGACGTCGATGGTGCGCGCATCGACAAGCGCCTGCACACGCGATACCTCGACGAGCGCATCGACGATCCCAAGAAGGCCCTGCAGCGCGCGCTCGAGATGCGCGCGCAGAAGAAGGCGTGGTCGATCGGCGTGCGCTGCAACGCGACGGAGTTGCTCGCGGTGGTGCGCGATGCCGGAGTGGTGCCCGACATGCTGACCGACCAGACGTCAGCGCACGACATGCTGATCGGCTATGTGCCGGACGGGATGTCGCTGGAGCAGGCCAACGATCTGCGCAAGCGCGACCCGAAGGCATACCTCAAGGAGTCGCGGCGCACGGTGTGCAAGCACGTGGCGTTGATGCTCGACCTGCAGGAGCGCGGCGCGATCACATTCGACTACGGCAACAACATCCGCACGGAAGCTCGCGACGGCGGCGTCGCCGAGGCGTTTCGCATCAAGGGCTTCATCCCCGAGTACATTCGGCCGCTGTTCTGCGAAGGCCGCGGTCCGTTCCGCTGGGTGGCGCTGAGCGGCGAAGCGTCGGACATCGCGCGCACGGACCAGTTGGCGCTGTCGATGTTTGGTCACAACGAGTCGCTGCGCACCTGGATCGAGAAGGCGCAGCAGAGGATCGCATTCCAGGGCCTGCCTGCGCGCATCCTGTGGCTCGGCTATGGCGAGCGCGCGGCCTTTGGCAAGGCGGTCAACGACCTCGTCCGAAAGGGCGAGCTCAAGGCGCCGGTCGTGTTCGGCCGCGACCACCTCGACTGCGGCTCGGTCGCGTCGCCATATCGCGAGACCGAGGCGATGAAGGATGGCAGCGATGCGATCGCGGACTGGCCGCTGCTCAACGCGATGGGCAACGTCGCGGCCGGCGCGACCTGGGTGTCGCTGCACCACGGTGGCGGCGTTGGCATCGGCAAGTCGATTCACTCCGGCCAGGTGACGGTGGCAGACGGGTCGCTGGAGGCCGAGCAGCGCCTGCTGCGCGTGCTGACGTGGGATCCGCAGTCCGGCGTCATGCGGCACGCAGACGCTGGCTACGAGGCGGCGCAGGGGTTCGCGGCAGAGCGCGGGATCGACCTGGGCGGCTGATCCGGCGCGGCCGCTCCTTGGATCTGCTCGGGGGATCTGCTGGGGGGATCTCGCCGCAGCGGCCGTAGGCGGGGCAGGCTCGATCTGGGACGAAGGGCTTCTTGGTTTGCGCAGGGCGGAAAAAGTCTTGGTGCGGAGAAGTCCGACAAGAAGATGCAAACCCGCCCATGTTCCGCTCACGCAAGGCCAAGACCGAGGAGCCCGCGACCCAGAACGGCGACGACATGCTCGTCATCGTGGATCGCGCGGTGAATCCGTATCTCGTGATGTTCCACGATCCTGCGGGTTACCGCGCAGAGCAAGTGCGCGCGCTGCGCAACCGGCTCGTGACGATGAACACGGACGGCGAGCCGAAGACGCTCGTCGTCACGTCGGCGGGTCGCAGCGAAGGCAAGTCCGTCACCGCGATCAACCTCGCGATGGCGCTGTCTGAGTTGGAACGCCAGGAAGTCCTGCTCGTCGATGCCGACCTTCGCAGGCCCTCGGTCGAGAAGTATCTCAACCTCAACCCTGAGGCTGGTCTCTCGGATGTGCTGCTCGGCAGCACGCCATTGGAGAAGGCGATTCGTCCAGTCGGCCGTCGCCGACTCATGCTGCTCGGCGCAGGCCAGCGCGTTGCGAATCCAGCCGAAGTGCTCAGCGCGTCGCGGCTCGATGAACTGTTTGCGCGCCTGAAGGAGCGCTACCAATACATCATCATCGACACGCCGCCTGTGCTGCCGTCGACGGATGCTGGCGGGGTGTCGGCGCGTGCGGACGGAACGCTGTTCGTGCTGCGACTCGAGCACACGCTCAAGGGCAACGCGCGCGAAGCGCTGCGCAACCTGCAAGACCTCGGCGCCAACGTGCTCGGCACGTTTGTGTCCGAGATCCGCGGCCGCGATCCGGAGCACGATCCGGAGTTGCGTTACGAGTCGGCTGGAGACTGATCCGTGGCATCCGGTTTCCGAGAGTCCCTGAAGGCGGCGGTGCGTCAGATCGCATTCCGCACCGACGTCGACTCGCTGAAGAAGCAGGGCATAGATCGAGTCAGCGTGCTCGGCATGGACCGCATCGTCGGTCTCGTCGAGGAAGCAGTGCATCGAAGCCTCAAGAGCCGCCTCGTCGGCCTTGAGCGCGAAGCCGTCGCGGACGCGACGAAGGCAGAGTTCTTGCGACTGCTGCGCAGCAACCAAGAGTTGCAGCGCGAGAAGTCGGAGATCGAGCGCCACAAGGAACGCGCGGAAGAAGAGGTCGATCAACTGCGACGCCAATTGCTTGCAGAGAAGCAGGCGCTGGAGACGCGACTGCAGCAAGGTCAGACCGCGATGATGGCTGCGCACGCAAGCCAAGATGCGGCGCTCGCCGATCGCGTTCGCGAGGCGCTGGCCGCATCTGGCGGCGGCGCGGATGACGCGCAGGAGTCGCGCGTGCTCGCGTTGGTGCTCGACGCGGTGGGGCGCGAGCGTGCCTCGGCCGAAGAGGCCAAGAGCGCGTTGCGCGACCGCGAGGTCGAGAACCTGCAGCGGCGCATCGAGAAGCTCACGCAGAGCCTGTCGACTACGGAGCACCGACTCCGCCAAGTCGCGGCGATGAAGAACATCGACGACGGCATCTCGTCGATCTACCGCGAGGTGCAAGGGCTCGACGAGCACGCATCCGACGCGGGCAAGAAGAAGGAACTGATGTCCGCGATCTTCGCGGCCAACATGCGCCTGCAGAAGAAGTCCTGATGCCCATGGCCTTCTGCTGCATCAAAGACCAATCCACGGCCGACTCGCGCGCGATGCGCAGCGAGTGACGGCCTGACTGCGAGAGACTCCTAGCACCACGCTCACACGACACATGACTGCAAACGAACTTCCCGGTGACGCCGTCAAAAAGGACCACGGCGTCCTCTACATCGGCATGGATCTCGGCACCTCGCGCACTTCGGTGAGCGCGAGCAACGGCGTCCGCGAGACGGTTTACTCGTACGTCGGCTACCCCAAGGACGTGGTCAGCCGCAAGCTGCTCAAGAAGGACGTGCTGTTCGGCAAAGAGGCGCTGGAGCGCCGTTTGTCGGTCAAGCTCTACAAGCCGCTCGAGAAGGGTGTCCTCAAGTACACCGGCGACGGCAACATGAGCGCCGAGGACAAGGCCAACCTGCAGGCGGCCAAGGACTTGATCGGCGAAGCGATCCGCCTCGCGCGCCCGCGCAAGGATGAGCTGATCTACTGTGTGATCGGCGCGCCCGCAGAGGCGTCGATGAAGAACAAGGAAGCGATCATCGAGGCCGCGCGAGCTCACGTGGACTCCGTGATGCTGTGCAGCGAGCCGTTCTCGGTCGCCTACGGACTCGATTGGCTCGAGGACGTGCTGGTCATCGACATCGGCGCTGGCACGACGGACTTGTGCCGCATGCACGGAACGATGCCGGAAGACACCGACCAAGTGATGTACGACATCGCTGGCGATGCGATCGACGCAGAGTTGGGCCGCCTGATCCGCGAGACCTGCCCAGGCGCGCAGTTCAGCGACCTGATGGTCAAGGAGATCAAGGAGCGCCACTCGTTCCTCGGCGAGGCCGCCGAGCGAGTGATCGTCGAGCTGCCCGTCGACGGCAAGCCGACGCCGTTCGACCTGACCGACCAGATCCGCAAGGCGTGCTACGTGCTCGTGCCGCCGATCATCGAGGGCGTGCGCAAGCTCGTCTCGACGTTCGATCCGGAGTTCCAGAACCGGCTGAAGAACCGCGTCCTGCTCGCAGGCGGCGGCTCGATGATCAAGGGGCTCGACACCGCGATCGAGAAGGCGATGAAGGAGCAACTCGGCGGCGGCAAGGTGATCCGCATCGAGGAGCCGATCTACGGCGGCGCGAACGGCGCGCTGAAGATCGCGCACGACATGCCCGAGGACTTCTGGGAGAAGCTCAAGTAACTCCCGCGAGTTCCGGCTAGCTGCGAGGCGTGCTCGGCTGTGCCGTGCGCGCCTCGTTCGTTTTCACTCGATGCCGAATTCGCGCCGCAGGATCGCCTGCAGTTCGAAGAAGTCGCGGATCTCCCAGTGGGCGTTGGTCGCGCCGTTCTCGTTGGCGTGCTTGCCGCTGCGACGAACGCGGACCGTGTGCCAGCCCTCGTGGTTGCACGGGTCGATGTCGTGCGTCGGGTGGTCGCCGACGTAGAGGCAGCGGCTAGGGTCGAGGCGCAGTCGCTGCAGGATGCGGCGGTAGAGCTTGGGGTTGGCCTTGCTGAAGCCGATCTGGTCCGTGAAGAACACCGCGGACGGCGTGACGAACTCGACGAGCTGCAGTCGGACCAGCTTCTCGGCCTGCTTGATCGTGATGCCCGCGGAGATGATGCCGCGGATCAGCTGCGTGCCCGCCAGCCACTTCAGGACCTCGTAGACGTCGTCGTGGACCTGCAGCTCGCGCCATTTGGTGTCGTGGTAGGCCACGACGCCTGCCGCGACGATGACGGCCTTGTTGACGCCCTGGCCGGCTTCTGCGGGCAGCCGATCGATCACCTTGTCGAAGTGGTTGCCGTAATTGCTCGTGAACTCGGCAAGCACCTCTTCCAGCTCGCGCAGGGCGGTGTTGCGGTCGGTCCGAAGCCCAGCGCGGATCATGGCGTCCACGGCGGCGCGGCGTGCCTTGTCGGCAAACACGGTCGTCGAGAACAGCGTGTCGTCGATATCGAAGAAGATCGCGTCGAGTGGCTTGTGCACGTGCAGCGTGGCGTTAGGTGGGGGATCGGCGCAGCACTCTAGGCGCTGGCGAAGGCGGCTCACAAGCGCCCAGCGAGGGGGAGGAGGCCCCAGAGAACACAACCGGCCGCCGACGCATCGCTGCGCGGGCGGCCGATGTCAGGCGATCGGAAGCTGCATCAGCTTCCGAAGGCGGCTAACTGGCAATCACTTGCCTTCGGTTTCGCGGATGTCCGTGATCCAAGCGCGGACCATGACCATCAGGCTGCGGTTCTCGTCCGCAGCGCCTTCTTGCTTGAAGAAGAACGAGATCAGCGGGAGGCGCGACAGGAGCGGCACCTCGGCGCGGCGCTCGCGCGTGAGGACCTGACGCAGGCCGCCGAGGAGCACCGTGCCGCCATCCGGCACCTGGACCGTCGTAGCGAAGCTGGTGACGCGCAGGTTTGGCAGCTGCAGCGTGACCGGCAGCGTCGAGCCGGCGAGCGACGTGGTGAACGTCGGGATCGGACGGCTGAGCTCGGCGATGGTGGGGGTCAGGTTGAGGATGATGTACTTGCGGTCCTGTTGGATGACCGGCTGCACATCGAGGACGATGCCGTCCTGGATGACGTCGACCTTCGGGTCGGCGATGAACGACGCCTGCGCCACTTCGACGTCGAAGTCGCGGACGTAGGCCGTCTGGTTGATCACCGCGACGTGGCCGCGTTCCTTGTCGAGGACCGACAGGTATTGGCTGTTGACGACTTCGGCGTCTTCCTGCTTCTCGACTGCGCGCAGGATCATCTGCAGCTGCGTGTCGCCCAGGTAGGCCCAGCTCGCCGTGAAGCCACCGTTCGGCGTCAGCGACTGGCCGAGGCCGGTCGTGAAGAAGTTCTCCGTGCGGGCGCGAACGTCGCCGTCGCCGCCGTCGTTGAAGAACGCGCCCGAGACCGGGTTGGCCGCGGGGTCGGCCGTGCCGCCGTTGTCGGTGCCGCGCGATGCGTTGTCATCGAGGCCGCTGGTGACGTCATCGAGAGTCGCCGTCGTGCCCTTGTTGCCCGAGCCACCGAGGCCACGGAAGTCGACGCCGACTTCCTGCAGGAAGTTGCGCGTGATCGTCAGGAACTTGCTGTCGATCGTGACGACCGGCGTCGCGAAGCGGCGCATGTCGGAGAGCACGCTCGCGACCTGCTTCTGCATCGAAGGGCTGGCCTTGACGATGAGGTAGCCGGTGTCTTCTGGCGTGATGCCGACGCCTTCCGTGCTCCAGTAGGCGGGGTCGGTGGCGTCCTGAATGTTGGTGACGAGGTCGGCGATCTCGATGAACGAGACCTTGTCGTCGCCCTCGCCGCCGGCGCGCGGCGCGTCATCCGAGCCCGATCCCTCGCTGCCGGGGATGTCGCGGATGCTCGGCGGCAGGAACTGGGTGCGCTTGAAGACGAGGTCCTTCACGTTGTAGACCTCGCTCTGGATCGTGCCCGAAGCATCGGACTTGTTGCCGATGAGCACGACGCCGTTGCGGACCGTCCACGCGAGGTTCGTCGACTTCTGGACCATCAGGTTCAGGAAGTTCTCAAGCGTGACCGAGTTGACGAGCTCGATCTCCATCTTGAGGCTCTCGCCGTCGATCACTTCCTTGCCCGTCGGCGTGATGATGATCGAGACGTTGGTGACGAGCTGGAGGTTCTTGACGACCTCGGTGTAGTCACCGGTTTCGGCCGTGTAGCTGAGCTTGCCAACCGGCGCCGTGCGGACGAGCTCCCAGACGGCCGCGTCTTGCGGATCCATCTCCTGCTGGCCGCCAACCGTGCCGCTGCGCTTCTGCGCGCGTTCCCAGGTGGCCGAGTCCATCGACAGCACCTTGGTGTAGGGGACCTTGAGCTCTTCGCGGCTCTCAACCAGCGCGCGGATCTCGCGCGCCTTCGCCGTGTAGTAGTCCTCCGACATCTGGTCGCGAGCGGCCTTCGTCGTGACCTGGACCATCTCCTGCGCAACCGCGCTGGTCGGATCCGCGTCCAGAGCCTTCATCGCGAACTCTTGCGCGCGACGGAACTGGCGGCCTTCGAAGGCGACCTGAGCCTGCTGCAGGAAGAGGTCGAGACGCGCGCGGCGGCGCGCTTCCGACTGACGGCGCTCTTCTGCGAGGCGCTGCGACAGTTGCTCGTTGAACGAGGTCTGCTCCGTGCGCTTCTGCTCCGCGAGCTTTTGCTCGGCGTCGCTGAGCAGGCCATCCACCTGCTGCGCCATGCCCATCCAATCCACTTGATCGCGGGCGCGCGTGATCACTTGCGCGTGCGACAACTCGCTGACGGCGCCCGCGAAGTTTTGCGAGGCCATCATTTCGCGAGCGCGCTGCAGCTTCTCCGTCACCGTGGCGCGCGAGCGCTCTTCGGCGATGCGCTGCTGAGCCATCTGCTCCGAGTGGAAGTCCACTGCGCCGCCGACCGGCACGCCGCGCTCTGCCTGCACAGCCGCGATCATGCTGAGGACCTTTTCGTTCTCAGGCTGCAGATCCTTCGCCTTCAGCAATTCGTGCAGTGCTGCATCGAGCTTGCCCTCGAGGCGGAGGCTCTCGCCAACTTCGAGGTACTTGGCAACGAGTGCCGCGCGACGTTGCTGATCGAGCGTCGAGCCGCCTTGCTGCGGATCCTGTGCAGTGCTTGCAGCAGACTGACCGGCAGCGCTAGGCGCCAACGGATCGGTCTGGACATCAGCATTCGACGTTTCGCTCGAGGTTGAGCACGAAGCGCCAGCGAGAGCGGCGGTCAGAGATGCGGCGAGAAGGCGCGGATGTTCGAGGGCCATCGGTTCACGCTCAGAGCTTGTGGGGTGCGAGCACCCACAAGGGTTTGGGACGGGTCTCCGATCCATGCGTGCGAGCTCGGGATGCTGCGAGAGGGGGTTTGCAGCGTGAGCTCGGACGAGGGTGGAGTGCCAGGGCTACGTCGACGCCTTGGCTGCAGCCAAAGCGCCGATGAAGTGGCGAGAAACTAGCCTCGTCTCTACTTGTGTCCAGCGGATTCTGCGCGTCTCCCGCGCACTTCCGCATGCAACGTGTCGGAAGCGTGCCGCGTGCGCGTTTCCGGCGTAGGAACGCATGGATGCGGATGCGCTGAAGCGCAGCGAAACGGGGGGCTTCGCCGTCGACTTCACGGAGCCTCAACGCCCAAAATGCAGCGACCCCGCTGCACATTGTGCCGCGGGGTCGCGCACTGGCTATCGAGTCCAGCCCGAGGGCTGGACTGTCAGATCACTTCTTGCCGGGCTGCGGGCCGAGGCCGCCGCCGAAGTTGATCTCCGTGAAGCCCGCCTTCTTGACGACGTCCGCGGTCTTCGCCGCATCGTCGTAGTAGGTGCCCGGGTGCGGCTCGATGACGACCGGCATCGGCTTCTTCTGGCCGGGCTTCTCCTTGTCGTCCTGCCACGTGTCGCGGTTGTTGTAGATGCGCTGGAGTTGGCTCAGCAGATCCTCGCGGTTGTTGACCGCCGTCGGGCCGACCATCCACTTGATGGAGTGGCCTTGCAGGGCGTAGCGGTAGGGGCGCTTCGTCTGCGTGTTGATCAGGTTTGGGCCACCGCCGCCCGGGAAGAGCTGCGTTCCCTTGTTGGCGACGATGACCGCCACCGACAACTGCTCCTGCGGCTCGACCTTGGCGGAGCTGCTGCCCTTGTCCTTCGGGAGGTAGGCCGGCAGCTTCGCTTCGAGGGTTTTGAAGTCGATGCAGATGAAGAAAATGATCATCAAGAAGACGCAGTCGATCATGGGGGTCATGTCGGGCTTCGCTTCTTCCTGAGCTGCTGCGAGAAGGTCGCTCATGGGTGCCTCACTTCTTTCCCTTGAGGATCGCCTCTTCCTTGTCCTTCTCGGACATGGCGAGCTCGATCTTCCAGAACGCAGCTTCCGGCATGCTGCACTGCTTCATGACTTCGCCGACGTAGTGCCACTCCGTCCACTTGTCAGCGCGGAGCAGGATGGGGTCATCGACGAGTTCGACGTCGCGGCCAGCCAGGTTCTCCGTCTTCGTCTTCAGGTTGCCGGTCTGCTTGATCAGCTTGAGCATCTTCAGGATGCCCGAGTAGTCATTGGCATGGACTGCAGGGTCGTACTGCATCTTGCCCTTGTAGTAGACCGCGCCGCTCTGAAGCAGGTTGATCACCGGACGGTTCTCCGGCGGCGTGTCATCGGGTTCCTGATACTCCGCCTTCGGCAGGATCAGGTCCTCGAGGTTGGTTTGGCTCAGGTCGATGATCAACACGAAGAAGATCATCAACAAGAAGACGCAGTCGATCATGGGCGTCATGTCCATGTCGGCGGTCTGCTGCGCTGCTTTTTGAAGGTCGGACATCGCTCAGCTCCTAGCCCGAAGAACGGGCCAAAGGGTCAGAGGTTCGATCACTTCTCCTTGCGGAAGCGCTCGAAGAGGTCCTCGGCGATGGCGTTGACTTCCGTCGACATACGGACGACGCGGTTACGCAGAATGAAGAAGAAGACGCCGACGGGCATTGCGACCGTGAGGCCGAAGATCGTCGTGATGAGCGCCATCTTGATGCCCTTGGCGAGCACTGCCGGGCTGACCGAGCCACCGGCCGAAGCGATCGTGCCGAACGTCACGAACATGCCCGTCACCGTGCCGAACAGACCCATCATCGGCGCCGTTGCCGACATCAGCGACAGCCAGCCGACCTTCTGGAACAGCTTCGTCGACTCCTCGGTCTCCATCTCGCGGATGGTGGCCTGCATCGTCTCGAACGGGTGGCCGAGCTTGCTGAGGCCCGCGCCGACGCAGCGCGTCAGGTAGAACTTCTCGTTCTCGCAGAGCTCGACAGCTTCCTGAAAGTTCTCTTCGTCGAACAGCGCGCCGAGTTCATCGATGAGTTCCGGCGGCGCGAGCTTCTCGCGCTTGATGCTCACGAAGTTCTCGATGACCAGCGCCAGCGAGACAACCGACATCACGACGATGATGTAGCCGACGAGGCCGGCGTTCTCGTACGCGAACATGTCCGCGAGCGCGCTGCTCTGCTCGGCAGGGGCTGCGGCTGCCGGGTCCTGGGCAAGTGCGAAGCCGGAGACAAACAGGGGGGTAGCGACAGCGAGAAGGCGCGTGAAAGTGGAGGAAAGGTTCATGGAGCAGCGACTCCGAATGCGGGAGCTAAAGCTGTTTCAGGGAAGAGAGGGGAGTGGGATCGGGGCGCAGAGTTTGCTACGGCGAGGGACCGAGCGAAAGACCCTGCACGAACAGAGTGCAGAGAAAGTAGAAGGCGAGAGCGCTTCTACTTCGCGAGTTCAGCCTTGGAGGGGCTAACCCAGCGGCTGGTGGGGTAGGACTTGACGACCGTGTTGTAGTAGGCCTTCGCGCGAGCTCCCCAGTCCTGGCCAGCGCGGTCGCCGAGGGCGGTCAGCACGCGGCCGAGGTAGTAGCTCGCCTTCGCAGCCGTGTCGCCGGCGCCGGTGTCGAGCACGCAAGCTTCCGCGAGCGCGATCTCCGCGCCACGCAGTCCGTTGGCGTCGTTCGAAGCGGAGGCGAGGTAGAACATCGCTTCGCCTTGGCCAGCCTTGCCGGCGGCTGCGAGCGACATGTCGTCGTTCTGCGACAGCGTGCGGAAGAACTCGGCGGCGCGGTCGTAGGACTTCTCCTGGATCAGCGACTCGCCTTCGCCAACGCGCGCGTTGACCTTGATCGCAGCCATTTCGTCGGTGCGTGTGCCAGCCGCCATCGCGGTGTCGGCGGCGCCGCCAGCGCTCTGGAACGCGCTGCGCGCATCGAGAGCCTTGTTTTGCTCGAGCAGGCAGAGCGCGAGTTCATACTTCGCGCGGGCATTCCACATCGCGCCCCAGCCGTCACGGCCGGCGCGATCGTCGAGTTCCTTCAGAGTGGTCTCCGCGTCGGAATGGGCCTGGCCCATGCGCAGCGAGCGACCAAGAAGGTAGGTGGCTTCCGGCAGTCGCCAGTTGTCAGGGAACTCGCCGATCCAAGCGCGAAGGGCGCCGGCGGCATTTGCTGCCGCAGCAGGGTCGCCAGCGCCGGCGAGCGCAGCGGCCTTGCCTTGCAGCAGGCGAGCTTCGGCCTTCAGCACCGCGCGATCCGTCTTGTTGACGGCCTCGCCGAACTGCTGGCGCGCCGTCTCGAAGTCATTGCGAGCGAGCGCAGCCAAGCCGCTCGTGAACGAATCGGGGACGCCGCCCCATTGGATGTCGGCAACTTGGTGAGGCGGCAGTTCGACCTCTTCCTTGTTGCGAAGGAACTTCACCGAGGTCAGCGAGAACGTGGTCACGCTGACGCCGCGCACGCTGGCGCCATCCTGCTTGACGATGGTGTCCAGCGCTTCCTGCGCGTGCAGGAAGGCCGTGAGGAAAGCGAGCCCGAAGAGTTTGTGCATGCTCATGGCTGTGGTCCTGTGGTTCACGGGCGGTTGAGATCGAAGAACGTGAAGAGGGCCATGCCGTCCTGCCCAAGGGCCTTGAGGCCGGCGAACTTGTCGATCGCGCCTGTCACTCGGTAGATGGACTCGGCGTAGCCCTTGTACTTGCTGTCCTTCTCACCAGCCTGCTTGGCGAACCAGTAGCACTCCCACTGGAAGCGATACCACTCGATGCTGTACTTCGTCACCTCGGGGCGAAGGGCCCACGTGCGGTATTCGCTGAAGTACTTGTCATAGGCCTCCTGGAAGCGACCGAGCGCCGGCTCCTTGATGGGGCGGCCCGTCTTGTCCAGGTAGAACCAGCCGCCCAGCGCCTTGCAGATCAGGCGCTTCAGCTCGTACTGCTTCGGGTTTGCCTTTTCGGCCTCGAGAAGCATGTCGAACGCCTGCTGGAACTGACCCTGCTGGAGCAATGCTTCGCCGATCTTGGGGCGAACGCTCATGTCGATGACCTGCTTGGTCTTTGCTTCCTGCTCCGTGCCGAACAGTGCCAGAGCGCGCTGAGCAACCTCGTCGACCTTCTTCCAGTCGCCGAGCTTCTCGTAGGCATTCATCGTGTTGACGAGGATGCCGAGTTGCGGCTTCTGCGACGCGCGCATGTAGTCGACGCCGAGGTTGCACATCCGCGTGCGGACCTGCGTCAGCTCCTGCTTCAGCTTGTCGATCGCAGCCTTGTCCTTCTGCTCGCTGACCGCTGCGTCGAGTTCCTTGTCGAGGTTGCCCGCGTGGGTGAGGTAGGCGCCGAAGACGACGCTGGCGAGCTTGCTCGCGCGCTGCTCGTCGAGTTCCTTGATCTGGAGGTAGCTTGCCTCCGCCTTCTCGAGATCGCCCATGTCCGCATACATGCGGCCCAGGTTGTCGATCGCACGCGTCACGTCGCTCTCCTTCGACTTGCCGTGGTTGGCAAGGAAGGCCTGCATGCGCTCGATCGCGACTGGATACTTCGCCATGTCGCGCTCGACCTTCAGCGCGCTGTCGCCAACGGCTTGGATGTAGGCGATCTGCGCCTCGGTGTAGTCGAGCGAGCGAACCGCAACCTCGCGAACCTGCGCCTTGTCTGCGCGCTTGGGATCGAGCACGGCCTCCTTGGTCGTGAGCCAGGAGCGGTAGTCCGCGATCGTCTTGTTGGCGTCGGCGAACTTGCCTGCCGCAACGAAGGCTTGTGCGAGGCGCGCCTTCGACATCTCGTACTGCAAGAAGTCGGTGGGCACTTGCGCATACGCGGCTGCGGCCTCGTCATACTTGCGCTCGGCCATCCGGTCGTTGCCGTTCTTCCAGTGCACCTTGCCGGCGCCGGCGGTGGAGTAGGCCAGCACGATCGGCTCGGCCGAAGCGAACACAGGCTGGAGGCCCGCGTCATTCTTGCTCGCGGACTTCAGCGCGGTGACTGCGCGATCGAGACGATCCGCGGTCTCGCTCGCCATCGCGGCTTCGTTGCCGTCCGCGCCCTTGCCAAAGCGCTTGAGACCTTGCTGGAACGCGAGGATGGCCTCCAGCGGCCGCTCGGTCGCCATGAAGCTCTTGCCGAGCATGTCGTAGGCCTCGAGCCCGATCTTGCCCTGCTCTTCCGCGCTCATCGAGGCGATCGCCTTGCGGAGGCCCTTGATGCCTTCCTCGAAGTTCTTGTTCTGGTATTCGCCCTTGGCGACCTCGAACAGCAGCGAACCGGAGACGAGGTTGGTGCGCGCGGACAGGATCTGGCTCAGCACCGCCTTCGCTTTGATGCCGACGTAGTCGCTCGGGTGCTTGTCGTTGATCTTTTGAGCCGTGTCGAGCGCTTGCTGCACCTTGGCAGCATCGCCCGACTCCGCGAGGAACCGGCACTCCGCCAAGAACGTGAGGTGACCAAAGCGCGGATCGCAGACCTCCAACGGGTCCTTGTCCTTCTCGCCATACTTCGCGAGGTTGTCGCGGAAGGAAGTGAAGAGAGCTTGCGATGCCGCCGCGTCGCCTTGCGCGAACAGCAGTTCGCTGAGGTGCGCGTAGACCTCCTGCATCATGTCGAACAGGAAGGCGAGCGTGTCACCGCTCAGCTCGGACTCCTCGCCAGACAGCGTCGTGGCGATCTGCTCGATCGTCGTGCTGTAGCTGCTGATCGCGTCAGCTGTGTTGCCGGCGACTTCGCGGCATTGCGCGATCTCGAAGAGGCCGCGCAGACCGAGCGCCGTCTCTTCGCCGTAGGACAACACCATCTCCTCGAGTTCGGAGATCGCGCGGCCCGTCTGGACTTCGCGGTCTTCCTTCACTGCGCGGCCCATTTCGCGCATGAGCACGCCCTTGCGCATCCAGTTGAGGCCGTACTCGAGTTTGACCTGCGGATCCTTCTCCGACTCGGCCCTCTGCGCCTCCATGACCTTGTCGCAGGACTCGATGCCGAGGAGGAACACTTCCTTCGCATCCTTTTCGAGGTCCGCGACCTTGTCAGGCGACTCGGTGCGTGCGATCTCCAACTCCTCGTTGAGGAACTGGCCGAACTCTTGCGCCGCAGCGGCGAGCGTCGCGCGCGTATCGCGCTGCACGACGGCATCGCTCGAGCGTTCGAGCAATTCCTTGCTTTGGTCGAGCGCCTTCTTGTAGTCGGCCCGCTGCTCGACGCGGTTGTTCTTGATGCGCGCGCCGAACAACGACACTTCGACGCGAAGCTGCAGGATGCGGTCCTGATCGCTCGCGTTCTTGTAGTCGCGCTCGAGTCGGGCGATCTCGCCTTCTGCGAGCGAGACGAGTCCCATCTCGCGTGCAAGGCCGCGGACGAAGGTCATCTCGCGGTCGATCTTGCCCTTCTCTTGCGCAGCGGTTCCTGCCGCCAACACGCAAAGGACGATGGGGGAGAGGAGCGATCGGACGCCGAGCAGGCGCCTAGGGATGCTGCCGATCACGGGCGGACTCCGGAATGCAACAGGGCAATCAATCGAAGGAACGCCGCTGGCGCGCCAAGTGGGCGCCAGGCGGGACGAGCGCCGACGCAGTCGAGGGGTCGACAGACGCGCCGGACACAGAACGCGCACAGTAGCGATCGGTTCAAAGAAGCCAATCGCAGGCGCGGCGCGCAGTTTCCCGCCGCGCGCCGCCAAAGAGCAGAACTACGCTGCGGGACTACTTCGTTGCCGCGGCGACCGTGCTGTCGGCCGACGGCATCGTCTCGGGCTCAAGTTCCCCCATGATCACGATGCGAGCGTTGATCAGGATGAGGATCTTGCGGTTCTGCAGCGACGAGCCCTTGCGGCTGAACAAGAACGAGAGGCCCGGGAGATCCTTGAGGATCGGCACGCCCGAGACCAGGTTCTGGCGCTCCACGAGGCGCATGCCACCGAGCATCATCGTCGCGCCGTCCGGCAGCGTGACCGTCGTGCGGACGCGCTGCAGGGCGACTTCGGGCAGCTGAATCGAAATCGGCTGACCGACGCCGAGCGTCGTCGTGAAGTTCGGGATCGGGCGGTTCAGCGTCATCACGGTGGGGCGGAGCTCCATCGTGATGAACTTGAGATCGCTGTCGACCACGGGGCGCACGTCGAGCGAGACGCCGTCGTAGATCGTGCCGATCACCGGGTTCGCGACGCCGGCGGCCTGGGCGATTTCGACTTCGAAGTCCTTGATGTAGCTGACTTCGTTGAGCACGTGCATGCTGGCGCGCGTGTTGTTGTAGATCAAAAGGCGCGGGGCCTCGATCTGCTCACTGCGCTCCTGCTTGCTGACTGCGCGCAACACCGCCTCGACTTCCGTGTCATCGAGGAACGCATACTGCAGCGAGAGGCCGCCAGCGTTGTTCATCGACGTGCCGCCGAGCGTGCGATCGAACAGGTGTTCGGCGCGCGCCATGTAGTCGCCGTCGTTGCCGTCGTCGAAGAAGATGCCCGGCTCGGTGCCGGTGCCGACGAGGCCCGGCGTGGCCGGGTTCTGCTGCTGCGACGGACCGAAGTCATCGAAGCCAGCGTTCGGACGCGTCTCGAGGCCGCGGCCCGCGACGCCTTGCGACGCTTGGTTGCCGAGGCCGCGGAGGTCGACGCCGACATCTTCGAGGAAGTTGTCTTCGACCTTCAGGAAGCGCGACTCGACGTCAACCTGGATGCCGACGTTGCGGCGCAGGTCGCGCAGGAGCTTCAGCACGCCTTCGTGCGTTTCCTTGTCCGCGCGGACGAGCAGCATGCCCGCCTGGAAGTTCATCGTGAACGGGCTGCCATCCCAACGGCCCGCCGCGACGGCTTCCTTCAGGATGTCCTGGAGGCGGCTGTCATCGACGACCGCCGGTGCGGGATCTTCATCCACCTCCGGGAACAGCGGCGTGTCATCGTCCGGGGCCTTCAGCTTGAGGTCGGCGCCCGGCTTGCTGCGGAAACCCGTGACGAGGTCGCTGACGTTGTAGCGCTCGAAGTAGAGGTTGCCGATCGCGTTCTCGGGCGTGACGAGTTGCACGAGGCCGTTGCGGATGCGGTAGGCGACGCCCGTCTGCGCTTGGATCACTTTCAGCGCTTCCGAGACCGAGCGACGCGACAGACGGAAGTCCGTCAGCGTGGTGGCCGCGGCGTCCATGCCGGCGACGTCCGGGCCGACCACGAAGGTCACGCCCGTCAGGTTGCCGTAGTAGGTCGACCAGTCCTGGACCGTCGCGCTGGGGAAGTTGTGCTCGAGAACTTGCTCATCGAGCTTCTTCGCGATCGCACGGTTCTCCGGGCTGTCGAGGTCCGTGACCGACGTGAAGCTGGCCTGCTGGCGCTGCGACACTTCGGCCCAGCGGATCGGGTCGAACACGACCGTTTCCGTCTGCGGCACGTTGCTCTGCTGGTTCTCAAGGATCGTGGCGTTCCACTCCTGGCGCCAGCGCTCGCGGTGCATCTCCATCGCGCTGTTGTGACGAGCGCGGTCCGCGATGTCGCGGAGGTCGATGGCGGCTTGGTTGGCCGGGTCGATGGCGAGCGCCTGATCGATGCGCTCCACGGAACCCGCATACTGGCCGGCGAGGAACTGCTTGTTGGCGTCCTCGAGCAGGCGCTTCACGCGGTCTTCCTTCGACTCCTGCTGCTCCTTCGCGAGGCGATCCAACTCCGACTTGCTCGCCGATTCCATGTTGGCGAGGGTCTGCTTATCCGCGTCGACCTTGCGCTGGCTCGCAGCCTCAAACTCGGCCTGCGTGCGGAGCAGCAGCGGGTCGTTTGGCTGGAAGTGGGGCGAGAGGCGCAGCGTCGCGAGCGCGCGCTGGTAGCTCTCGATCGCGCGGCCGTAGCTGCCCTGCTGCATGTGCGCGTTGGCCTGCTCGAGTTCGCGCTCGACCAGCGTGCGATCGCGCTCTGCGGCGATGCGGTTGCGAAGGATCTCGTCGGCGAAGCGGCCGCCGACCGTGGCGACGCGATCACCCAAGACTTCGTTGCAGCGGCGCAGGATGTCGCGCGCCTCAGCATTCTGGTTGTCGAGTTCGAGCGCGAACGCCGCTTCATTGCGGGCGTCTTCGAACAAGCGAGCTTCCAGCGAACGACGCGCGTTCTTCAGGGCTCCTTCGAGCAACGCCTGCGTGCTGGGCCGCTCCTGCGGGTCCTGCTGCTGGTCGTAGAAGAAGGCAGCCAACTCGTTGGCTGCTGGGTCGCGCGACGGTTCGCCCATCGCCTGGCCAGAATTCGTCTGCGTGCCGGAACAAGCAGCCAGAGCGAGCAGCGAGGACGCGCAGAGGCCACGAAGGCGCAGGGTCTCAACCTTGATCATGACAGGCCTGCCCAAAGAGGGGTTAGCAGAGAGGGAGTAGCAGTCCGAGGGGTGGACGAGCGGGAGTCCTTCGTTGACGCGCCTACCGCAGGGGCAACGGCAGCGCGCGAGCAACCAAGGTTTGCATCAGCAGGGAACGACGAGAAAGAGCACTGCGGAAACGCGTTGCGGATGCGCGCTCTGTGGCTTGCGACGGGTGCGAACCGAACGCATGCAAGCGGGCAAACGGGGTCGTTCCAACAGCAGCCCAACGGTTCGAACGTAGAGTTCGGGCCGCAAGGGTCGGCGGACGGTAGCGACGCCACTAGGCAGGGTCAAGAACAGCCAACCGTCGAAAACAACGCGATTTCAGGCCTCGGCCGACTTCGCTTGCCGAGGGTCTTCCGGACGGCCGAGCATGCGGTTCACGCGCTTGATGTCCTGCCACGTCTCCGGCTTTCGCGAGGGGTCGCGGAGCAAGAACGCGGGGTGCCAGGTGACGATGACCGGAATGCCCTCGTAGCTGAGATCGCGGCCGCGCAGCGCGCGCATCGGCTCGTCGGTCCCGAGCAGGTTGTGCGCGGCCACCCGGCCGAGTGCCACGATCACCTTGGGCCTCAGCAGCGCCACCTGGTGCCGCAAGAACGGCATGCACGCAGCGACTTCGTCCGGCTCAGGGTCGCGATTGCCCGGCGGACGGCACTTGTTGATGTTGGCGATGTAGACGTCTTCGCGTCGGTAGCCCATCGCGCCTTCGAGGATCTTGTCGAGCAGTTGGCCCGCAGGGCCGACGAACGGGCGCCCCGTCTGGTCCTCGACTGCGCCCGGCGCTTCGCCGACGAACAGCACCTCGGGGTGGCGGGTGCCTTCGCCGAACACGACCGATTTTCTCGAGTCGCACAGCTTGCACTTGCGGCACGCCATCGCCTCGGCGCGCAGGCGCAGCAGCGGGTCCTCCGGGTGGGCAGCAGCGGCCGGCGTTGCGGCGGTTCGCGCAGGCGCTGCGGTTGCGACTTGGGGCGCTGCGGCTGGAACTGCAACGGGCGGCGGTGCCACGTCGCGCGCCGGCGGCTCATCAACCGGAGCGCTCGCTTGACGTTCGGCACCTCGTTCCCACGGCATGCGCCGCGGTTCCGATGAGGCGGCCGCCGCAGTTCCCACGGGTTTGGTGGCCACTTCGCCCGAGAGTTCGCTCTGCGGCTTCGTCGTGCGGGCCGGGACTTGGAGCAGCAAGTCCATGCCGTAGCCAAACGCCGCGTTCTGCAAGTGCAGCAGCAGATCGTGTCGTTCGGCGCCCATGGCGTTCGTTCTAGCCGCGTTTTCCGCGATTGGCTACCGGCCCGACGTCGCGAAGGAA
>JACCDO010247246.1_pt1 | contig 20452 bp, 7 predicted proteins | sample 7446101 | NCBI WGS metagenome assembly JACCDO01 (sample SAMN15323440, study PRJNA562643) | freshwater metagenome | isolation source: river surface water | place: USA:Blue River Watershed | collected 2017-08-16
GATCTCGGTGCCGCGGCCCTTGAGGTCGGAAGCGTCGCGCGCCTGGGACTCGGTATTGAGCAGCGTGATACCGGCGTCGGCGACGGACGGGGGCAGCGGCTGGCCGCGGGCGCGGAGCGTGGTGAGGACGGCGTTGGCGGCGGCGGAGATGCTGTTCTTGGGGGCGTTGAGCGAAGGCTGGAACTGGTTGGCGCCGTCGGCGCGGTAGCGGTTCACGTTGGCCGAGAGGCGGCCGCCGAGGAGGTTGAAGCGGACGCCGTAATCCTGGCCGTCGCCCTCGATCGGCGGGAGGACGCGGGCGAAGATGTCCTTGAAGTTCCCCTGCGGAAACACGCTCTGCGACTGGTTGTAGGAGAAGCCGAGCCAGGGGAGCGCGGTGACGACGGTGCCGAGGGTCTTGGTGGCGCCGCGGTGGGAGGTGACGGTCGCGTTGTCGAAGCGGTAGTTGCGCACGAGCCAGGCGTTGGTGGAGTTGGGCACGCGGATGCCGCCGGCGTTGGCGTCCATGACATCGGCCTGGTCGCTGCGGTAGCCGGCGGTGAGCACGATGCGGTCGCGGGCCCAGCGGCTCTGGAGGGCGAGCATGCCGCTGGTGTTTTTCTGGAGCACCCACGGGGCGGGGCCGTTGAAGACGAAGCCGGCTTTCATGCCGGGCGACTCGGGGATGGGGTTGGTCCACGGGTCGAGGGCGCCGCGGACGCCGTCGGGGCGGGAGAAGTCGAGGTAGGTGCGGCGGAGAATGACGTTGGTCGCGGAATCGATCGGCTGGGAGTTGCCGGGGGCGAGGTTGAATTCGGCGATGGAGCCGTTGCCGAAGAGGTTGGTCTCTTTCTGCCAGGCGGCGGCGAAGCTGTGGTGGCCGAGCCAGGCGCGGCGGCGGGCGAGGTCGAGTTCGTAGCCGACGGTGGCGCGCCAGGTCTCGGCGCGCTGGTTGAAGAGCTGGCGCTGGGCCTGGCTCTGGACGTAGGGCCGGCCGACGAGGGGATTGGCGCGGGCGATGTCGGGCAGGAGCGTGCCGGGGAGGCGGCCGGCGGCGATGACGGAGTCGCCGTCGGCGAAATACGCGCCGGGCAGCACGGGGTTGGCATCGCCGATGACGTTGGCGTTGGGCTGGGTGAAGCCGCGGAAATACTCGGTGCGGGCCCAGCCGAGCTCGACGCTCACGGGGCCGAGGCGCTGGTCGATGAACACGGAGGCGAGGGTGTAGTCGTTGTCGGTGCTGCGGCTGGGGCCGGCGGGATAGGCGTGGGCGGGAATCACCTGGCCGTAGAACGGATCGTCCATGGTGCCGCCCGAGGGCGCGGCGCCGGCGCTGATGGTCTCGAAGAAGCCCGGGCCCTGGATGCCGGCGAGGTCGGGGCGCATATCGGCGCCGGTGGTCGAGAGGCGGAACGGCTGGGCGCGGAGCTGCGGGGCGTAGATGGGCTGCAGGGTATTGATGACGCGGAGCAGGGAGGGCGCGGGATTGGTGGCGGGCTGGAGCGGATTGGGTCCCTGGGGCGAGCCGCTCAGCACCCAGCGCGAGTAGCCGAAGTCGGCGTGGGGGAAGTTGCCGGGCGTGACCTGCTCGCGGACCATGCGCTCCACGCCGGCGCGGATCTGGGTGTGCTTGAATGGCTGATACGTGGTGGCGACGGCGAGACCCTTGGCCTTGAGCATCTCGAATTCGAACCAGCCGGCGCGGTCCTCCCACATGGCGTTGGTGCGGAGGGCGAGTTTGTCCTTGATGAGGGGGAAGGCGAAATCGACCTCGCTGCGCTTCTTGTCCCAGCGGCCGACCAGGAACTGGGCGGATTTCTGGCGGCCGTTGAGGACGGCGCGCTTGGAGTTGAGGTTGAAGGCGCCGCCGGGGCGGCTGGCGCCGTAGAGGATGGAATTGGGGCCGCGGCTGACGTCGGCGCGGTCGACGTTGAAGCGGTCGTTGGCGAGGATGCCGCGGCTCTGGACCATGTTGGGCAGGTAGTCGCGCGTGATGACGGACTCGGTGAAGCCGCGGATGCTCGCGCGCACGTCCCACGCCTGGGCGAGGCCGCCGCCGGAGTCGGTGCGCTCGTTGTCGGAGCTCATGGCGAACTTGAGCATGTCGGCGACGTTCTCCGCGCCGATGTCGTCGAGAAACTCGCGCGTGAGCACGGAGATCGCGGCGGGGGTGTGGAAGAGCGACGCGTTCATGCGCGTGCCGGAGAGGGTGTTGGCGGCGCGGTAGCCGTCGTCGCCCTCAGTGGAGACGAGAAACGGGGTGAGCTGGACCGCGGAGGACGCGGGGGGTGGGGTGGGAGCCGGGTTTTGCGCCGAGAGTGGGGCGGCGAAAAACACGAGGCTAACCAGCGCCGCGAGGCGGGGGGTAGGCTTCATGGGGTAGGCCTCCTACAGAGGCGGAGGCCCGGGCGGTGGCAACCCCGCAGGCGGCGGAAGGTGCCGGCGCGACGGAGGCGCCGGGGCGGGGCGGATCAGAAGCCGATGGTGTTGGAAATGCTCCAGCGCCGCGGGGTCAGATAGACGAAGCGATAGGCGCGCGTCTGGTCGGCATCGGTCACGAGCAGCTGGTCCTCGCCGAGGGCGTTGTCGAGGTTGAGCTGGATGCGCCAGTCGAGCTTCTTGGCGGTGATCCTGCGGGCGTAGCGGACCATGGCGTTCACGAGGATGTGGTCGCTGCCGTAGATGGGCTTGTTGCCCCGCGAGGAGTCGTAGCCGAGCACGGTGTCGCCGCGGAAGTTGGCGCCGGCGCCGAGGCCGAAGCCGGCGAAGCGGCTCTGGCGGGAGAAATTGTAGTTCGTGAAGAGATTGCCGGAGTGTTCGCGCAGGCCGCGGCGGATGTTGCCGTTGCCGGCGAGCAGGCTGTCGACGATGACGGTGGCGTTTTGCAGGGCGGCGGCGACGTTGGGCGCGGTGAGTGCGGTGCCGGTGCGGTCGAGCTCGAGGGCGCCGGCGGCCTGCCATGTCGCGCGGTGGGCGGCCATGTAGGCGACGGTGCGGGGCGAGACGTTGTCGGTGATCTGCTTCGTGATGCTCCAGTTGAACGACGTGCGCCATTCGGGGGTGAGATTGGCGGTGAGCTCGAGTTCGTAGCCGTCGCCGCTGAGGTCCTGGCTGTCGGCGTAGACGCTGATCTGGCGGGCGGATTGGCCGAGGGTGCGCCAGATGGCGTTCACGTGATTGGTCCACGACGCGTCGATGCCGACCTGGCGGTTCTGGTCGGCGGTTTCATACCAGCCGAGGTTGGCGGAGATGCGGTCGCCGAAGAGGCGGAGTTTGAGGCCGGCGTCCTGGCCGGAGCCGTTGCGGTTGCCGAGGAGGTCGCCGTTGACGAGATCGCTGCGCTGGGAGTTGGGGATGAAATTGTTGGAGTTGTTGTAGTAGAACGAGAGCCACTTGGTGGCGTGGAAGACGCCGCCGTAGGTGCGGGTGCTGCCGGTGCTGAGGGTGTAGCCGGTGTTGCGGCGGCGCAGGCCCCAGACGCGGGTGACGGGGTCCTGGGTGGCGCCTCCGGAGCCCCACGCGCGCTGCTTGTCGGTGCGGACGCCGCCGGTGAGCCAGAGGCGGTCGCGCCAGAAGGAGCTCTGCACGGCGGCCATGGTGGAATCGAGGCGGGTGAGTTCGTCGCGGGAGCTGTCGGCGTTGCGGATGAAGCCGCTGGTGACGCCGTTTTGGCCGACGATGGGGTGGCGGCGGATGTCGTGGAGACCGCGGTTGTCGAGGTTGCTGCCGGAGAAATCGAGGTAGGTGCGGCGGACGATGGTGTTGTTGCCGGAGGTGAGATCGGCGGAGTAGACGGCGGGATTGTTGAGCAGCTGGGGCGTGAGGTTGCGCTCGGTGAAATTGCCGGGCGTGAGGTTCTCGTTGTCGCGACGGGCGAGCAGGCCGGCGATGCGGTGGCGGCCGAACCAGGGGCTGCGGCGCGTGAGATCGAGCTGGTAGGAGGCGGTGAGGCGGTAGTCGTCGCGGATCTGGTTCCGGTTCTCGACCTGGGCGTTGCCTTCGACGTAGGTGCGGCCGGCGTAGGGATTGCGGCGGCCGTCGGGCAAGAGGGCGTTGGGGTCGCCGCGGAGGGCGATGCCGTCGAAGACGATCGGGCGGACGGTGTAGCGGCGTTCGTGCTGGCGGTTGAAGGCGGCCTCGACGTCGAGGTTTTCGATCACGCGCTGCTCGATGAAGACGGCGTAGTTGTAGAACGACTGGTCGCTCATGAAGGCGGGGCCGGCGAGGTTGGTGCGGCGGGGCAGGAGCGTCTCGTCGGTGATGGCGATGGGATTATTCGCGAGGCCGATGGCGACGGGGCCGGAGTTGGAGATGCGGCCGCCGAAGTAGGAGATCGGGCCGAGGCCGGACGTGGGATCGAAGACGATGGCGCGCGAGGTGTTGTTGGCGGTGCCGGCGACGGCGGCGCCGTAGGTGGCGGAGAGGGGCGAGCCGGCGTTGAGCCAGGGGCTGAGGCGGTCGGCGGCGGGCCAGGGCTGGGCTTTGTTTTCCTTGATGTCGGAGTATTCCGAATCGAGGCGGACGGTGGTGTGGCGGAACGGGCGGTAGGTGGCGGCGAAGGCGCCGCCGAGGCGGTCCTGGTATTCGAAGTCGCGCCACGACTTCTTGTCCTGCCAGACGCCGTTGACGCGGAGGGCGAGGGTTTTGCCGAGGGTGCGGTTGACGTCGAGGGTGGTGCGGTAGTCGTCCCAGCTGGCGACGCGGGCCTGCACTTCGGTGCGGTTGCGGGCGAGGCTGGCCTGCTTGGTGGTGGTGTTGACGATGCCGCCGGGGCCGCCGACGCCGAAGAGGATGGAATTGGGGCCGCGGGAGAAATCGAGGCGCTCGACGTTGTAGCTGTCGTGCGCGCCGAACCAGCCGAAGTAATTGCGGCCGAGCGAGGCGCCGACGAAGCCGCGCATCTGGATCAAGAGATCGTTGCTGTAGAGTCCGTTGCCGGTGAAGTCGGAGAAGTCTTTCTCGACGTTCATGCCGTAACCGAGGGCTTCGGTGACGTTGATGGCGCCGATATCGAGGAGGAACTCGCGCGTCATGACCGAGATCGCGGCGGGGGTGTCGCGGAGGTCGGTGTTGAGGCGGGAGCCGGCGAGGGTGCTGGTGGCGGCGTAGCCGGTGTCTTTCTCGGTCGCGACGACGAAGGGCGAAAGGGCCACGGCTTGCTCGGCGGTGGAGGCGGATGGGGAGGCGGGGGCAGGCTGGCCGACGGCTCGAGGAACGAGCGCCACGGCGAGGAGGCCGGCGAGAGTGAGGGAGGGCACGGGGTGTTTCATGCTGGGGCGAGGGGCGAAATTCGGGCCACGCGCACGGCAGAGCGCGGCGCGTTCAGGACGGTGGGGTAGTCGTGGCGCGGGGAAAGCGCCGGGAATGAAAAGCGGGCCGCGAGGGAGTCGGTCAAGGATTGTCACGGGCGCGACGGCATGTGGCTGCGGCGCGGCGCAGCGCCCACAGCCTGCCGCGGGGAAAGCGGCGGTGATTGGAGCGGTGGCGTTACCCTGGGCTAGGGCGGGGTGGAGTGCGGTGGGACTCCCGCGGATCCAGGGCGGCTGCAGACGGGGCGGGGAATCAGGGGCGGCGGTTGAAGTAGACGACGGCGTTTTTCGATTCGCGGCCGGCGAGGATGAGATCGGTGCGACCGTCGCCGTCGAGATCGGTGGCCTTGAGGTCGTAGGCCTGCTGGCGGTTGCCGGTGTCGATGTCGTGCGGCGTGAAACGCCCTTTGCCATCGTTCTCATACCAGCGGACGATGAAGGAGGTGTAGGAGGCGACGGCGGCATCCATGTCGCCGTCGCCGTCGAAATCGCCGAGCGCGAGGGCGTGGGGATTGGCGAAGTCGGCATCGATGACCTGGCGGGTCCACGCGGGGCCGGCATACCAGACGACGCCTTTGCCGTGGCCGCAGGCGCCGACGACATCGATGCGGCCATCGCGATCGATGTCGGCAGCGCGGAGATTGGTGGCGCCTTTTTCCTGGCCGATGCGGTGTTTCGTCCACGGCTCGCCCGGGTCGCCGCGGCGCCACCACGTGAAGGTGCCGGCGCCGGAGTCGCCGAGCAGGATGTCGGTGCGGCCATCGCCGTCGATGTCCGCCGCATCGAGGTAGTGCGGCCGGCCGTCGGCGCCGGCGCGCGTGACGACCTCGCGCTGCGGTCCGCCCGGGGCCGCGAGGTCGAACCAGGCGAGGCTGTTGGGGAACGCCGGGCCGCTGATGCTGTTGGCGATCACATCGGGGCGGCCGTCGCCGTTCACATCGGCGGCGTGGAGGCCGTGGATGCCGTTGAGTTCGCGGTCGACGACCTGCAGCCGCCAGCTGCCGCTGCGGCGCGGGTTCTGCAGCCAGCCGACGCTGAAGTCCGGACCGGCGGGCTCGGGGCGGTTTTCGCCCTTGGCGCGCGCGGTGCGGAAATCGATCCACGGGATCGCATAGCGGCCGAGGGCGAGGTCGGTGGCGCCGTCGGCGTTGGCATCGAGGGCGACGCAATAGAGGAGTTTGCCGTCCTTGGCATCAAAGAGCGTCGTGGTGCGCCAGAGCGTGGGCTCGATGGAAAACACTTTGGTCACGCCCATCGCGATGAGCTCGCGCTGGCCGTCGCCGTTGGTGTCGAGCGCCTCGACGCTCCAGATCGACTCGGGCAGCGGAAACGCGCGGCGCTCCCAGGCGACGGGGCCGGGGCGTGCGGCCGGAGCGGCGCGCTCGAACTCGGCGGAGGCGAGGTCGAGTTCGTAGATCATGCCCTCGTAGCCGACGACGTAGAGCCGGCCGCGGTCATCCTCGGCGAAGGAGGCGATGCCCTCGGGCGCGGTGGCGACGTGGCGGAGCGACTCGAGTTTCCCGTCGCGCTGCGTGAGGCCGAAGATCATGCGCGAGGTGTAATCGCCGAAGAGGTAGACGCCGGCGAACGACGGGGCGGCGTCGCCGCGGTAGACATGGCCGCCGGTGACGGAGTTGCCGTAGCGGCGGCGGTAGGCGGCGACGGGCGGCGTGTAGGTCTCGCCGGCGCGGCGGTGGCGGTTGGAGAACGGCTCGAAGCCCTCGACGACATTCCAGCCGTGGTTCTCGCCGCGGCGCACGAGGGCGATCTCCTCGACGCGGTCCTGGCCGACGTCGCCGACCCAGAGATCGCCGGTCGCGCGGTCGAAGCTGAAGCGCCACGGTTCGCGGAAGCCGAGGGCCCAGATCTCCGGACGGGCGCCGGCGCGGCCGACGAACGGATTGTCGGGCGGGATGGCGTAGGGCAGGCCGGGATCGCGGCGGTCGACGTCGAGGCGGAGCATTTTTCCGAGGAGCAGCGAGAGGTCCTGGCCGTGGCCGTTGGGGTCCTGCTGCGGACCGGTGTCGCCCATCGCGAGATAGAGAAAGCCGTCGGGTCCGAAGGCCACGGTGCCGCCGGTGTGGTTCTGGGTGACGGCGGGGATGCGGAGCAGCAGCCGCGGTGGTTCGCCGGAGTCGGTGCGGGCATCGGGGGCGGCGCGGCGTTCGACGACGAGCGTGGCGATCGCGTCGCCCTCGACGATCTGGTGTTTCTCGAAGTAGCGGCGGTTCTCGGCGAAACGCGGGTGGAACGCGACGCCGAGCAGGCCGTTGGGGCCGCGGCGATTGAACACCTCGGTGGAGAAATCGGCGAAGAGAGTCTTCGTGAAACCGGCGGGTCCGCGGTCGAGGCGCCAGAGGCGGCCGGACTGGTGGGCGGCGAGAAAGGCGTCGTTCTCGCCCGGGATCTGCCCGAACCAGGTGAGACCGAGCCGGACATCGCCCGCGCGCTGGACGGTGGAGCCGGGGAAGCGCAGCGCCTCGGGCAGCAGCGGACGGAGCGTCGCCGGGCGGGCGAGCGGCGGAATCTCCTCGGGCATGCCGCGGTGGGCGGTGAGGGAGTTGGCGGGTTGTTTCAGGCTCGCGAGGTAATCGATGAGATCGGCGAATTCCGGCAGCGTGAGCGCGGTGTGGAGGCCCTCGGGCATGAGCGACAGCGGACCGGGTTGCTGGGACTTTATCTCGGCGGCGGGGACGGTGATCAGGACGCCATCGGGGCCCATGAGTGCGAGGCCGGCGGCATCGGCGCGCTTGATCACACCGGCGTGGGTGAGGCCGGAGTTGGTTGCGACGATCGTGGTGGCGTAGCCGACGGCGAGGGTGGCATTGGGCTCGAGGACGGCGGTGATGAGATCGCGGCGGGGGAGGGCGTCGCCGATGGCGAAGAGATCCGGGCCGGCCTTGGCGTGGGTGCCGTCGACGGAGTGGCAGTTGGCGCAGGCGACGCGATCCGGTGCGTGGAAAATCGCGCGGCCGCGTTCGGCGTTGCCGCTGCGGAGGAGCGCCCAGTTGCGGTAGTCCGCGACGGAGCGGGCGGGTGGGGTGGCGGCTGCGGCAGCGAGGGTGAGGCCGAGGGCGAGGAGGACGGCGGGAGCGGGGTGGGACATCGGGGCGGAAAGAACGCAGCGGAGCGGGCCCGCGGCTTCAAGGTGCTGTGCGCGGCGGCGGCGCGATCGAACTAGCGGTAACCCTTCGAATACACGGTGCGCGTGATGGACGGCAGGCCGCCGAGGGCGCTGTCGCGCTGGGTCTCGATGATGAGCGTCGGCTCCCACGGCGGACTTGCGGGCGGCTGGAGCCAGAGCGTGCGGATGACCTGGCTCGTCGAGGTTTCGCCGGAGCGGGGATCCGTCACGGGAAACAGCGACGTGACGACGAGGCGATCGCCGTCCCATGCGGCCGTGGTCGTCGCGCGGTTGCCGGCGCGGCCGACCTCGTGGTCGTGCGCGGTCGGCGCGCCGTCGAGCGCGATGCGGTAGCGCGCGGTGGGCTGCAGGTCGCGGGGCGAGAAGATCACGCGCTCGAGGTCGAGGCGGTCGGGCGTGTGGGCGATGGAGATCCGATCGCCCCAGCCGCTGCCGAGCGTGGGCACGGGCGGGGTGTCGACGCGGCCGATGGGCGAGCGGGTCTGCAGCACGGTGGTGGACCAGCTGCCGGAGAAATCGGGGCGGGGCAGGGCCTTGGAGCGGGGTGTCGCCGGTCCGCGGTCGGTGCGGGTGTAGGTGGCGACGGGGCGGCCGGAGCCGGGCGGTGGCGGGGTGAAGGGATCGGGAGCGTTGGCGGGTGTGCGGGGGTGGCGGAGCAGCGAGGCTTCGAAGTCGGCGACGCGGCGATCCATCACGCCGATCACCCACGGGTAGTGGTCCTTCACGTCGATCTCCTCGCGCGGATCGACGCGGAGATCGAACAGGCGGGCGAGGTTGTCGGGCTCGGGATCGGGCAGCTCGGTCCGGAAGCTATACCAGAATTTCCAGTCGCGCCATTTCACGGCCATCACCGAGCCCTTCGGCTCCAGGAAGAGCACGTGGTCGCGATTCGAGTGCGGCTGCCGGCCCGCGAGAAACGGGAGTTGGTCCACGCCGTCGAAGGCGCGATCGGTCGGAACGATCTCCGGCGCGCCGAGGGCGGCGGCGATGGTGGGAAACAGATCCATCTCGTGGACGATCTCGTTGGAGACCTGGCCGGCGGGGATGCGACCGGGCCAGCGGATGACGCACGGCGGGCGGATGCCGCCCTCCATGGCGGAATTGTAGTAGCCGCGCCAGGCGCCGGGGGCGCCGCGCCACGGGCGGCGGAGCTCGGCGCCGTTGTCGCCGGCCCAGATGACAAGGGTGTTGCCGTCGACGCCGGCCTGCTCGAGGGCGCGGAGGATGAGACCGGTGTTGTGATCGAGGTCGGCCATCGCATCGCCCATGTCGCCGGCGCCGGTGGTGCCGGCCTTGTCGGGGTGCGGGAGCGCGGGGAAGTGCAGCTGGGTGAACGGCAGGTAGAGAAAGAACGGACGACCGGCGCGGGCGTGGCGGGCGATGAATTCCGCCCCGCGTTCGGCGGCCTCGCGGTCGAGGCGGCGGCGGGCGTCGAGGTCGAAGGCCTTGGTCTTGCGCGCGGGCGAGCCGGCGGTGCCGGACCAGACCGACGGCGTCTCCTGCGTGGCGGGGTCGAAGCCGGGCATGCCGGAGAACTGGGAAGAGTGGCTGGTCTCGGGGATGCCATACCACTCGTCGAAGCCCTGCTGGGTGGGCTCGCGTTTACCGTGCCAGTCGGGGCCGCCGAGGTCCCACTTGCCGAAGAGCGCGGTGGCGTAGCCGAGCGGCTGCACGGCCTCGGCGATCGTCCGCTCCCAGAGGGTCATGCCGCTGTTGTTGTCCTGGCTGGCGCGCATCGCGTAGCGGCCGGTGAGCACTGCGATGCGCGAGGGCGTGCAGGAATACTCGACGTTGAAGTTCGTGAGCCGGATGCCCTCGCGGCCGATGCGGTCGATATTCGGCGTGGGCACGCCGCGCACGCCGCCGAACGACGTGAGTTCACCGGCGCCGATGTTGTCCGGAAAAATCAGGACGACATTCGGTCGTCCCGCGCCGGCGGCGAAGCCGGCGGAGACGAACGCGACGGTGACGACCGCGAGGGCGGCGTGGCGCAACAGACGGCGGGGACTCTTCACACGGGACGCGGGGGCGACCGTGGGTCAGAACTGGCGGACGAGTTCGAGCGTCCAGGTGCGACCGGGGAGGAGGCTGCCGTGCACGGAGGCGGAGTAGCCGAACGCGCCCGAGGCGAGCGGCGGCTCGCGGTCGGTGAGGTTGACGACGCCGAGTTTCACGGACGTGCGGCGGAGGAGCTTCGGTGCCTCGGCGGTGAAACGGTAGCTGAGGTTGGCGTTGAAGGTCACGATGTCGCGGATGACGAAGCGGTAGAGGTAGCCGCCGCTGTCGAACTGTTTGGAGATATAGCTCGGGCGGCCGAGGGCTTCGTAGGTCGCGGCGGTGACGGAGGCGGTGTCGGCGAAGCGGCCGGTGTAGTAGCCGCTCACGCCGGCGCTCCAGTTGCCTTTGCGCCAGTTGATCGAGTTGCTGCCGCGCCAGCGGGTGGTGCCGTCGACGCCGAGGCGTTCGATGAAGGCGGGGGCGGCGCCGGGGACGTCGCGCAGCTGGTAGCTCTGGATGGCGTAGGACCAGTCGGAGGAGAGCGTGAAGCGGCCGATGGGCAGTGTGGGGACCTGGTAGTTCAGGCTGAGGTCGATGCCGCTGGCGAAGCCCTTGGCGAGATTCTGGAACTTGATGTTGCGGGACTCGATGACGCCGACGACGGCGGCCTGTTGGGACGCGGGGCGGCTGGCGTTGTAAGCGGCGAACGCGGCGATGTCGGCGGGGGTGGGCGGGAGGCGCTTGATGCCGGGGTCGCCCTGGTAGTTGGCGGTGCCGGAGCCGGCGTCGATCTGGTTGATGTTCCGGCCGGCGGCGAGCTGGGCCTGGGTGAAGGCGTTGAGCTTGGCGGCGTCGCTGTTGAAGAGCTGGTTGTCGGAGAAGCTGCCGATGACGTTGGTCTGGTCGATTTCCCAGTAGTCGGCGGTGACGGAGAGGCCCTTGACCTTGGGCACTTCGAGGACGAGGCCGAAGCTCTTGCCGGTGGAGTTGACGGGCTTGAGGTCGAGGTTGCCCGTGGAGAAGCGCTTCATGACGTAGCGCGCGTTGCCGATGGTGTCGTTGCGGTAGGTGTCGATGAGGCCCGGGGCGCTATCGACGATGAAGCGGGTGGGGGCGTAGAGCGTCGGCAGGTTGGGGGCGGAGAAGCCCTTGTTGAACGAGGCGCGGACCATGAGGCCGGAGTAGGGTTTCCAGTTGAGGCCGGCCTTGGGGCGGACGGTGGTGCCGAAGTCGCTGTAGTTTTCGTAGCGGGCGGAGCCGGACAGCTCGAGCGAGTGGACGAGCGGGAGCTTCCGCTGCGGCGCGACGAGGGGCACGATGGTCTCGGCGTAGGCGCTGTAGATGGTGCGGTCGCCGGCGGAGTCGGGCGCGTAGGAGGCGACGAGGTAATCGTTGTCGTCGACGTTGAGGCCGACGCCGGGGGGATTGCTGCCGACGTAGGCGGGGCGGCGATCCTCGAAATCCTCGAACCGGTATTCGGCGCCGGTGGCGAGGGAGACGGTGTTGCCCCAGAGCCGGAAGAGCGGGCCGGAGGCGCGGACATCGAGGCTGGCGATGGCGCTGAAACCGTCGTGGCGCCAGATCTGCGAGAACGAGTCGAGGACGGAGCGGGGATTGGTGTAGGGCCGGTCGGGCACGACGGCGCCGTTGGCGACACGGAAGGTGGAGCCGAAGGGATTGAACGCGGTGGCGTCGGTGCGCATCAGCGCGCGCTGGAAGAGGGACTCGCGGGCGGCGTTGCTGGAGACGTCGGACGTGTAGGCCTGCGTGTAGAGTGCGGCGGACTCCCAGGTCCAGCCGTCGAGGAACTTGCCGCGCAGGCCGGCGACGCCGCGGTAGACGCCGGAGTGGACCTGGATGCTTTCGGCGCCGAGTTCCCGGAGGAGCACGGAGACCATGGTGATGGCCTGGGGCGTGCCGGTGAGGCGGGCGGTGCCGTCGGCATTGGGGGCGCCGGTCGGATGATAGAAGCGGGAGCCGTAGGGATTGAAGGGATTGTCGACGCTCATCGGCGCGAACTGATCGGAGCCGGGAGCGTTGAGTTGGACGGGCTGGCGGAGGAGGTGGGACGTCGAGTGGTAGAGGGAGAAGTCGGCGAACGCGGTGACGCGGTCGGTGAGGTCAAACTCGACGTTGTTGAACCAGTTGTGGCGGTCGGACTTGTTGTGGCCGACGGTCTGATACTCGTTGGTGTTGGTGAAGAACTCGGGGCTCGCGGCGCGGGCGGCCACGCTCGCGGTGGGAGAGGACGTGGTGAACGTGAGGTTGCCGTTGATGGGGCGGAAGAAGGTGGCGGTGGTCGAGGTGCCGACGCGGAACGACGGGAACACGCTCACGGCGGAGCGGCCGTCGAAGGAGCCGCCGAGGGCGTTGAAGCCCGGGGGTGCCTGGTCGGTGTGGTTGGCGCTGCGGGTGAAGGAGCGGCTGCTGAAGGGAATGGCTTCGCGGCGGAAGTAGTCGTAGGTCGAGAGCCAGCGGCCGCGGCCGCGGGCGAAGTCGCGGCCGTGGGTGAGGGTGGCCTGGAGACTGCGGCCGTCGCCGTGCTCGGGCACGCCGAAGCGCGTGCGCAGCTCGGTGCCGCGGAAGTCGCGGCGGGAAACGTAATTGATCACGCCGGCGACGGCGTCGGAGCCGTAGATGGCGGAAGCGCCGTCGCGCAGCACGTCGATGCGCTCGATGCCCTGGGTGGGGAGCTGGTTGACGTTGGCGTAGAAGGCGGGGACGCCGCCGTCGTTGGAGGTGATGGGGTGCGGGGCGATGCGGCGGCCGTTGAGGAGGACGAGGGTGTTGCCGGCGCCGACGCCGCGGAGATTGATGTTGGCGTTGTCGCCGCGGGAGTTGGCGCCGCCGTTCTGGGTCTCGTTGAGGGGCACGTTGGTCACCTGCGGGAGGGCGGTGAGCATCTCAACCGGGGTGAGGGCGTTGCGGGCCTCGATGAGCTCGACGTTGAAGACGGTGACGGGGAGGACTTTTTCCTGGTCGAGGCGCTTGATGTTGGTGCCGGTGACGGAGAACGCCTCGAGGCGGAGGACGTCGTCCTTGCCGGCGCCGGCCTGGGCGGTGGCCGAGCCGGCGGGCGCGGTCTGGCCGAGGAGGGTGGCGGTAAGGGCGGTGGCGAGTGCGGTGTGACGCAGCAGCCGCTGGGTGCGGGTTGGTAGCATGGTTGGTCAGGGATGGGTAAGGTCGGAGAGTGGCAGCAGAAAGAGGGACGAGACGATCACGGAAGTGGCCGAAGAGCCGGATATGTGCCGGAGGGGTTTGGGCGGCGCAGGTATTAGCGTTGCGGGGGAAGGGACCGGCGGGCGGGTGATGGGAGCGGGCGGCTACTTCTTTTTCTTCGCTGCGGGTGCGGGGGGCGCGGGATCGGTGAGGGCGAGGCGTTTGGTCGCCTCGAAGTGTTCGGTCCAGCGGGCGGCGAGGTCGCGGACCTTTTCCGGGTGTTGCGCGGCGAGGTCGGTGGATTCGCCGCGGTCGCGGGCGAGGTCGTAGAGTTCCCAGGCGCCCTGCGCGAGGGCGACGAGCTTCCAGTCGCCGGCGCGGATGGCCCGGTGGTCGTTGTGCATGAACCAGAGGTAATCGCGGCCGAGGGCGCCCTCGCGGGCGAAGGCGGGCACGAGGCTGCGGGCGGGCGAGGGCGGGACGGCGTGGCCCTTGATGGTATCCGGTTTCCGGATGCCGGCGAGCTCGAGCACGGTGGGCACGACGTCGATGAGATGGACGGGATCGCGGCGGAGTTCGCCGCGGGCGCGGATGCCGGCGGGCCAGTGGACGATGAACGGGGTGGCGATGCCGCCCTCGTGGACCCAGGTCTTGTGGCGGCGGAAGGGGGTGTTGGCGGCGCTGGACCAGCCGGGGCCGAGGCAGAGGAAGGTCGACGCGGAGCCGGCGGGCGCGGCGGGATCGTGGCCGTCGCCGCGGACCATGATCTCGGCGGAGGCGCCGTTGTCGGAGGCGAAGACGATGAGGGTGTTCTCGAAGGCGCCCATGGCCTTGAGCTGCGCGAGCACGCGGCCGATCTCGCGGTCCATGCGGTCGACCATGGCGGCGTGGATGGCCATCTTGCGGGCCTGGAATTCCCGTTGCACCGGGGTGAGCTCGCTCCAGGGCAGCGGGCGCGTGACCTCGCCGGGGCCGAGCTTCGGGATGTCGTTGGGAAACGGATACGGCGGCCCGACCTCGCGCTCCATCGCGGGCAGGGCGTGGTCGACGAGGCCGAGGCGGCGGAGGCGCTCGTGGCGGCGTTCGGCGACGACGTTCCAGCCGACGTGGTAGGTGTCGGCATACCGGGCGATGTCCTCCGCCGGCGCTTGGAGCGGGAAGTGCGGCGCGGTGAAGCAGAGGTAGTGGAAGAACGGCCGGTCGGCGTGGTGCGCGGCGTGTTGGCGCAGGTATTTGACGGCGGCGTCGGCGGTGGCGGTGGTGACGTAGTAGCCGGGCGTCTGGACGTCGGGCACCCCGTCGTCGGTGTTGCCCGGGGCCTTGAAGAAATTGTTCTGCCCGCTGCCGATCTCGAAGCTGTGGTCGAAGGCGTTGTCGCGGGGCTTGCCGTCGATGTGCCATTTGCCGCTGTGGTAGTTGCGGTAGCCGGCGGGGCGGAGGAACTCGGTGACCAGGGGCGCCCAGGCCTGGCGGATGCCGCGGTTGCCGCCGCCGCTCTCGATGCCGGGCACGGTATCGCGGCGGACCTGCTGGGCGTAGTAGCCGGTCATGACGGCGGCGCGCGAGGGCCAGCAGCGGGCGGTGCTGTAGGCGTGGGTGAAACGGAGGCCGCCCTGGGCGAGGGCGTCGAGGTTGGGCGTGGCGATTTCGCCGCCGTAGCAACCGAGGTCGGAGAAGCCGAGGTCGTCGGCGAGGATGACGAGAATGTTGGGCCGGGAGGCGGGAGCGGCGGGCGCGGTGAGAGCGGACGCGGCGCACGCGAGGGCGGCGAGGAGCAGGCGCATGGGGTGCCCGTAGCAAAGAGCCCGCGGCGGAATTGTCACTTCTCCTTCCTGGCGCGTTTGGCGCGGGGTTCGGTGGGGCCGGTGGTGGCGAACGCGCGGCCGGAGGCGAGCAGCGCATCCCACTGGGCGCGGAGGGTGGCCGATAGCTCGCCCACGAGCGCGGGGTGCGCAGCGGCGACGTCCATGGCCTCGCTGGGATCGGCGGCGAGGTCGTAGAGTTCGGTGCGACCGCCGGGCAGGGCGTGGAGCTTGAAGCGGGCGCCGCGGAGCGCGAGGTGATGGTCCTCGAGGCGGCGCGGGCGTGGGCTGGCCTCGTCGGCGGGCTTGGGCGCGCCGGGCCCGGAGATGGCGAGGCGGAGGACCGGGGGACGTTCGCGGACGATGGCGGCGTCGAGCAGGGCGGGCCGGAGCGATTGGCCGGCGAGCGGGAGATGCGGAACGGAGTCGGGGGCGATGCCGGCGAGGTCCAGCAGCGTGGGCACGACATCCTCGACGGCGCCGAACTGGCGGCGATCGCCGGGGGGAATCAGGCCGGGCCAGCGGACGAGCAGGGGGACGCGGAGGCCGTTTTCCCAGACGGTGGCCTTGTGACCGCGCAGCCCGTGGCGGTTGCGCCGGGCCCAGTCGGGTGCGGCGAGATCGCGTTCGGCCTCGGCCTTGTGGCTCATGCCGTTGTCGCTGAGGAAAACGACGATGGTCCCGCGGCCGCCGTCGAGAGGGGCGAGGCCGGCGAGGAGGCGGCCGATCGCGGTATCCATCTGGGCAAGGCTGCCGTAGCAGCGCGCGAGATCCGGCGAGAGACCCTGGGCGAGGAAGGGAGCGACGAATGCCTCGTCGGGCACCCAAGGGAGGTGCGGGATGATGTAGGCGGCGGTGGCGAACCACGGCTGCGCGGAGGGCGGGCGGAGGAACTCGAGGATGAGGTCGGTGACGAGGTCGGCGGTCCACCCCTTCGCCTGCAGGGTGGGGCCGCGGTTCGGCAGGGTCGGGTCGCGGTGCTGGTAGCCGCTGACGAAGTAGCCCTGGTCCCAGCCGCGTTCCCACGGCGAGGATTCCGGGAGGCGGGCGGTATCCGCCTTGCCGGCGTAGATCGTGCGGTAGCCGGCGGCGCGGAACCAGGCGGGCAGGAGCGCTTCGTCGGGACGAAGGTTGGCGCGCGGCGGCACGCCCCAGACTCCGGTGCTGAGGTGCTCACGTCCGGTGTAGAGCGCGGCGCGCGTGGGGGAACATGCGGCGGCGACGACGAAATTGCGGAAGACGGCGGATTCGGCGGCAAGGCGGTCGAGCACGGGGGTGCGGACGAGCGGATTGCCGGTGAAGCCGAAATCGCTGAAGCCCTGATCGTCGCTGACGATGAGGAGGACGTTGGGGCGCGCGGCGCCGGGGGCGGCCGTGGCGTGCGTGCAGGCAGCGAGCGTGCAGAGGAGAAAAACGCGGAGGCGGGCGGGCATCGGAGCGGAGGCGGCGCGGCGGATCAGAAGCGGAAATTGGCGCGGACGTCGAAGGAGCGGCGGACGCGCGGGTAGTTGTAGACGATGACCTGGCCGGGGGCGGTGGCGGAGAAGGGGATCATGTCCTGTTCGCCGAGGAGATTCTGGACGTTGAGCTGGACGTCGCAGGACAGGCCGTGGGCGAGCGGGATGATGCGGCCGAGCATCGCATTCACGAGGAGGGTGGTGTCGCCGCGGATGGGGGCGTCGCCGCGGGCGGCGTCGTAGCCGATGACGGGGGCGGAGCGCCAGTTGGCGCCGCCGCCGATGCGGCAGCCGCGGAGCCAGCGCGCGGCGCCAGCGGCGAAGCGGTAGCTGGTGAACACGTTGACGCCGTGCTCGGTGTGCTGGAGCGGCTGCTGGCCGTCGGCGCGGTTGATTTCGTCGCGCAGGAGGGAGGCGTAGTCGTAGGCGTCGTTGATCGTGGCGGGGTTGAGCGTGAAATCACGGCCGGGCGTGTTGTCGCGCGTGCGCACGTAGGTCTGCACTGCCGTGGGTGTGTCGGCCAGCGGGGTGGCGTTGCCGTCCCAGAGGGGCCGGGTCTCGACGAAGAACGCGTTCTGGAAGGGCGCGACGTTGCCCAGCTTCAGCTTGGTCTCGCTGGCGTTGAGGGAAATGCTCCAGCCGCGGGCGAGGCGGCCGACGAGTTCGAGTTCCTGGCCGCGGCCCTCGACGTCGACGGTCATGCCGTTGCCGCCGGACCAGGTGCGGACGCCGGCGGCGACCATGCTGGGTGGGAGTGGCTGGTTGCGGGCGAGGAGCGTGTCGATGACGGCGTTGATGACCGGCGTGAAGCCGGTCTGCTGCTGCACGAAGGCGCCGGTGCGGGAGTTGCGGTCATCGGTGGTATAGCGGGTGGCGGTGAGGTAGAGGCGGTCGTCGGCGAGGTTGAGGCGCACGCCGTAGTCGCGGCCTTCGCCGCGGCGGGGGCCGTAAAGCTGGCCGAAGGGATTGGGGGCGGTCTGGGGGAGGACGCTGTTGGACTGGTTGTAGGTGAGGCCGAGCCAGCGCAGCGGGGAGGCGAAGACGCCGAACGTGGAGGTGTTGCCGGCGAAGACCTCGGGCGGACCGAAGACGTCCTCAAGTTTCGAATACAGGTTGGTGGAGTTGGGGATCCGGACGGCGCCGGCGACGGTGCGGTAGTCGTCGACCCGGTCGCGGCGCCAGCCGGCGGTGAACGCGAGGCGGTCGGCGAGGAAGCGGCTCTGGCCGGCGAGCATCCGGCTGCCGGTGTCGACGCGCCGCCAGCCGTTGGGCGCGTTGAAGGCGAAGCCGCTGGTGACGCCCGGGGCGCGGATGGGGTTGGTCCACGGATCCATGGCGCCGCGGGTGCCGCCGGACCGGGAGAAATCGAGGTAGGTGCGGCGTATCAGGTTGTTGGTGACGGAGTCGATGGGCTGGCCGTTGGCGGGAGTCAGGTTGTATTCGCGTTCGACCCAGGTGCCGTTGCGGTTGCGTTCCAGCTGCCAGAGGGCCGAGACGGCGTGGCGGCCGAGCCAGCGGTGGCGCCGCGTGAGGTCGAACTCGCGGCCGAGGGCGACGCGATACTGGTCGGCGTTCTCGTCGAAGGGGCGGGTCTGCGCCTGGCCCTCGACGTAGAGGCGGCCGACCATGGGATTGGGGGCGGCGACGTCGGGCAGCGCGGTGCCGGGGAGGCGGCCGGCCGCGAGGCGCGAGTCGCCGTCGGCGAAGTGGGTGCCGGGGAGGACGGGGTTGGGATCGGCGAGGACGCCGCCGACGCCGGTGGTGCGGTTGTCGCGCCAGTAGTTGCGGCGGCGGAAGCCGAGTTCGACGGTGAAGCCGGCGACCTGCTGCTCGAGAAACGCGTGGTAGACGGTGTAGTGATTGTTGGTGGTGGAGCCGGGGCCGGGGAGGCTGGCCTGGAGCGGGACGAGGGAGCCGAGGTAGGGGTCGTCGACGTTGCCCTGGGCGAGCGTGCGCGGGCCGGGCACGGTGTCCCAGAACCCCGGCGCCTGCGTGCCGGCGAGATCGGGGCGGGCATCGGCGCCGATGGTGGAGAGGCGGAACGGCTGGGCGCGCAACTGGGGGGCGAAGTAAACGTTCTCGGAGGTGCGGAAGCGGAGGAGCGCGGCGTCGGGGTTGGTGCCGTTGAGGGGATTGGGCGCGAGCGGGGCGCCGGCGGCGAGCCAGCGGGTGCCGCCGGCGTCGTCGGGCGTGCCGTGGGGCACAAGCTGGTCGCGGCGGACCTTCTCGACGCCGACACGGACGGCGGTGGTGGGGAATGGTGCGTAGGTGCCGGCGACGGCGAAGCCGCGCTGGTGGAACTCCTCGAAGTCGCGCCAGCCGTTGCGATCCTCGAGGACGGAGTTGAGGCGGAGCGCGAGACGGTCGCGGACGAGGGGAACGGCGACGTCGAGCTCGGCGCGGCGGCGGCCCCAGCTGCCGAGGAGAACCGTGGTGGAGCTGCGGCGGGCATTGAGCGCGGCGCGTTTGGTCGAGGTATTGATGACGCCGCCGGGGGCGCCGATGCCGTAAAGGACGGCGTTGGGTCCGCGGTTCACGTCGACGCGTTCGACGTTGAATGTGTCGGACGAGAGGCTCCACGGAAAGTAGTCGCGTGTGACCGTGGCGCCCGCAAAGCCGCGGATCTTGGCGGGGGCGTCATACCACTGGTTGCCGTTGCCGTTGGCATCCTGGGCGGAAACGTCGTAATCGGTGCTGGCGGAGAAGCGGAGGAAGTCCTCCGTCCTGGTCGCGCCGATGTCGTCGAGAAATTCGCTCGTGAGGACGGAGATCGAGGCGGGCGTGAGGAACAGCGACGTGTTCATGCGCGTGCCGGCGAGCGTGTTGGCGGCGCGGTAGCCCTCGTCGCCCACGGGCGAGACGAGAAAAGGCGAAAGCCGGACGGCATCCGGACGCAGCGGGGAAGGAGCGTCCGAGGGAGCGGAGGATTGGGCGGGCAGCGAGGTGGATGCGATCAGGCTGGCGCACGCGGCGAGGATCCGCCGGAGCTGGACGGGATGGGACATGGGGCGATGGGGAAAGGAACGGAGCGGGGAGAAACAGGCGGGGATTACGGCGCCTTGGCTTTCGCCTTGGTGCCGGGGCGGGGCTCGGGCTGCCACCAGGAGGCTTCGTCGTAGGCGGGATTGCGGGTGGGAAACGTGGCCCCGGTGTCGCGCCACCAGGCTTCGAGGGCGGCCTTGAGTTCGCGGGCCTTGGCGGGTTCGGCGGCGGCGAGGTCGCGCGTCTCGCCCGGGTCGTCGGCGAGGCGGTAGAGCTCGGTGCGCGGTCCGAGCAGGAGTTTGCCGTAGGGCATCTGGTCGGGCGTGAAGCCGCGCGTGTCGAGGTAGTCGCCGAACCAGTGGATGAGTTTCCAGTCGCCCTGGCGGATGACGGCGCAGGGCGTGCGGGCATACATCACGGTGTAGGTCGGCATGTGCCAGAAGAGGGCCCGGCGCGGGAGGGGCGTGCCGTGCTGCCAGTGGGGCGCGAGGTTCTCGCCGTCGAATTTGGTGCCGGCGGGCGGGGTCGCGCCGGCGAGCGCGGCGTAAGTGGGATAGAAATCCACGGTGTGCACCGGCGCGGCCGAGGTAGTGCCCGCCTTGATCCGGCCGGGCCAGCGGA
>JACCDO010208942.1_pt1 | contig 20450 bp, 14 predicted proteins | sample 7446101 | NCBI WGS metagenome assembly JACCDO01 (sample SAMN15323440, study PRJNA562643) | freshwater metagenome | isolation source: river surface water | place: USA:Blue River Watershed | collected 2017-08-16
CACACGTTGAGCAATGCGAGCACGATCATGGGCATAACTCACACGTTGAGCAATGCGAGCACGATCATGGGCATAACTCACACGTTGAGCAATGCGAGCACGATCATGGGCATAACTCACACGTTGAGCATTGCGAGCACGATCATGGGCATAACTCACACGTTGAGCATTGCGAGCACGATCATGGGCATAACTCACACGTTGAGCATTGCGAGCACGATCATTTGTACAATACACACGATGAAACATTTAACCTTGACACATCTAGTGGTATATTAAAAGTATCAATTTATGAAGATGGTATTCCACCAGTGTTTAGATTAAGCTTTGGTGATTGGAAAGGTGATATTCCTGATCCTAAGAATTTTGTCATTAAAACAATTCGTCCTAATAAATCGAAAGAAGTGTTTAGATTTAGTCGATTAAATGATTCTTATTACCAAAGTATAAATAATATACCAGAACCACATCAATTTTCTGCAATCATAAGAATTAACAATGAAAAAAAAGAAACGTTTCGAGTAGAATTTGTAGAAAGTGAAGGACATGATCATAGTCATGGTCATAATATCGTGATTGATATTGGAGATAATACTATTAATAACAGAAAAGATAAAAGTAATTTAATTATGAATGGAAAAAATGTTGGTAACATTAAAACTAAAAAAGAAAAATATGAACAAGATAATAACTATCGTGCTGCTATAATTCATGTCGTCGCTGATGCCATAGTCAGTGTATTAGTAATTATCGCATTGGTCTTAGCCGGTAATATTAAGCAATGTTATTTTTTGGACCCTTTAGTAGGTATAATTGGATCCCTAGTCATATTATCTTGGGGACTACAATTAATAAATGACACAAGTTCAAATTTACTTGATATAGTTCCAGATAAAAAATTAAATAAAGCATTATATACCTTACTTGAAAAAGATGGTAGTATTATAACTGATTTTCATGTTTGGCGATTAGGTCCAGGAAAATTGGGTTCAGTAATAAGTATCATCGCTCCTAAATGTTTACCGTCAAAAGCACAGGGTAGAAATAGGTATGAATATTACGATATACAATATTATAATAATCGAATCAGAGGTTTTAAAGCCATTAGTCACACAACTTTTGAAATTATTTATTAATTTGTAAATACTGCAATATCAATGATCCTATCAAGTTTCTCTTTTGGAAAAAAAAATTCCTCACTCTTGAAAGTTCCGGAAAAGTCCTGTTTTGATTCGTGCTTGCATCAGCAGCAGCATTCATAACAGTTTGCAGTAATTACTGGCTACATCTAGGGAACAAATTGAAGTATGCAATTAGTTCTAATATTGTTATCATTATTGGTATGTAATGTAGAAATATTAGCATATTATAATCATGTATATAAATCTAAACCAAAGATAACAGTGCAAAATATGAGTAGTAAGAAAGTATCGCCTTGGTTTTCTAATATAAACAGTTTAACAAATATATTTCAACCAGTTCAAAGGAAAAATGCTGTAAATAATGGTAAAAATGATATTGAAGTAGAATTAATAAGAATTACTACAATAATTAATGATAATATTTCACTTTTGACAAATGCAGCTGAAACAAAAAATGAAAACAGTGATGAAGTTGTTAATGCATTATCTAGTTTAGAAAAATTAATGCGTGAAAAAAATAAATTAGATAATGGCATAACGGGTGATGAAACTATAAAATATTTAAATGGTTCTTGGAGATTGATATTTACTACAGGAACAGTAGATTCACAAAAGAAATTAGGTGGTCGAATAAATTATTTCCCGCTTAAAGCAGTACAATCATTTAATGTCGATACAAGTATAATAACTAATGGTATTTATATCGGAGACTTTGCGTTAATCAAATTTTTTGGACAATTTACTTGGAATAATAAATCTAGAAAATTAGAATTTGATTTTGACCAAATTCAATTACTTGGATTAAAATTTAATTTACCATCTGGTGGTGCTGCTAAAATTGGACAATCAACTGGATTAGGATCAGAAAATAATGAACAACTTATCACTACTGGTAAACGACCATTTTTTAATTGGATTAGCGCTGATTCTAATATTGCTACTGCTAGAGGTGGTGGAGGAGGTCTAGCTTTATGGCGGCGGATAGATTTAGGGATTGATAACAATTAAAATATATTGTCTTATTCATATTGTATATAATTCAAAATTATCTTCAATTACGAAGGTAAAATAAAGCTCTCAATCATTAAAAAGTTGTGAAGTATTATCGTAACCATTGTATAATCAAACTATTCGACAGTACTTACATTAAAACTGTAACTAGTTGCTTTAATTCTAATGGTGCCGATTTTGCGAATCCGACTCGAAAATTTTGGAACAATTTATTTTATCATCATTTACCATTAACCATTTGGTTCGTACCTTAATTATGGATGACGATTTAAGCTCATTGTTTATTTGTGAAGATTATGGCCTGAGTGAATATATTTTTGCATTAGAAAATTGCGACGACTTTACTATAAAATTATTAGGTAATATCGCTATCGTTAATAACTTATTACTTTATAATTATTGATATACTCTTATAGGAAGTAGACAATCATCTACTGATCATGATTTAACAGGGCAAATAGTATGGCCAGCATCAATACAATTATGTTATTATTTGTTAAATAATTTAAGAAATGTGATTGATATAAAAGATAAATTCAATATTATTGAACTAGGTGCAGGATGTGGTTTAGCTGGATTTGTAGCATCATTTTTAACAACAAATAATGTATATATTACTGATGGAAATGAAGTTGTCTTAAGATTATTAACAAAAAATCAAGAATATATTAATAATTCAAATGTTATTATACATTCATTAAGATGGGGTTTAAAAGATGCGGTAGTATCATTTTATAATAAATATTTTGATTATAATAGTTCTGATCATAAATATAAAAATATCATAATCGGTGCAGATGTAATTCTATGGCCAAATGAAATTGAATCATTACTCTTGACAATTAAATTATTATTATGTAGCAATAAAGATTCTTTATGCATTATATCATACATAACAAGAGCAAGAACAACTACAGAATTATTATATAATGAAATAAAAAAACAGAATATGGAAATTGAATTTATAGCTAGTGATAAATATCTTCCATCACCACAACCAAGTAATTTATGTAATCTAGAAAAAAATATATTTCTTATAAAATTAATTGATCCTAATAATAATATTTTATATAATACTTGTGAGAATGATAGAAGTGATTATATAGATAAAAATAGTTCGGCGTGCTGATCATCTTGTTTATGAATGTAATAATAATGTTATTTTTAAAAAAAAATTATTTTCGATGCCAAACACCGGTTTTTAGGGATCAGATCCCAGGAATCATTATCAACCGAACCCGTTCACGTGCTTTTACAGTAAAAAGCTCTTGGAAGTGATCGTGCTTTATGCATGAGATAGTTTTCTAAGCAGTATCTCTATCACTATCATACTTTATAAATTATGGAATATTTACTCGATTTAAAGGATGTAGATTTGAATGATGAATTAGATGGAATTGATAATGATTATGATGGTTTAGACTATGAATATGCCGATGAAGGTCAGTATGATTATTATGACTATCAATATGAGCGATATGAAACGCAGTTAGACAATATAGTTAGTACATCTGATCTACAAACTAGTATACAAGAAGATGTGATAAGTGACACTGTACAGGATAAAAGATATATTAATAATGCTTCTGCAGTAAGTAGCGATTCTATTACATCAACTACAAGCAGTAGCGACATTCAAGTTGCATCTACCGAAAGCAATTATAACGCTACTAGTCGTGTGAATATAACAAAGCAAAAAAAAGAAAAGAAAATTAAAAAATTAAAGAAAAAGCATGAGATAACAGAGGATGATAATTCTAATGTTTTAAATGAGCCATTACAATTGAAAACACAAGTTCCACCTTCTAGTTCTGTATTTAGTGTGTTTACAACATTATCTAATGTTGTTTCTGGGACAATTCAAACATTAGGTACAGTAAATAAGTTTGTAACATCACCGATTACTAAATTGTTCGTATCAAAAGATAAGGAAAACGAGAAATTGCTTAAAGAATCTTATGATACTTTGATTAAATATACTTTATTACATAGTGTTACTATATTATTGCGTGAAGGAATCATTGTAATGGACTCATTTCAATGCAATTTTGATTCTGGTTCAATTATTAAAGCTAGACTGATTGAAATAATTATTTTATTCGGGAATAAAACTAATGGTATTTTAAAATATATATCAACAGTTTCATATACTGATAAAGATAAAAATTATGATATTAAACCAAAATTTATAACAGCATTTGTATCAATTTTAGCAACATACTTGCGATATTTTATAAAATTTACAAGAGATGATTGTTTATATTATACTTTAGTATGCGGTATAGATGTAAAACAAAAATTTGCATCATTTATGAAACATACAATGAATATTATTAATGATATTTCTATAGATATTGGATATGATAAATATTTTTTAAGTATAAATAAAACACAAGTAACTGAAGATGGTAAAGTAATGTATTTCCAACCACATGAACCATTTAATATTGTTTGTGATATTAAATCTTCTGTTGATGAAGTACGTAAAGATTCCAAAAGATATTTAATGGAAAAAATGGCAGCAAATAATTGGTCACCTTCAGAATTAGTTAATTATGCAAGAGAATTAGAGGAAGCATCTATATTAATAACAGATCTTACAAATCGTGCATTATCATTGACAAGTGATTTTTGTGGTTTTAATATATGTTCAAATTTTCATAATTTAGCATTAAAACATTTTTGGAGTCAAAATATTGGTGAAAATATATTTTTAGGTACTCATTTTTTTACTACATCACTCACTTACTATTACTTATTCTCTCGTATAACTAGGTCCAGTAGATTTTGTTACACATGTAAAAAATTTTATTATAACAAATAATTTATTAAGTATTGAAGATACTGAAGATATGTGTGAAACATTACTTACTAATTTAAGAAAATCTATTGTCGATGAAAGTAATGATGTTATTGATATGTTACAATTAGGTACAATATTTTTATTATTATAGTTATTCTCTATAATAATTTAATTCATACATTTATAGGTAGAGTTTTACGTGGTTTAAATAATGATGAAGAAGATTTTGTTATAGTTATTGGACATATTATAGATCTTCTTTCAAATGAGAAAAAATTAATATTACCAGGTTATAATGGTGAACTTATGGAAAGTATTGTTTGGGAAAATAATGATGAAATGGAAAGTTTTCATTTATTTAGTCATCATCAAGCTGGTTGGTATAATATTGTTGGACCAGCATTAAGTGGTAAAACATTTCGTATGATGTATACATGTCATACATATATAAATTGGGAAACAAAAAATATTATTTGGTTAGATTTTAAAAATGTTAACTCACCTCAAATGATGATTGCACAATTAGTATATCAATTAGGATTAAGTTGCGTAGATAATTCAAATTTACCGAATATATTCTCGGAATTAAATTTATTAATATCTTCATTACGACCTGGTAGTTTATTTATCATTGATCATATTGATTCAAATCCTTACTTTACTAGTTGTGGTCATAGACATGATAATTTATTCAACATTTTATTTAAAAAATTAGTTGATGCATCTGATAAATTATGTTATGTTATATTAAGTCGTAAAGCAATTTTAAGTAGTGTTATTTCATTCCGATCAAGAATTTATGTTAATCCATTTTCGAGACCTACAGCTATGAAATATATTCGAAATTTTACAAATAATAATATAAGTACAGTGATATCATCATCATTATTACCATTTGTTCATGCTAATTCAATAAGTGTTGCTAGTCGAGGTTTACCGGGATTAATATTTACTATTATAAAATCATTTTCTGTGCGATCAGTGATGACATTGGCATTAAATACATCAAAAATGCCTAATGAAAAATCTACTACAAAAGATAAAAAGAAAAAAGGTAGTCAACAGGATAATGTTGTAAAAAATACTACATCTAATGAATCTATTATAATTAATGGGTGGTTAATGTCACCTAAAGGTGTTGAAGAGGATTATAATATAGCATCTGAAATGTTATTTAGAGAATTTAGTAATGATGAAGCACTTATTGTTGCTTCAATATATTGGTTAAGAGTAAATGAAGAAAATAATATTCTTCTTGGTACTGATTGTAGTGTTTTTACACCTGGATTAGTATGGCATTTATGTAAAAGTTCATTTAATGATGATATATTACGTTGGTATATTTCATGGTTAGATTTATTAGAAGTTGGATGGATTGTATCAAATGGTATTATGAGTACGGCTGGTAATGAAATGGGTTATTCATTATCTGAATTAGCTAAAAAATTAAGATTAACATCATTATATTCAATTAATACTGGAACAAGAGGAATAACATTATTTTCACAAAATTTCTTATATTTACAATATTTTGTTAATTATTTTTTAAAAGTAAATTATTTAGTTCAGAAAGAATCATTATTATTATATGCAAGTTATAATCCATATTATCAACATATTAAAAATATTTTTATTATATTTATGAATTATACTAAATTACATACAAGTGCAGTACCAATTAATGATAGTCCATCAACATTAGCATTACCTAAAGGAAAATTAAATAATATATCACAACAGGATTCTGTTATGCACAAATTAGCTAAATTAGTTGCAGGAAAATTATCTTATTTTTTATTAAAATATAATCTTACTCCTGCAATGAAACCAGGAAAAGATATAAATAATGATACTAAAGTAATGCATGAAAATATATTGATTACTCAAGCAGTTGCATCTTGTATTAGTGTTGATGATGGATTTTGTTATATTAGAGCACAAATTGATGTTGCAAAACAATATCGTCATTTTGGTATGTCGGATGAAGCCATTAAAGTTATTAATAATTGTTTAAAGTCAATGAATTTTCAATCTTTGGATGAAAGTGCTGTATCAAATAATCAAGACGTGGCACATGCATTAACTGTATTACTATTGGCCTCTATTGATGTTAAAACACCTAAAAAAGAATGTGATAGATTGATTATGGCATGTAAAACTCAATGGGATAAATTATTTAGTGTCCGTGATAATGATCAAGATTATCGTGAGTTTATTCGTGCCACTACTGATATTCATGATCAGACACAAACCAAGAAAGGATTATTTAGTTTATTCAAATCGAAAAATCACAATAAATAATTTTATGTCAAACGTTTGTAAAAATTTATATGTAATGATACATTTTATTCCTTTATGTTACAGATTAAGATTTTCCATTTACATAATAATACAATCAGGAACTTGACAAGTGTTGTCAGCCGCTTTTGCTAAGTGAGTATCTGATATTTTCTTCTTCTTTTCTTTTTTCTCTTTCTTCTCTTTATCTGAAATAACTTCATTGATATTTTCAACTGAGTTAGTGACTGAGCTAACTGTATTATTTGGTGGTGATAATGTTGCATCAACAGTTGTACTTGGAGGATCATTATTTTTATTTTTTGATGATTTATCCTAATTAAAGAAAGAAGTTATTGCGTGATCTAGTAAGTAAAGGTAAATGAGCTACCTTTTTATCTTTTTTACTTTTTTTTTCCTTCACAGGTGGTGTAAAAACATTAGATAAGTTTACTGTTGGTAAAAAGTTATTAATTGTATCTAAAGGAGACAATAAATTTGGTATAATTTCATCTTTTGGAGTAGACGTACTATGAAGAAATAACAGTAATTAAAAAATAAGAGAAATAAATAGAAAAAAATAAAAATCATTACCTTTGATCCAAATTATTTGATTCGTTTGTTTCCTCTGTTTTTGTTGTTTCACTTGTATTTTGTTGATTATTAAAGAAATTAAAAATATTATTAGCATTATTATTAGCACTATTATTATTAACTACACCATTTGTATCTTCAGGCGATTCCTCTAGATCGCTACCTCCAGAACTAGGAGAAGGTACTGGGACCATTTCATCAATTGTGTTCCGTCCATAATATTCTTCAACAACCATTTTAAGTTTTGGACCTAAACCTTCTAATTTACTTTTGTCTTTTATTGTAGTTAATATGCATTGCATACTAGTAGCGTCATCTATATTAGACAATGCAGCGACATAATTTATAGTTAATGGTGCCTTTCTTTGTTCTAAATGAGAAAGGGAAACAATTTAATTATAAGAAGAGAAAATAGTTGTAAACAAGGATATACCTATTGCAACTGCAACATCTTCACTTATATTTAGCTTTGGGTGTCGAAGTAGCTTTGCTAGCTTGGTCTCCATAATTATACTGCTACTTAGGATCAGCGAGAATCACACTCTGCAAGGCAAGCAAGTGCAAAACTGATTCCAAAAATCTTTCCCAACTCTTTCCCGAGAGACAAAAACTGAACTGAAATGACAAACAGGCCCTTGTATGAATTATTCAAGAATAAGAAAATAATAAGGAAAATAATAAAGAAAATAATAAGTCAAAACAGAGCATATATATCATCACTTTTTTATTGTAATCATTATGTAATTTATACTTTTCGTTTTGCGACAGAATATTGTTACAGCTGTAAAATAAATTATGTTTGTAATATTCGATTGAGTACTCTTTTTATTTTATCGTCACGTAAAATAATAAAAACTTTGACTCAGAGTAGTTCCGAATGACGCATTTCAGAAAGGGAACCATAAAAAAGCATAAAGCATAAAAAAGCATTTAGAGGCTCTGCCTGTCTTCCTCTACTTGATTTCACACAACAAGACTGGTGCCAAAATGTTAACATTTGTATTTTTTATTGGTATGATACAATTAATTCAAGCATATAAGTCAATGTTGTTAGAAACTAAGGTAAAATTAATTTCGTTTAATTACTTTCTAGCATGTTAAACACTTACATATTCGCTAATTAATTAGATGCCTTATGATGTTTCAGATATGACAGCAACTTTATTTGATGGTATAAATTATAATGGTAATGATGATGATGATGATTCATTAAAGGATGATGCAAGAATTTATATCGTAGGCGGATGTATAAGTAATCAGACATATGATGCAAGTTTGGATATGTATATTTGCACACAAGTTTCAAATAAAGTATCATATTACAAACCGTCTCGTGATGTATGGAAAAAGGATTTAGCGCCAGCACCAACTGCCAGATTTAGGCATGTTGCTGCTAGACTGGGTGCAAATTTATACATTGCTGGTGGAAGAGATGTTAGTGATAGTATAGTATCAACAATTGATGTTTATGATACAATTTTAGACACCTGGAGTACAATTTCAGCACCATGGACTGATGCTACATCTGATGGTGGAGCGTTTACGTATGACAGTCAAATTTATCTTATTGGTGGGTATGATGCATATTATAATTTGACGTCTACGCTATATGCATTTAATCCTAGTGCAAGCACATTTACGACTAAAGTAAGTATGACATATCCTCGTGGTGACATTGCTGTCGCAACCAAAAATAACTACGCTTATGTATTTGGTGGATGGAATGCTTCGGATAATTTTTGTACCGCACTAAATTATGCGGAACGCTATGACATGATAAGTAATTCGTGGGAGACTATGGCGAACATGTTATATAAAAGAGGCGATCTTGCTACGGGTGTAATTGGTAATTATATATTTTCTATTGCTGGTGAAACAAAGAATTCAGCTTGTAATTTATCAGTTCCAGTTAATACAGTTGGACGATATGATACTGAGAAAAATACATGGTCTGTCGAAGAAGAACTGAGTCTTAATTTATTTAGATTTGTTGGCGTCTCTTACAATTCTACTGAGTTGGATGTTAATGGTAAGCACTATATCTTATTACTCATTTTTACTCACGTACTTACTAATTAATATACCTACTTAGTCATTTATTTGTTTGGTGGTCAAGGAATATATGATTCTAATAATGACTATTATCCGGTTAAATCGACTTCTATAAAATATACACCTTATTCAACAATATCAGCAGATAATAGTCTCTCACCAGTATCAATATTTGGCATTGTTATTGGTGTTTTAGCATTTGTTACTGGTGTAACTTGTTTAGCTTTAAGTTATTTGGCATACGCTAGACGAGGATATTATACTAAAAAAGATGTATCGCTATCTAGTGCGGCTAATGCATCATTTGTTAATGATGATGGAGATGAAGAAATTGATATTGATCTCAAAGCTGCAAACAACCATAATAGTCCTACTAATATATCAATATTCAAGTCAAGCCCTTATAATAATGAACTTTGAAATTATGTTTGTAATACTAAACAATTTTGATTATTATTCATCAGTTGTGACCTTGTCAGCGGTTGACAGTCCAAGTGTTGTGTTGTTGTCGGTACTCCTTTTTTTCAAAACCGGAATGTGACTCAGTGTCCGTGTTCAAAAATAAAAGGATACTCACTCCACTCCACAATGATAGACAGTGAATTGACGGCATCAATCTTAGAGGCTCAGGCGGAAGCAGACGAGGTTGCTGATAATTATGAAAAAAACGAGAATTTGAGTAATGAAGATGTTATATTAACTGTACCTAAGTTACTATCATTACCTAAAGATGCAGCAATTGAAAAAGCTAATGAAATAAAATCAAAAGGATCTCAATTAGATTTATTACTTATAAAGGCAGAATCATATTCACATTTTATATTAGAAAATCAAAAAAATTCTCAATTAGCAGCTGGTATTCATGATGATGAAGATGATGAAGGAAATGATGATGATAAAATAAAAGATAAAAAACGTGTAAAAAATCAATCTACTAAATCACCTGGGAAAAAATCAAAGAGTAATGTCACAAAATTTCAACAACCGAAGTCATTAGTCGGTGGAACATTGATGTCATATCAATTAGAAGGTTTAAGATGGTTATTAACACTTTATGAGAATGGATTAAGTGGTATACTTGCTGATGAAATGGGTTTAGGTAAAACAATTCAAATTATATCATTAGTTGCTGAATTACGTCAAAATGGTGTTAATGGACCATTCCTTATCGCTGGACCATTAGCAACATTAATGAATTGGATAAATGAATTTCATAAATGGTTACCATCATGCCCAGTATTATTATATCATGGTAGTAAACAAGAACGTGCTGAATTACGCAAAAAGCATATGTCATTATCTAACACGAAAAGTGTCTCATTTCCTATTATAATAACATCATTTGAAATTTGTTTATTAGATAGAATACATTTAGAACGTTATTTATGGCAATATATTATATTAGATGAAGGACATCGTATTAAAAATCGTAATTGTAAATTAGTGAAAGAACTCAAACAAATCAAATCGGTATCTCGCTTATTATTAACTGGAACACCAATACAAAATACATTAGAAGAACTTTGGTCATTACTTAATTTTTGTTCACCAACAATATTTGATGATCTTGATGTATTTCAATCATGGTTTGGTTTTCGTAATATAGGTAAAGATACCCAAGTAGATGATATTATATCAACAGAGCAACAAGAACGTATTGTTACTAAATTACATGAAATTTTACGACCATTTTTATTACGTCGTATGAAGAAAGATGTATTAATTGAAATGCCTCCTAAGAAGGAAATTGTTATTTATTGTGGTTTAAGTCCATTACAAAAAGTTTATTATAGTTTAGTTATGAATGGTAATATCATTATTTTCTCTTATTTTCTTATTATATCATCACTCATAATTTGTTTATGTAGGCACTCTACGTGAATCATTACTAACTATGAATATTGAAAATGCAAATATGATATCACAACAAAATACTACCATGAATTTACGTAAAGTATGCAATCATCCATTTTTATTTGGTGAACCAAAAGTAAGTAAAAAAGATTATATTAAAGGTACTAAACTACACACACAATTTACTGATAAAGTGAATACAGTTACTACGAATAGTCCAATTAAAAATAATAAACGAGCAACTAAAGCTCAGGTATATGTTGATCTTGACTCAGATTGTGAGGATTTATTCCGTTCAGATACTCCACCAATTACATCAAAAAGTAGCACACTTTCTCGTGTTGAATCAACTATATCATTATCAAATGCTACTGATAATATGGATTATATTGGGGTTGTTGATCCCCAAACTCTTATTAATGGTAGTGGTAAAGTTAAATTATTAGATCGTATGTTACCTTTATTAAAAAAAGGAAATCATAAAGTATTAATATTCTCTCAAATGACAGAATTATTAAATATTATACAAGATTATTGTTATTACAAAAAATATAATATGGTAAGATTAGATGGAAGTACTAAATTAACTGAAAGACAAGCTGCAATTGATTCATACAATAATCCTAATGATGATGTATTTATATTTTTATTATCAACTCGTGCTGGTGGATTAGGTATTAATTTAACAGCTGCTGATACTGTATTTATATTTGATTCTGATTGGAATCCACATCAAGATAGTCAAGCACAAGATAGATGTCATCGTATTGGACAAAAGAAACCTGTTATTGTATATCGTTTATTAACCCATAATAGTATTGAAATTGAAATGATGGAACGTCAATTAAGTAAAAAAAAATTAGAAAAATTAACTATACATGGTGGTGATTATCGTAAAGCAGGTGAAAGATGGGGTAAAGAAATGACAATATCAACATTACGACGATTACTTAGTGATGAAGTTAATGTAAGTAGAATGTCTACTCATAATTCTAGTAATAATCTTGAGGATGGTGCTGATATCGATATATCTGATGCAGAATTAGCATCAATAATGAATCGTCAACTCTTATTCCCTAGTGATGATAATTGTTCCATACCATTAGAAGGAGATTGTTATGATATAGTTGACAATAAAGTAGAATCATCGATATTACAAGCTCTTAATTAAATATTACTCAATTAATTTTCTATTTCAGCTATTAAATCGCCAGCTGCTACTTGAGTACCATTCACAACATGTAATGCTTTAATTTTACCGGATACTACTGATACAACATTTGTTTCCATTTTCATTGCTGACAAAACTACTAATGGATCACCTTTAGTAACCGTGTCACCAATTTTTACTTTCACATTGAACACAACACCAGGCATTGGTGCTGGGATTTGACCTGGAATGCGAGGATCAGCTTTAATTTTCTTTTCAACTTTAACACCAGCTTTTTCATCTAATACTCTTACAATACGATTAGTACCATTTAAATCGAATACAACTTCACGATATCCTTGATCATTAATTGGACTTACATTCTTTAATTTCACAAATAATGTTTTACCGGCTTCTAATTCAACTGCAATTTCTTGACCCACTTTCATACCTAATAAATAATGATTATATGAAGTTATGTATAAAATAGATTATAACTATTCATTATTGCGCTTACCTTCAACAAATGTTCTTGTATCTAAGACTGATAAATCACCATATTTATTTTTAACGGTTAAAAACTCTTCAAAAACTTTAGGATATTGTGAATAAGAGACAACGTCAGTCTCACTAATAGTATTTAATGGAAATTTTAATGATAAATTTTCTTTTACTTGAGAAAAATCAAGTGGTTTCATTTCAGCACCAGGACGACCATCAAAACATTCTTTACCATTTGGTAATTTTTTACCTTTCACAACTTTAGTTCTTAATGGTTCAGGAAAACCAAATGGTGGTATTCCTAAATAACCTTGAAAATATTCAACTACAGATGAAGGGAAAGATAATGTTGATGCTTTTTCTATAACCATTTCTTCAGATAAATTATTTTGAACCATAAATTGAGCCAAATCACCAACAACCTTGCTAGAAGGAGTTACTTTAATAATATCACCTAGTAAACGATTAGCTGCGGCATAGCTTTTTTTAATAGCTGGCCACTGTCCTGCAAGTCCGAGCTGTTGGGACTGGAATAACAGATTAGTATATTGACCACCTGGCATTTCATGTTTAAAAACATCACTTGAACCACTTTTTTGACCTGATTCAAATGGGGCATAAATACCTCTGCATTCTTCCCAGTATTCATTGATAGCTGTGAGCTGTTCTAAATCTAACTTGGTATCAAGTGCAGTGCCTTGTAAAGACCCTACAATTGCACCCATAGAAGGTTGTGATGTTAAACCAGACATGCTATCAATAGCAGCATCAACAACATCAGCACCAGCTGCTGCACAAGCAAGCATTGATGCTACTCCAGTGCCTGCAGTATCATGAGTATGAACGTGAATAGGAATATCCGGAAATTCTTTTCGTAATGTTGAAATAAGTAATGTTGCCGCCTTAGGTGTTAATAATCCAGCCATGTCCTTAATTGCTAGGACGTGAGCGCCTAATTGAACTAATTGACGAGCGAAATTAACATAATAGTCTAGATTATAACGTGCATTTGGAGCTGAGACATCGCCCGTGTAACAAACGGCTGCTTCGATAATTCCACCAGCGGCTCCAACTGCATCAATTCCTAGGCGCATATTTTCAATGTAGTTTACGCTATCAAATACACGGAAAACATCCATTCCATGTTTTTTAGCCACATCACAAAACTTGTACACAACGTTATCTGGGTAAGAGGTATATCCTACAGCATTAGCGCCACGAAGTAACATTTGAAATGGGATATCTGGAACTGCTTCGCGCATTCTACCTAATCTATCCCATGGACATTCATTTAAAAATCTCATGGATACATCAAATGTTGCACCACCCCAGTTTTCAATACTGTATAAATTTTTCATTGCAATTGACGTGGCTGGTGCAATTTTTAGTATATCATGAGTTCTTAAACGTGTAGCTAATAAACTTTGATGCGCATCTCTCCATGTAGTATCAGTTAATAATAACTCTTTCTTACTTCGAACGGCACGTGCAAATGCTTTTGGGCCATCTTTAACAAATATTTGACGAAGTGATGGAGTCTTGGATCCGTCATTTGATTTTGATGCAAATGGTGCAACAGAAATATTAGGTATAACAGGATTAATCTTAGAGCAAGGTTGACCGGCTGCACCTAAGGATTCGGGTGGTCCATTAACGGTAACATTGGCTATATATCCTAATAATTTGTTTCCACGATTATCAGCATTATCTCTTTCTAATAATTTTGGATTTGATTCTATAAATGATGTATCAACAGTACCTTCAGTAAAATCTTTATGACTTAAAACATTCAACACGAATAACTTATTTGTCATTACACCACGAACACGAAATTCTTTTAATGCTCTTCTAAGTTTCTTAACACATTCTGAACGGTTACTAGCATGTGCTGTTAATTTTACTAAAAGAGAATCATAATGAGGTGAAATAACAGCGCCAGCAAAACCAGGACCATCATCAATTCGTATTCCCATACCACCTGGTAATCGAAAAACTTCCAAAACTCCAGTTGAAGGACTAAAATCAGCACTTGGATCTTCTGTGGTTACTCTACATTGCATGGCAACACCAGAAACTTTAATATTCTCTTGAACTAATCCCAATTCTTTTAATGTGGCACCAGCAGCAATTTTAATTTGTGTTTGAACTACATCAATTCCCGTTACCTGCTCAGTAACCGTGTGCTCGACTTGAACGCGGGGATTTACTTCGATGAAATAATGTCTACCTTCTTTATCCACTAAAAATTCAACAGTACCAGCATTTTTATATTTTGCTGCGCTCATTATTTTAAGTGAATCAGCTAATATTGCTTGTCTTGTTTTTTCAGGCAATAGCATAGCAGGCGCTGTTTCTATGACTTTTTGATGTCTTCGCTGTACTGAACAGTCTCTGTCCCACAAGTGAACAACATTACCAGTACCATCACCCAATATTTGCACTTCAATATGTCGTGGCTTGTACACATATCTTTCAATAAAGACAGAGCCATCACCAAATGCAGCTTTTGCTTCACTACTAGCTAATTTAAATGATTCTGGTAAATCCTTTTCATTGTGTACAACACGCATACCTCTTCCACCGCCACCATGTGCTGCTTTAATAATTATTGGATATCCGACACCTCCATCAATGAATTTTTTTGCTTCCTCAAATGTGGTAACAAAGGTGTTAGTTCCAGGTACAACTGGTATATTGTTAGCTTGTGCTAATTCTCTCGCAGCTGTCTTATCGCCAAACATAGCTAATTGTTCAGGACTTGGACCAATAAAAACAATACCATTATCCCTACATGCTTTGGCAAATTCTTTATTTTCTGATAAAAATCCATATCCTGGATGTATAGCTTGTACACCTGCTTTAGTGGCGACATCAATAATAGATGGGATATCCAAATATGCACCTACAGGACTCTTGCCAGCACCGACTAAATATGCTTGATCACATTTGTACCTATGTTGTTGTAACCTATCTTCGTGTGCATAAATACCAACAGTCTCTATACCTAATTCATTTCCTGCTCTCATAATACGGCAAGCGATTTCACCTCTGTTAGCTGCCATCAATTTATTAAAAACTGGTTTATCATGATTATCAGTGGATAATCTTCTACCAATTCTAGAAATGATAGGCGATCGTAAAATTGATAGTTTCAGCATTTTTCTAATGCTTTTGATGCTCACTGATTTGCTCAAGGACTTGATGCTCACTGATTTGCTCAGTGACTTGATGCTCACTGATGATTTGCTCAGTGACTCACCATCTTAGCAGCACCAAGGAAAAGTCACTTGAAGGTAAAGCGGTCCCATCTAGCTAAAAAAGATTTTATACTACTATTTACAGTAAATTACGTTATTTAATTATAAATTTCTTCGATTTGAATGCATCGAATATTTTGTAAACCGATGAATACGCTACGTGTCATATATAACCATATTTTATTATTATTTTTTTTTGTTTCTTTCTCATCTGGTAATAATGGTCTGTCTAATGTATGAATGATATTACTCTCTGAATTTGTTACCATAAACGATGAAACTTGTTGTTGGATATATGGTGTCGTGTGCATTTGATTTTGTACATGATGATGATTATTATTATTATTCCTTATATTATTCAATGATATAGATCGTTCATGGATTAATACATCTATTAGATAAATAACTAATATAGCAGTAGAGCATACAAGAATAGCAGCAATAATAATAACAGCTACCTCAGGATTAAGGACAGCAATAACATCAAAGCATTTATCGTCACCATCAAGTACTGGATCTAAGTATTTTTTTAATATTTTATTAATTGAATCACAACTATCACCAACAATAAATGCCGCAAATTGTTGTATTTCAAGTAAACTAGCAATAATAGAAACGCAGAAAACATCTAAACTAGCCCATGCATTAGCTATCTCTAATGCAACTAATAAACGTGATTGAAATGTAGTTGATAATGGAACAAAACACATCACTAATGTCAACAATAATACAGAAAATGGACATATCAAACCAAATGCAAAATATGAACCAATTGTAGTTATGTAACCAAAATTTGTAGATGGTAATGTTTCGCCAACACTAATAAAACTATAATTAACTATAGCATCATCTCCAAGTAATAATCCTGTCAATCCTTTAAATTCAAATTTAAATGTATCAATATATGTTCCAGCTATTATAAAGAAAAATGTTACACCTAGATAGCAAACGACAACAAATTTTCCGATTGTAGTAATAGATACATGAATCATATTGTCATCTGCATATGTATCCCATACTTCTGTTTTGTCAACATATTTCTTTGCAACAAGAAATTTATGAGAAAATAAACTTTCATATCGTATACTAGCAGCTAATTCGGTGCTTATTTTTCTATTTTCAAAATTAGAATTTGATTCATTGGATGATACAATTAATTCTTCGTTACTTGATGTTGCTCCTACACTGCATCTATGACATGCTAGTGTTACATGACCTAATACTAATGATAACATTGTGGCGTATAAAAATGAAAAAAATCCGAAATCTGCTTGTACATTAACATCAATAACTAAGGTTGGGGCTAATGCTAAATGCAAATGAAATGCGCAAGTAAACATTACCATAACAAATACATCTATTAATGACCATTTACCATACGCATCTAAAAATCTTAAAAAGTATTCACGACGTGATACACTTAATATAGATGGAGGTAATAAAAATGAGCATAACATAAACATTAACTTAACATACGGCCAAAACCCAGAGAAAAATGCAATTAATATAGCCAATACATACACTTTAGCATTCCACATATCTTTGACAGTACTTACTAATCCAAAATAAAATATATTGTTTTCATGTTCATTGGGTGTATCTTTATTAATATATAGCTGGACTACAACAGCATCACTGGATGCATTAGATTGTATAAATAATGACATGTTGTATATTATCAAGACAACTGAGACTAATCTTATTATTGCTGGTATTTTCTTATCAAATGCTAAAGATTCTGTCCATTTAAATGACTTCCAAAAATTACTTAATGATTGTTCACCTGAGCATAGTCGATGCATTGTATAACAACAACTTAATGATGGCTTAATTTTGCGGTTGTATATGTAGTATGATATAATCACCATTAGAATCAATATAAATCCAATTAGTAAATACACCCAACCTTCAACTTCACCATTTGATGGATTAATACTATCATTACTCGAAGGAACGACACCATTATTCGCACAAACACTATCTGCTTCTTCAACTTTTTGTGAAATTTTGTCATTTTCCGATGCAATACGATCAGGACTAGTTAATTTAACCAGTAAATTATTCATTTTTGTCGTGGCATCTGTGGTTTTAGCAACTTTTTCACTGTAAACAGTTAACTCAGCATATCCGACATCGGCAATTGCATAAATGATACTAAATGCATCTAATGTGCTACCCAAACAACCATATGTACTAAATTGCGATACTTGCAAATCATATAACTTATTCTTATCTAATTCAACATCTGAAAGAAGATCAAGAGTTAATGATACTAAAGCAAATGATATATTAAGACGATCACTTGTAATTGATAACGTAAATGGGTTAGTATCCAAGCCTAGTGTTATATTGGTACCAATATCATATAACTTAGTTGGATCATCATATACAATAATAGGAGCAAATGTGCTGAAGGAATTAAGCCCATTTAACGAAACTTTGATTTTATTGTCAACAAGATTAATTCCACCAGTATTATCGGTCGCACAAGTAATAATATCATTGATATTATCAACTCCTATCGAATTAATCATTGTATAAATTAGCTCTAAGATTGAATTTGACCAGATTACTAATGATGGTGATGTTGGATCATATGATGAAGTATGCGCCGGACATCCTATTTCTGTATTATTAACGAGAAATTCATTAATCATGGTATTAATACCATTTCTAATTGTTCCTTGTGACAAACCTTCAATTAATTCCGTTATTAATTCATTGTAGCCATGAGTTAATAGTTCCAAAATACTAAATAAAATAGAAAAAAAATATGAGGTACTAAATAATAATAGTAATGATATGACTTACCTATCAAATAATTCAACTATATCATCACTTAAATCAGTATTTGCGGGATTAGGCGTTGCTTCAATTATACTGATATCACTAATATTTGCATGTAATATTAATGACGTTATATTCATATAATCAATTGTAGATGTGATACATGATGCATATTGTAATTGATCTATGTACAAATTATCAAGGGTATCTTTATTTATTGCAAGTCCCAAATCAAGAGTTAATGACACATTGTGTAACTTTATACTGGTTGTATAAGTATCAGTATATTCTCCACTTGTTAATGATGAATTTGCTATAACCGTAATTGTAACTTCTAAATAATCGAGACCAATAGACGCTGACAATGTTAAATTATTATTACTATCAGGTGCTAATAATGTAAAATCCGTAAAGGTATCAAGACCTGTCAATGTTATTGATGATATAGTTAAATTAACTACCAATCCTGATGGTAAAGTAACTGGTTTATCCGTAAAATCGATGGTAACAGTGCCCGTTCCATTAGTGGCACTATCAATTAATGTGTCAATTAATGGTAATACAACTATGTCTGATATGATTGGATATTTTGTTGTCAAACAATCAAATAATAATGACGATTTAAATTTTTCGGGTAATAAAAATATTGTATTAATAAATGAATCATGCCAATTTATATAATTATTACTTTCAATATACTGTAATGGAATAGTGGATGGCTCTGACTCAATTATTGAAACTAAATATGGGTCAATATCATTGACTATCAATGATGTTAAATTTGTGGAAACAATATTCGCTATACTTGAACAAAATAAATCTTTTATTTCAGTTTCTATTAACGCAGCAATAAATGGTTCAAGAAATGTATTAACAATAATACTATCAAATGTTAAATCGATATTTATAGAGGTAATATTACATGATGTAAACTCTGCACCAATAGGTAATGAATTTGATTCATTTTTTGGTATATCTAATATAATATTAACAATTGCATTTGATACTACCCCATCTATTGA